>VFQR01002178.1_pt1 | contig 12963 bp, 15 predicted proteins | sample 3512321 | NCBI WGS metagenome assembly VFQR01 (sample SAMN10412374, study PRJNA504923) | tailings metagenome | isolation source: Relicate 3 Philex TSF1 revegetated site | place: Philippines: Tuba, Benguet | collected 2017-08-29
GCGGAGACAGCGATGCAGGACGAGAACCCGGGACGCGAGAACATCCGCAGCGGCAGCACCGGCTCCGACGCGCGCCGCTCCCACCACACGAACCCGAGCGCGGTGACTGCGGCGACCGTGTACAGCCCGACCGTCACCGGTGACCCCCACCCGTACTCATCGCTCGCCCACACCGTCGCCAACAGCAGCGACAACACCGACACCACCAGCACCGCTGACCCGATCAGATCGAGACGGTGCCGAACCTTGTGCACCGGCAGACGCAGCACGATGCCGGTCACGATCAGCGCGATGATGCCGATCGGCAGGTTCACATAGAACACCCACCGCCACGAGAGATGATCGGTGAGGAACCCGCCGATCAGCGGGCCGAGCACGCTCGCCAACGCGAACACCCCGGTCAGGTACCCCGTGTACCGGCCACGCTCGCGCGGCGACACGATGTCGCCGATGATCGTGAACGTCAACGACATCAACCCGCCACCGCCGATCCCCTGCAACGCCCGGAACACGATCAGCTGACCCATCGACTGCGCCACACCACACAACGCCGACGCCACCACGAAGATCACGATCGCGGACTGATACACACGCTTGCGGCCGTAGAGATCAGAGATCTTCCCGTACAACGGCATGCTCGTCGTCGACGCCAACAAGTACGCCGTCACCACCCACGACAGCGACTCGATGCCACCGAGTTCACCCACGATCGTCGGCAACGCGGTCGCGACGATCGTCTGATCCAACGCCGCCAACAACAACCCGGTCATCAACCCGGCGATGATGATCGTCTTGTCCCGATGCGACAGCTCAACCGGATCGTTCACGACACCACCACCTCGAGTGACTCCAGACCCCGCAACGTCAGGCTCGGACGCCACCGCCACACACCGTCAGCCTCGATCTGCGAGAATCGGCACAGCAGCCGTTCGAACACGACCTCACCCTCCAGACGCGCCAGTGGAGCGCCGAGGCAGAAATGGATCCCCGCCGCGAACGCCAGGTGCTGGTGACCGGTGCGAGCGACGTCGAACCGATCCGGCTCCGGATACCTGGCCGGGTCCCGATTCGCTGCACCGAGCAACGTCAGCACCACCTCACCCGCGGAGACCCCGATCCCGCCGACATCGGCATCGACCAGCGCCGTGCGAGCGTCGAGCTGCACCGATGACTCGAACCGCAACATCTCCTCGACCGCGTTCGGCATCAACGCCGGCTCGGCCCTCAACCGCTCCATCTCCTCCGGGTGAGCCAGCAACGCAGCCAACCCATTCCCGACCAGGTTCGTCGTCGTCTCGAACCCGGCCGCGAACAACAACACGATCGTCGCGACGAGTTCGTCCTCCGACAATCGGTCATCGTCGTCTCGCAGACCGATCAACGCCGAAATCAGATCGGTCGACGGGTGCGAACGCCGAGCAGCGATCAACTCACGGAAATAGGCGTTCATCACCTCACTCGCACGCTCGGCCCGCATCACCACATCCCGACTCGTCATCGGCTCCAACGCCGCGGCCGCATCGCGCACCAGAGTCCGGAACTGGTCACGATCAGATGCCGGGATCCCGAGCAGTTCCCCGATCACCCGGACCGGCAACGGGAACGCCAACACGTCCATCACATCGCCGCCACCGCCAGCGGCGAGACCGTCGATGATCTCATCGACCATCACCTCGATCGCCGGCCGCATCTCGGCAACACGTCGTGGCGTGAACTCCCTCGCCACCAGACCCCGCAGCCGCGTGTGGTCAGGCGGGTTGGCGCGCAACATCGAGTGCCGAGAGATGATCGGCACCTCCCGCTCCGCCGCATCGTCCGCGGAGCCGAAGATGCGCTGCGCCTCGTCGCTCTTACCGAACCGAGGATCGCGCAGCACCGCTCCACATCCGTCGAAGGTCGTCACCACCCACAACGGCAGCACCTCGCTGCGATGCACCGGCGCCACCTCACGCAGCCGGCGATACACCGGATACGGATCCGCCCGCACGTCGGGATCGGTGAACAACGACGCCAACAACTCATCCGGGGTCGCTGACATCGAAGGCTCGAGTGTTGTCACGGCTCGCTCCTGACCCTCTCCGGTCCCGCCTCCGGTCCGGAGCTCTGTGAACGAGGGGCGAGGCCGTCGAACACGACTTGCAAAATCGACGTCGCCCACTCATCGAGATCGCTGGCGCCCGCGACCAACAAGAACTCCATGCCCGCGACCAGCGTGACGCCGTACAGAGCCGATGCGGCCGCCGCTACGTTGACGACATGTAGCGACCCGTCCTCCCGACCGGCGTGTAGTGCCGCGCGCAACGGTGCCAGGATCGCCTCGTCGACGCGGGTCGCGATGTCGACCAGCGACGCTGCCTTGCCCAACTCTGCGAACAACAACCGGTATGTCGAGTCGTGCGACGCGATGAACGCGAGATGCGCGCGCGCCACCCGCTCCAATCGGTCGCGCCCGGACCCAACAGTGCCTACTGCGTCTCGCAGCCGCACCGTCATCTCCGCCAACGTCGACGACAGCAGATGAGCCAGGATGTGTTCCTTACCTGGAAAGTAGTAGTAGAGCGTCGCACGCGGGATTCCCGTCACGCGGGCCACCTCATCGATCCGCGTCGCCTCCAGACCGTGCTCGGCGAAGACATCTGCCGCGAGCCCGATCTTCTCGGCCAAGTCGTCCGGCAGCGGACGAATCAAGCTCGACACCGGCATCGGTCCACTCCTCGCGCCCTATCAGCAGACGTCATAGCCCAATCGACGCGGCCACGACGCGGCGAGCGAGATCGCTGTCACGGACCGACACCGCACCGACTCATGGACACACGTTGACATGTCAACACTCCAAACTCTGAAGTTGGATGGGATGTCCAAATCTATCAGTCCGGATGACCGGGCAACAGTCACCTGTTCCGCGAACCGCAGTCGGTCGCCGCGCATGTCGCAAGAGGCGGACTGCCGGCAATACTCCGGGAGGAGCCGCGCCGATACCAACGCCCGGCGCTCCGCTCAGTCCTCATCGAGAGTCGAGACTGACGCGCCGGGAGGACCAGGCCCCGCGCTCAACGTGGGGCAGTCCCGGAGGCTGGAACTCGAGAGCGCAGGCGACCTCGTCGCTGTGAAGGATCTGGGGAGGGTTCGCCGAACCGGTAAGCGGAGATGCGTGCACCCATCACGGTGTCGGCGAAGATTCGCTGGCCTTTGTCGGTTGCGGCGGCGCCGGCGATGACCATCAGGGGGAGCAGGTGCTCTTCGCGTGGGTGTGCCAGCCGGGCCGATGGCGCGTCAGCCCAGTCGGGGAGCAACTCGTTTCGTCGTGTCGCGTCGGCGGTGCAGGTGTGGGTGAGCCAGGTGTCGAACTCGATCGACTCTGGCAGCGTGGAGGGATGCCCGAATCGGCGCATGTTGTGGTAGGTCATGCCGCTGCCCAGCAGTAGCACACCTTCGTCGCGCAGCGGTGCGATCGCCTGGCCGAGGCGGACGTGGAATCGGGCGTCGAGGTTCGAGTGGAGCGACAGCTGCACGACGGGGATGTCGGCGTGGGGGTACATGAGCAGCATCGGCACGAAGACCCCGTGGTCGAACCCGCGTTCAGGATCGGCGCGATGCGCGATCTCGGCATGGTCGAGCAGTTCGCCGATCCGCGCGGCCAGCTGCGGGGATCCGGGTGCTGGGTAGGAGAGTCGGTAGGTGTGCGCGGGAAATCCGTAGTAGTCGAACAGCATCGGCGGTGCGGCCGATGTGGTGATCTCGACCGGATCGGCTTCGTGGTGGCCGGAGACGACGACGATCGCGTCCGGTTTCCGACCCACGATGTCGTCGGATGATCGCAGGAATGCGGCCAGTGCATCCCATGTGTCGGCCGGGCCCATCGTCCAGTCCATGAAAAAGCATGGTCCACCGCCGTGGGGGATGAACACCGTCGGCAGCGGGCCGGCTGCGCTGGCGCTAGTCAAGGGTCACCACGACTGCAGTATCGCTGTTCCGGCCCGGCCGGCCGAGCAGTCGAGCTATCTTGCCGAAGGCGGCGACCATCTGGCGCTGCCACCCGTACTTCGCGGTGATGGCTGTGTTGACCCGCTCGTAGTCGGCGACCGAGCTGACGGCGGTGCCCGTGACCGGCTCCGAACCGGGCTTGACCCCACTGCGGGCATCGCAGGCCTGCAACACAACCTTGGGGTTGTTCGCGAGGCGTTTCGCCTTCCACGACGTCGACGGCGTCACGAACCCGATCGTGCCGTCACCGAGGTCGGTGATCCACACCGGTGTGGTCTTTGCTTCGCCCGCGCTGGTGTAGGTGGTGAAGGCCACGTACTTCTGATCGGCGATGCCCATCGTCGCATCCTTTCCCTGAGCCCGTTCGCGCCGTCACATGCTGGCGACGCGCAGGATCAGCGCCGCGGCCGCGAGCACGGCGAGCACAATCGGGGCAGCGATCTGGCGGTCGCGGCCGCCAACCGCGGCCGCCATGCCCCCGGCACACCCGAGCCGGTCAGCATGTCGACCACTTGGGGCACCCTCGACAGCTTGCCCGCCGCCGACGCGACAACAGCGAGCGCCAAGAACGCCGACACGATCACCGTGGCGACGAACATGCTGCTCCTTTCCCGGGCGGGGTCTCGCTCACGCGTCGAGGGAGGCTTCGACCTCGATCAGCAGCTGGATCTTGTCGCCGATCATCACACCACCGCCCTCGAGGGGCATGTTGAACGAGATCCCGAACTCGGAGCGGCTGATCTCGCCCCGAGCCGACAGACCGATCCGGGTGCCGCCCCACGGATCGCCCCCGATCCCGTTGAAGTCGACGTTGAGCGTCACCGGTCGGGTTACGCCCTTGATCGTCAGTTCGCCATCGACGTCGAAACCGTCGCCGCGGTGGCGCACCTCGGTGGTGCGATACGTCATCGTCGGATGCGCCTCGGCGTGGAAGAAGTCTCCACTGCGCAGGTGGGCATCGCGGTCGTCGTTGCGGGTGTCGATCGATCCGAGATCCACGGACAACTCGGCAGTGGACGCCAACGGATCCGCGGCGGTCACGATCTTGCCCGAGAACTGCGAGAACGAACCCTTCACCTTCGAAACCATCAAGTGGCGCACGCTGAAACCAATGTCGGTATGAGCGGCGTCGATCGTCCACTCACCAACGATGTATCCGGGCAGCGTCTCGCTCATTCCGATGGTCCTCCTTGGATCGACCGCCCCACAACCTGCAGGTCGGTTACTTCTGGTATGTGGCGACATCTTCCAGTCCTGGGTCGCATCGCGCAAGACGGCACTTCAAGATGCTCAAGACACACGCAGGTAACCAGCGCCCCGCTGGGCGCAGCGGATCGTCCGCCCCAACGTGGCTGTGTCGGGCCCGCTCACCCTGCTTGCGTCGCCCACGGCTGGTGAGGGCCCGTCACTTGTTGTGCCGTGCTTCGTCGAGGGCCAGCATGGGGCCGAGGTCACCGCGCAGCACCGCACCACGCCCGGCCCCGGCGCAGCCGTCACCGACAACGAGCACGAGGGGGCGGTCACGGACTCAGCCCACTCGATGCTCGACGACATGCGAGCCTCGCTCGCCGAGTGCTGACCCGGGCGCACTCCGCATCGAGCAGGTTCGGTTCGCCCCCGCACCCGCAGACGAACGCCTCACACCTCAGTGGCGCCTTCGTCACTTGTTGTGTCTGACCGCATCAGAGGTCAGTATGGAAGGCGAGGTCACCAGCCGGCACGCAAGCGTGCCCCACCCATCCCGGAGTTCGCCCGTGACACACCAACAGACCATCACGACGCTCCCCGACGAGGGAAGACTCGCCCCTGACTCCTGCCCCGTGCGCGACGTGCTCAACCGGGTCGGCGACAAATGGTCGCTCCTCGTCCTGCACCTCCTCGATGTCAGCCCGAAGCGGTACACCGAACTCAAGAACAGCATCGACGGCATCAGCCAACGAATGCTCACCGTCACCCTGCGCGGCCTCGAACGCGACGGACTGGTCTCGCGGACCGTCCACCCCGTCGTCCCCCCGCGCGTCGACTACGCCCTCACCCCGCTCGGCCACAGCCTCGCCGACACCGTCAACAGCCTCGTCGACTGGGCCGAACACCATCGTGGCGCGATCGACCACGCCCGCCGCACCTACGACGACGCCAAACAGTCAGCATGACCAGCCGTCAGCGTCGTTCCGACACACGCTTCGCAGACCTGGCCGACGATCGTTCCCCACCGTCGGTCGGGGAACGACTGGCTTCACCAGTCCACCACCCCGTTGGACGGCGCCGGGCTCGACGCCGTCGTGTCTGCGGACACCGCCGTCCCCACCTTGCCACATCGGCCGGCACCACCGCCACCGAACGGGGGCGCGGCGAGACTTCGATGTTCACCCGGCATTCACCTGAGAAGCCTTCCGCGCGGCGCGACCCGCAGACACACTGAGACACGTGTTCGACGCACTGAGCAACTTCCGCGATCTGGGCGGGCATGTCACCACCGACGGCCGGAAATTGCGGACCGGCCTCGTCTACCGTAGCGACACGTTGTGCTTCGTCACCGACCACGACCGTGCAGTTCTGCGTGACACGCTCGGGATCCGAACGATCGTCGACCTGCGAACGTCGATGGAGCACGATCGCATGGGCCGCTACGACGTCGCCGACGTGGGTGAGGTCCTACATCTTCCCGTGGTTGATGGTGCAGTGCTGCGCGATCAGGTCGACTATGGCTCGCTCGAGCTGTACTCGATGTACCGGGCCATCGTGTTCGACCATGCCGACAGCGTCAGTGCCGTGTTGACGTTGCTCGCCGACCGAGACCGGGTGCCGGCAGTGATCTCGTGCACGGCCGGCAAGGACCGCACCGGCATCGTCGCCGCCGTGCTGCTCGCTGTGCTCGGCATACCTGAGGAGACCATTCTCGACGACTACCAGCGATCCGCAGCCGGTCTCGCCGTGCTTCGGGACCGCGTCATGGCTCGCCTGGTCGGTGACGACGTCCCCAACATCCCGGCGGCCGCGTTCGCAGTCGAGCCGGCCGCGTTGGCGGACGTGCTGCGCGAGATCAGGAACCGCTACGGCACCGTCACCGAGTATCTCGTTGCCGCCGGGGCGCCGGTCGAGATCGAACAACGGTTACGCGCGCTGTTCGACAGCACGGGCGGCAGCAGTTGAGCAGCACGTTCACCAACGACGGGTTGTCGTCATCGTCGATGGCCGACGTCGCGGGGATTGCGGCGCTGACCGATGCCGGCCTCGCCTTCGGCGACCTCGGCGCCCTGCAACGGCTACCTCGGCGGTGGTGAGACGAGCGGCGTCACGTTCCTCTGAAACCGCACCGAATTGCGAGATCTGCAACTCCGACGCCACAAGACCCCTTGCCGCCACGATTGGACGTGCTGTCCAAACTATCAGTCACAACGAGATTGCTCAGGATCACTTGGTTGGCCGAAGCACCCAACAGAGCCGGTCACTGGGCGGCGCACCGGTCGATCGAGATATGCGTCAAGACAGATCTTCCGTGGTGTCGTGCAGGGTGGACAGCCCTACGCAGGTCAAGTTCTCGGCGCGATCGCGAGGCCGCGAGCAGGGATCACCCGTCCGCAGGGTTGAACTCAACGCAATGTTGGACTCCTTCGCCCGGTTCGATCGATGAGACATCATGCGACTATCGTCGCATTCGGTTCGTCCACTTCGACCAGACTTGGCAGTGGCCGTGAGCGAGCGGTGAAATCCGCCGAAGGAGGAGCGTCGTGAAGACAGCTGTGAACGACATGCTCGGGTGTGAGTTCCCCATCCTGGCTTTCAGCCACTGCCGCGATGTCGTGGCCGCCGTGTCGAGAGCGGGCGGCTTCGGTGTGCTCGGCGCGGTCGCGCACACCCCCGAGCAACTCGAGGTCGACCTCACGTGGATCGACGAGCAGGTCGGTGATCGTCCGTATGGCGTCGATCTGTTGCTCCCGCAGAAGTACGTCGGTGCCGACGAAGGGGGCCTCGATCGTGTGAGACTGAGGGAGCTGCTTCCGCCGGCGCACCAGGCGTTCGTCGACGACATCCTCCGACGGTACGACGTTCCCCCGCTGCCGGACAGCGAGCGGCGACGAGGGATGGGCCTCAACGTGTCGCCCGCTGGCTACGAGCCGCTCCTCGATGTTGCATTCCGTCATCCGATTCGCTTGATCGCATCGGCTCTCGGCCCGCCTCCGACCGACCTCATCGATCGCGCCCGTGGCGCGGACGTGAAGGTCGCGGCCCTCGCTGGCACCACGGCTCACGCGGTCCGGCATGCCGAGGCCGGCGCCGACATCGTGGTAGCGCAGGGCTCCGAGGCCGGCGGCCACACCGGCGAGGTGGGCACCATGGTGCTCGTTCCCGAGGTCGTGGATGCGGTCGCTCCCGTGCCCGTGCTCGCGGCGGGGGGCATCGCGACCGGCCGCCATGTCGCGGCGGCGATGGCGCTCGGTGCAGCGGGGGTGTGGACCGGCTCGGTGTGGTTGACGACCGTCGAGGCCGAAACCGACCCCGTCGTCAAGGAGAAGTTCCTCGCTGCAAGTTCGAGCGACACCGTTCGGTCCCGTTCGATCACCGGCAAGCCCGCTCGGATGCTTCGAACGCCGTGGACGGACGAGTGGGAGCGATCCGACGGTCCGGGGCCATTGCCCATGCCGCTCCAGCCGCTCCTCGTGGGGGAGGCGTTGCAGCGCATCAACCGGTCGGCTCATTCGCCGGGCTCCGGAGCAGAGTCGCTCGCCACGTACTTCGTCGGGCAAGTGGTCGGGTCGATCAATGCCGTGCGTCCGGCCGATCGAGTGGTGCTCGACATGGTGGATGAATGGATCGACGCGATCGGCGTTCTCGCCGATCTCGCCGGCACGCCGTTGCGGTGACCAACGTCGTCGGACAGCCCCGGCGCCGCACCCGCACTCACCCGAAGCCCTGATTCTGAAAGCAGGTTAATCATGCGAGTCCACATCGTCAGCGATCGGTGCCAAGGACACAACCGCTGCTACGCGCTCGCTCCGCAGCTGTTCGACGTCGATGACCTCGGGTATGCAACCGAGATCGGCGACGGACACGTTCCGCCGGGACTCGAGGACGCCGCTCGCCTTGCCGTCGCCAACTGCCCTGAGAACGCCATCGAGATCAGCTGATCACGTCAGCGACCGAGCGCCCCCTCGACACCGCCAACGGCGACCGCAACGACCGGATGGTCACTACGCCTTCGGGGCGACGATCGTCACGGTTCCCTGCGCAGCGCAGACCGGCGCGCCGTCGTTCGTGATGTCGATCCGAGCGACACCGCTCCGCTTGCTCAGTGAGATCACCTCGCTCGTGGCGACACAGACACCTCCTGACACCGGGCGGAGCAGGTTCAGCTTGAACTCGGTGGTCGCCACCCACGCTCCCCTCGGGATCACCGGATAGAACACGACGCCCAAGCAATGGTCGACGAAGGCCGACAGGCAGCCGCCGTGAAGATTGCCGAATGGCGTCAGCAAGTCGTCGCGGGCGTCCATCTCGGCCACGAGCCGGCCGGGGCCAAGCTCGATGTGGCGGAAGTCGAGATATGCCGAGATACCTCCGGCCGCCGTCGCTGCGCCAAGCATCCCGTCGGCGATGCGCTGATCGAACTGCGCGAAATCCATCATGTCCCCTCGTTTCAGTCGTCGACAAACTCGACGAGACACTAGCGGCATGTTGTATCATGTGCCGAGCCAGAGGATCACGAAGGAGACGAGAGGCATGAGTGACGAGCGGAGCACGGCCCCGGGTGGGTCCTCCCCGACCGACGACTGGGGTCGCGATCTGGACATCCTCGACCGACGATTCGTCGCTGATCCCGCGGCGGTGTGGCGGGGTCTACGGGACCAGTGCCCGGTCGCGTTCACCGAGCGTCGCGGTCGAGCGTGGATGCCAGTCCGCTACGACGATGTCGTCACGATCGCGAACGACACGACCCACTTCTCGTCGCGCCGAATCGGCGTGATCGACCTTCCCGAGAGCCAGCGGGACGGGCGTCAGCTGCTGACCGCACCGCCGATCACCTCCGATCCGCCCGACCATGCGTGGGCCCGACGGATCCTGCTGCCAGCGTTCTCCCCGCATCAGATCGAGATCATGACGCCGATCACCCGAGCCGTCGCACGCGAGCTCCTCGACGGGTTCGCGATGAACGGGCATGCCGACGCTGCTCGGGACTACGCCCAGCACATCCCGGTGCGCGTGATCGCCCACATGCTCGGCATCCCCGCTGTGGACGAGGACATGTTCACGGACTGGGCGGTGCGCATCTTGCAGGAGGGCTTCAACGATCTCGCCGCAAGTCTCGACGCGATCCTCGAGGTGCTCCAGTACTTCGGCGTGCGTGTCGATGAACGCTCGACCATCCCGACCGGCGACCGACCGGACGACCTGATCACGTTGCTGATCGAGACCGAGATCGACGGCGAACCACTCGACCGTCGACATCTTCTCGGCACGTGCTTCCTGTTGCTGCTCGCCGGCATCGACACGACCTGGAGCGCCATCGGGTCGTCGCTGTGGCACCTCGCCACGCATCCAGAGGATCAAGCACGACTCCGAGCCGAACCAGAGTTGCTCGACACCGCGATCGAGGAGTTTCTGCGCTTCTACAGCCCGGTCACGATGGCACGCGAGGTCGTCGATGACGTCGAGGCGGTCGGTTGCCCGATGCATGCCGGTGACAAGGTGCTGATGTCATTCCCTGCGGCCAATCGCGACCCTGCGCACTTCGACGACCCGGACAGGTTCGTCATCGACCGACAACACAATCGACACCTGGCCTTCGGGAAGGGCATCCACCGATGTCTCGGCTCGAACCTTGCCCGCATGGAGTTGAAGGTGGCGCTCGAGGAATGGCTCGCCCGCGTGCCGACCTTCGGGATCGTTGACCCGGCTGCGGTCACGTGGACCGGTGGCCAGGTGCGAGGCCCCCGCACCATCCCTGTCCGTTGGTGACGGGTCCTGTCCGTTGGTGACGGGTCCTGTCCGTTGGTGACGGGGTCGCTGCGACGCCGTACTGCGCTGGCTCAGCGTACCTTCAAGATGGCGGGAAGAAGGAATCGCCGGAGATAGACATCGAGTCCGTCGCGACTTCGTTGCCGGGGGCCCTTCACCGTGAGGAAACTGAGGATCGTACGCAGGATCCACTCCGCTGCATCGTCAACGGAGAGCCCGGCGCCGAGGTCGTCCCAATGTTGCGCGAACACCGGTCGGAGGAACTCGGTGACCAGTTCGAACAGCGCGACCGATGTGCCCTCGGTCAAGCCGATGCCGGCGAGGTGTTCGTCGCTCTTGAACAGCAGGGCGATCGTCTCGTCGCGGCGCGCAGCACGGATCGTCACTTCGACGAATTCGAGCACCGCACGACCCAAGTCCGGCTGCGTCGCGATCCGAGCGTGCACCTTCTCGAGGTATCGCTCGGTGGCTCGCAGGATCACCGCCGACACGACCGTGTCGCGCCCGGCGAAGTAGCGGTACACGGTGGCGCGCGATACGCGGGCCTGCTTGGCGATGTCCTCCATCGTCGTGCCGCCGATGCCGCTGCTCTCGAAGCACGCCTCCGCCGCATCGAGCAAGAGATCACGAGCTCGTTTCGCGTCACCGGGCGCCGCCTCGCCCCAGCGCGTCGTTCGGTTGGTCACGCCTCCAGTATGTCTGCTCGCTGAGACAGCCACGCGATCGTCGCGCGCCGTCCACGTTGCAACGACCCGGCCCAATGTGACACGATGCGATCATTGTCTCATCAGAACCGGGAGGCGGCGAATGCCGCCGGGCGGTTGACAGCGAGCGAGAACTGGAGGGGTTCGAACCATGGGGACATTGGATGGTCGAGTGTGCATCGTCACGGGAGCCGGGCGAGGGCTGGGTCGCGAGCATGCACTGCTGTTGGCATCCGAGGGCGCTCTGGTCGTGGTCAACGATCTGGGCGGTTCGCCCGACGGAACTGGCGCAGACGCAGGCCCCGCCCGTGAGGTGGTCGAGGAGATCCGTGACGCCGGAGGTGAAGCGATCGCCAACACCGACTCGGTGACGAGCTGGGAGGGCGCGGAGAGGCTCATCCACGATGCGATCGACGCCTACGGGCGACTCGATGTGCTGGTGAACAACGCAGGGATCCTCCGCGACCGGTCGCTCGTCAACCTGGTGGAATCCGAGTGGGATGGAGTGATCGAGGTGCATCTCAAGGGTCACGTCGCACCGACCCACTTCGCAGCGGTGCACTGGCGTGAGCGATCCAAAGCCGGAGACGTCGTGAACGGGTCGGTGATCAACACCGCGTCGGGCGCGATGCTCGGCAACCCAGGGCAGACCAACTACAGCGCCGCGAAGGCCGGCATCGCTGCAATGACTCTCGTCGAAGCGATGGAGCTCGGCCGCTACGGTGTCCGCGCCAACTGCCTCGCGCCGCTCGCCCGAACCCGGCTTACCCTGCAGACGCCGGGAGTCGGTGACGCAGTCGCGCCGCCCGCGGACGGGTCGTTCGATCTGTTTCATCCCGGCAACGTGTCACCGTTGGTGGCCTACCTTGCGACGACCGAGTGCCCGTTCACCGGCGGCGTGTTCCACGTCGGCGGCAACGAAGTCGGCTTGTACGGCGGTTGGCACCTCGCCGACGATGCGGTCATCACGACCGACGGGCGGTTCACCGTCGACGACCTCGTCCAACGAGCGCCTGCCCTTCTCGGGGGCCGCGGTCAGCTTGCGTCGGTCTCGACCTCGGTCACCGACACGATGAAGCAGTTCGGCCGGCGCGTGAGCCACTGAGCATGGCATTGATACCAACGGACCCCCGCCTGTTCCGGTTGCCCGCCGCGACCGAGGAGCGGCCTCGGCTGCTCGGCTCCCACGCGGAAGCGAGCGGGCTCTACTTCTGGCCACGGCGTCGACGCTGCCCGGTGACCGGCGGTGCCGTCACCGACTGCGACCTCAGCCCCGAAGGCGACCTCTACGCGTGGACGTTCTTGCATGTTCCGCGCA
>VFQR01002179.1_pt1 | contig 12960 bp, 13 predicted proteins | sample 3512321 | NCBI WGS metagenome assembly VFQR01 (sample SAMN10412374, study PRJNA504923) | tailings metagenome | isolation source: Relicate 3 Philex TSF1 revegetated site | place: Philippines: Tuba, Benguet | collected 2017-08-29
CGCCAAGGTCGCGGCCTGCGAGGAACAGCTCGGAGGGGTTCGGCACCTCGCGCAGTCCCTTGCCGGTCATCTCGAACACGCCGATCTCGTCGGTCGGGCCGAAGCGGTTCTTCACCGCCCGCAGGATGCGGAAATGATGACCGCCTTCGCCCTCGAAGCTCATGACGGCGTCGACCATGTGCTCGACGACGCGCGGTCCGGCGATCTGGCCGTCCTTGGTGACGTGGCCGACGAGGATGACCGCGGCGCCGGACTTCTTGGCGTAACGGATCAGGATCTGTGCGGCGGACCGGACCTGGCTGACCGTCCCGGGGGCGCTCTCGACCGTGTCGGTCCACATGGTCTGGATCGAATCGATCACCACCAGGCGAGGAGGCGGCCCCTCCGACAGCGTGGCGACGATGTCCTCGACATTGGTCTCGGCGGCGAGTTCGACGGGAGACGCTGTCAGCGACAGCCTTTCGGCCCTCAGGCGCACCTGGCCGACCGCCTCCTCGCCCGAGATGTAGACGACGCGATGGCCCATGCGCGCGAGCCGCGCGGACGCCTGGATGAGGAGGGTCGACTTGCCGATACCGGGATCGCCGCCGATCAGGATCACCGAGCCCTTGACGAGCCCGCCGCCGAAGACGCGGTCGAGTTCACCGACCTGGGTCTCGGTGCGCGGAGCGTCGTCATTGGCGCCGTCCAGTCCGGCGAGCACGAAGGCTCGCCCCCTGGGCTTGCCACCCTTGGCTCCGCCCTTGACCGGTGCGCCGCCGACCCCCGTCGCGCCGAGACTTTCCTCGGCGATGGTGTTCCAGGCGCCGCAGCTCTCGCACTTGCCCTGCCAGCGCCCGTAGGAGGCACCGCAGGACTGGCAGACGAAGGTGGTCGTGGCCTTCGCCATGTCAGCCGATGTAGCGGCGGTGATACCGGCGCCCGAGGCTGGTGAGAATCTCGTAGCCGATGGTGCCGGCGGACTCCGCGACATCGTCCACGCCGATGCCGTCGCCAATCAGCGTCGCCATGTCGCCGGCAGCGACGGCGCCGGCATCGCTCACGTCGATGGCGACGAGGTCCATGGAGACGCGGCCGGCGGGCTGGCAGAGGACGCCGTTGACGCGGATCGGCGCACCGGTCTTGCGGTCGGTGGAACCGGCCTGACGGATGTAGCCATCGGCATAGCCGACCGAGACGATGGCGATCCGGCTGGTGCGTCCCGCCGTCCAGGCGGCGCCATAGCCCACCGTGTCGCCGGCGCGGATCGTCCGTACCTGCACGATGGGCGCGTCGAGGCGCGCCACCGGCGCGAGCGGATCGCGCCCGGCGACGAAGCGCGCGCCATAGAGCGCGACGCCCGGCCGCATGAGGTCGTGCCGGGCGGCCGCCAGCGTACAGCCGGCCGAATTGGCCAGCGAGGCGGGGACGCCGGGAAAGAGTGCGCGGATCTGCTGGAAGCGGTCGATCTGCCGCGCGGTCAGCGCGTGGCCCGGTTCGTCGGCGCAGGCAAGATGGCTCATGATCAGCGCGGGTTCGAAAGCCAGCGCCGCGGCGCCGGGCTCCGCGAGCAGCGCCGCTTCGGCGAGGTCGAGCCCGAGCCGGTTCATGCCGGTGTCGACATGCACTGCCGCGGGAAGCCGGCGCCCGAGCGTCTCGCAGAAGCCGGCGAAGGCCTCGACCTCCTCGCGGCTGCCGAGAACCGGCCTCAGGTTCTGCTCGACATAGGTCCCAAGAGCGGTGGAGACGAGACCGTTGAGCACGTAGATGGTGGCGCGCGGCAAGGCGGCACGAAGGCGACGGGCCTCGGACAGGTGCGCCACGAAGAAGGTCTCGCATCCGGCGGCAGCAAGCGCCGGTCCCGCCTGTTCGATGCCGATGCCGTAGGCGTCGGCCTTGACCACCGCGGCGCAGGCCGCGCCCTGGCCCATGGCCGCGAGCGTCCGGTAGTTCCGCCCCAGTGCATTGAGGTCGATGGTAAGGACGGCGCCGGCCTCGGTCGAGGGAATGCTCATCGGCTCACTCGAACCGCTCGGGCAGGCGGTCGGCATCGGCGAGATCGGAGAAGCGAGTCACCGAATCCTCGAACTGCAGCATGACCGTGCCCGTCGGGCCGTGGCGCTGCTTGCCGATGATGACCTCGGCACGGCCGTGCACCTGCGCCATGTCCGTCTGCCATTTCAGGTGCTCCTCCGTGCCCGGTTTCGGCTCCTTGTTCTTCAGATAGTACTCCTCCCGGAATACGAACATGACGGCGTCGGCATCCTGCTCGATGGAGCCGGATTCGCGCAGATCCGAGAGCTGCGGGCGCTTGTCGTCGCGGTTCTCCACCTGACGCGAGAGCTGCGACAGCGCCATGATCGGCACGTTCAGCTCCTTGGCGAGCGCCTTCAGGCCCGTGGTGATCTCGGTGAGCTCCTGCACGCGGTTGTCGCCCTTCTTGGAGGAACCGGAGAGCAGCTGGAGATAGTCGACCACCATGAAGTCGAGGCCGCGCTGGCGCTTCAGCCGGCGGGCGCGCGCCGCGAGCTGCACGATGGACAGGCCGCCGGTGTCGTCAATGTAGAGCGGCAGCGACTGGATCTCCCGCGCCGCCTCGGTGAGGTCGTAGAATTCCTTCTCGTTCAGGTCGCCGCGGCGGATCTTATAGGAGGGGATGCTGGCCTGCTCGGCGACGATACGCGTCGCCAGCTGGTCGGAACTCATTTCGAGGGAGAAGAAACCGACGATCCCACCATTGGTGGTCTTGTGGGTGCCGTCGGGTTCGACCTCGAACTTGTAGGCCTTGGCCACATTGAAGGCGATGTTGGTGGCGAGCGCCGTCTTGCCCATGCCCGGGCGGCCCGCGAGGATCACGAGGTCGGAATGCTGCAGTCCGCCGAGGCGCTGGTCGAGGTCGTTGAGCCCGGTGGAGATGCCCGACAGCTTGCCGTCGCGCTGGTAGGCGGCCGCCGCCATGTCGAGGGCGCGCGCCATGGCATCGGTGAAGCGGCGGAAGCCGCCATCGTAGCGGCCGGTCTCGGCGAGTTCGAACAGGCTCTTCTCGGCGTCCTCGATCTGCGTGCGCGGCGGCATGTCCACCGGCGCGTCATAGGCGACGTTGACCATGCCCTCGCCGATGAGGATGAGGTTGCGCCGGATGGCGAGGTCGTAGATCGCCCGGCCGTAGTCCTAGGCATTGATGATGGTGGTCGCTTCAGCCGCGAGGCGGGCGAGATACTGCGCCACCGTCATGCCGCCGACGTCGATGGCGGCATCGTTCATGAAGGTCTTCAGCGTCACCGGCGTGGCAATCTTGCCGGCGCGGATGAGCTGCGAGGAGATCTCGTGGATCTTCTGGTGCAGCGGGTCGAAGAAGTGCTTGGGCTCCAGGAAGTCCGAGACGCGGTAGAAGGCCTCGTTGTTGACGAGGATGGCGCCCAGCAGCGCCTGCTCGGCCTCGATGTTGTGCGGGGCCTGGCGGAATGGCAGCTCGGACGGGCCGACGGGTCGAAGGGCGGGCAGGGCGGACATGGTGCTTCTGGTGCTTGGCTGGGGCGCCTTGTCTAGCAGGCGCGAGGATGGCCGTGGCCACTCATTTGGCAGCAGGTCCCATCATTGCCCAATCTCCCCGATTCTCACAGAGCGATGGCGCGGCGACGAGAAAACCGATGATCGCCATTGACAGCGGCACCTCGATCGGTCGCGGGCCGAGGGAGGGGGTGTTGCACGCGCGCCACGGTCGAAGGCAAGCAGTCGCAGCGCTTCGGTAAGTACTGCCAGTGCTTCATCTGGCCTCTCCTTTGGAAACTCAACGTTAAGATTAACGTGCGATCCCTCATGCGATCCGCAATCGCGGTGAATCGTTCATTTCCAAGGGGCGCTCCCATGTTCAAGCGTGTCGCATTACCCATGGCCGCTGCCGCGGTTCTCCTGACCTCCGGCGCTGCCGGGGCCGCCGACCTGGGTGCGCCCATGCTGCGTGGTTCCGAGGTCGTCGCACCCGTCTATGAGCAGGCCGACAAGTGGAGCGGCGTCTATGCCGGCGCCTCCGTCGGCATGCAGGTCATCCGCAATTCCGGCTTCCATTCGGATGCCCAGGGTGCGGCGAACCCGAACTTCCCCGACTTCGCCTACGACTATGCCGGGGCACGCTTCACCTACGGCGTTCATCTCGGCATCCAGCGCCTCTTCGGCCAGTTCGTGGTCGGCGGCGAGCTCGACTTCGACGGCCCGCAGGCCAAGATCGCATCGCCCTGGTACAACGGCAACGTCGCCTATTCGGGCGGTGTCGCCGGCAACAGCTACCAGCAGCGCGTCGGTATGAACTGGCAGGGCTCGCTGCGGGCCCGCTTCGGCTTCGTCCACCACAAGTCGCTGTTCTACCTGACGGGTGGTCTGGCCTTCGCCAACATGACGGTCTGCACCGTGCTCGACGACTGCATCAACGGCGCCAACCACATCGTGCGCTACTCGCGCACCCGTCTCGGATGGACCATCGGCGCCGGCATCGAGCACAAGTTCAACTACAACTGGTCGCTCCGCGCCGAGTACCGCTACACCAACTACGGCTCGCGCACCTGCCTTGCCACCGACTCCTGCTCGATCGACCCGAACTCGTCGGACATCAACAACCGCGTCGAGACCCACACGGTCCGCGTCGGTGTGAGCTACCTCTTCGGGGCTCCGCCGGTGGCTGCTCCGGTGATCGCCCGCTACTGATGGCGGCCGGCGGGGCTGTCCCCGCCGTTCGATCCGCCCCTGAAATGACAACGCCCGGTCGCAGGACCGGGCGTTTTCGTTCGTCCATCGGAAGGGGCAGGGCGCCCGGCGTACCGGGCGCTCCGGGCGTCAGCCCTGCTCGTCGCCGAACTCTTCCGGGTTGAAGGTCTCGAAGGTCGGCTCATCGGCGCGCTGGGTGAGATCCTCGCCCTCGCTCTGGCGGTCGGCCTCGCCCTGCGAGCGGGCGACGTTGACTGTGACCGAGGCGTCGACCTCGGAGTGGAGCGACACGGTCACCTTGTGCAGGCCGATGGTCTTGATCGGGGTATCGAGCTGCACCATGGCGCGGGCAACAGTGATGCCGGCGGCTGTGATGGCGTCGGCCAGGTCGCGGCCGGAAACCGAACCGTAGAGCTGGCCCGTCTCGCCGGCCTGGCGGATCAGGGTGTAGGACGTGCCGTCGAGGCGTGCTGCCACGGCCTCGGCGTCCTTCTTCAGTTCGAGGTTGCGGGCCTCGAGCTGGGCCTTCATCGTCTCGAACTTCTTGCGGTTGGCCTCGGTGGCGCGCAGCGCCTTGCCCTTCGTGAGCAGGTAGTTGCGGGCGTAGCCCGGCTTCACATCCACGACTTCGCCCATCTGGCCGAGCTTGGCGACGCGTTCGAGCAGGATCACTTGCATGGGTCTTCTCCTAGGTGGTTTCAGGTGTTGAAGGGGGGCAACGGCGGCTTGCGCCGGGCCCGGATGTCGAAGAGCACGTCAGCGAGGCCGGCGAGCGCGACGAAGACCATCGGCCAGCCGATGACGAAGGTGAGGGCGTAGAGCAGGCCGAGGGCAAAGCCCCGCATGCCCCAGCCGCGGGTGATGTCGTGGGCGAGGGCGAAACCCTGCAGCGCATAGACGGCAAGGCCGACCGCCAGAATGATCGCGGCGATCTGTCCACCAAAGCCCGACGCGAAGGAGCCGACCGATCCGACGAACAGCGCGGTCGCCGTCCACTTCGGTAGTTTGAGGGCGGCAAGGTCCGGCCAGGGGCGGACGAGACGCCCCGACGCTCGCACGATCCGGCCCGCGACGTAGAGGTTGATGGTCGTGACGAAGGTCCAGATCACCGCGGCTGCCACCGGGACAGCCGCAGCCATGACCGCCACCAGGAGGTCGCGGTCGGCATTGGTTGCGCGGACCTGGGCGACGATCCGCCCGACTGCCTGACGCATCGCAGTCTGGAACGCGGTGAAGTCGATGCCGTAGAGGGTGATGATGGCGAAGAGGGTGAGGATGACCGCGCCGCCGCCGATCATGGTCAGCAGGATTCCCGGCGGCATCCACTCGACCGCGTCCGGATCCTCGGTCGTCGGGGCCGGGCGGAACGACAGGGCCGCATAGGTCAGCACCCAGGCGGGCAGGCCGACGGAGAAGAAGAAGAAAAGGCCGAACTGGGAGCGGAAGGCGAGCGACAGTGCGAGCGCGCCGATCGCGGCGGCGAAGGCGCCGGCATAATGCCCCCAGCCAAGCCCGGCGATGAGCACCGGCAGCGCAGCGAAGTAAAACAGGACGAGCGCCGCCATGCTCCCCGACGCGAAGGTCGCGAAGAGAAGAGCAGAGGCAAGTCCTGCCCCGAAGGCGATGGCGAGGGTGGGTCCCATCGTCAGCTGTCCCGCTCGTGTCGAGGGTTAGGGGAGGATCCCCAGCTTCAGCCGCGGCGGGTTTCTACCGGCACGGCCGACGATCAATCATGCACGTCGGAAGAGGGCGGCGGGACCGCAAGGCCCCGCCGGGAAGGAATTCTTACTTGATCACGTAGGGCAGCAGCCCGAGGAAGCGGGCGCGCTTGATCGCCTGGGCGAGTTCGCGCTGCTTCTTGGCCGAAACGGCCGTGATGCGGGACGGAACGATCTTGCCGCGCTCGGAAATGTAGCGCTGCAGGAGACGGACGTCCTTGTAGTCGATCTTCGGCGCACCGGGGCCGGAGAACGGGCAGGTCTTGCGACGGCGGAAGAAGGGGCGGCGGGCGCCACCGGCTGCGGCTGACATGGTCACTCCTCCGTCTGCTCGATTTCGCCACCGGCTTCGACGTCGCCGCCGTCGCGGTCACGGAAGCGGCGACCACCGCCACCGCCGCCACCACCGCCGAAGCCGCGGTCACGGCCACCGCCGCCACCGAAGCCGCGGTCGCCGCCGAAGCCGCGCTCGCCGCGATCGTCGCGGTCGCGCTTCTGCAGCATGGCCGACGGACCTTCCTCGAGCTCCTCGACCTTGACGGTCATGAAGCGGAGGATGTCCTCGTTGATCGCCATCTGGCGCTCCATCTCGGCGATCGCCGCGGGCGGAGCATCGATATTCATGAGGGTATAGTGGGCCTTGCGGTTCTTGCGGACGCGGAAGGCGATGGACTTCAGGCCCCAGGGCTCGACCTTGGGCACCGAGCCGCCATGGGCTTCGATGACGCCCTTGTACTGCTCGGCAAGCGCTTCCGCCTGCTGCGAGGTCACGTCCTGGCGCGCCAGGAACACATGTTCATAGAGAGGCATTCGGCCTGTCTCCGGTTCGAGTGACGCTTTGTCCGGCGCGAAGCCCCCCGAGCCCTGGACAGGCCCGACAGTTTTCTCGAAGGCGGAGACACCGGACGACGGGAGAAAAGTCTCCCTGCAGGCGAACCTGCCGTCCGTTCAGCCACCGGCCGACCGAAGCGAAGGCGGCCTTATACGCGAAAGTCCCGGAGATTCAAGGTCCCCGCGCGCAGCAGGCTGAAGTCAGGCGACAAAGTAAATGTAATTGACATTTGTATCGACTGACTCTAACGAGAACGCGCTCACAAGGGACGCACGACATGTCCACATACCTCCGCGCCAAGATGGCGCTGCTGCCGCTCATCCTCTTCGGAACAGCTGCCCTTCTCGGCTGGCCGACCGCCGGTGCGGCGGCGGGCCTCGCCTTCGCTCTGGCCTATCTGGCGACCCGGCCCGCAGGGAGGCGCCTCCAGCCTTTGTTCATCGGCATGGTGGCGGCGCTGGCCATCATCGTACTGGCAGCGCTGGCGGGCTACGCTCCAGGTCGCGGGCAGGGCCTCGCCATCCTCTTTGCCGGCCTGTCCGCCGGCGCGGCCACGAGCCTCGCCATCGGTCGGCCATGGACCTCGGAGTTCTCCGCCTCCGAATACGCCGATGTCGCCGCATCACCTCTCTTCCTGTCCATCAACAACCGGATCTCCGGCCTCTGGGCCGTGCTGTTCGGCTGGCTGTCGTTCGCCGCCGCCCTGGCGTTGCCGTTCTGGGCGTCGCTCGGTCCGACATTGATCGGCGCGCTACTGTCGATCGTCGGGCCGCGTCTCCTCATGCGGCGCGGACTGGCGGCCATGGCCGCCGGGGATCGTCGCAATGCCTGGCCAGCGCCTGATTTCTCTGTTCGTCCGTCCGACGAGGCCGAGCAGGTCGATGTCGCCATCGTCGGGGCCGGCCTGGGCGGTCTCACTGCGGCGGCGCTGCTTGCCGAGTCCGGATTGCAGGTCGCCGTCTTCGACCAGCACGATGTGCCGGGAGGGTTTGCCCACAACTGGCTCCGTCGCGTCCGCGGCCGAGATGCGGACACGGGCCGCAAGCTGGTCTTCCGCTTCGATTCAGGCGTGCACGACGTCTCCGGTTGCCACGAGGGCGGAACGCTCGACGCTCTCTTCCGTCGGCTGGGCATCGCCGACCGGTTGAAATGGCGGCGGCTCGACCACCGCTATGTCCTGGACGGTGTCTCGATCGACGTGGCGCGGGACTGGAGGCTCTACGTCGCCCGCCTCGGGGAACTCTTCCCGGAACAGAAGCAGGCGATCGCGGCGCTCTTCGACGAGGCCTTTGCCATCTATACGGCGATGTTCTCGACCGCCGCGGGAAACAGCGGCATTCCCGGAACGCCGTCGGATGCCGACCGGCTTCTCGCCTTCGCGCGCTCGCACCCGCTGGCGGTGGAGTGGATGGACCGCCCCTGGGACGCCTTCGTCTCCCGCCACCTCCCTCCCGGACCGGCGCGCCAGCTCATCGAGGCCCTGTCCGGCTACATCACGCATGACCCGTCGACCATGTCGGTGGCCGACTTCGTGCCGATCCTCGGATACCACTTCAAGGGTGGCCACTATCCGGAAGGTGGCTCGGGGCGGATCGCCGACGCGCTGGTGGAGGTGATCGAGCGGCATGGAGGCAAGGTCTACCTGCGTACGGCGGTCCGCCGTATCCTTGTCCGCGATGGCGTCGCTACCGGGGTGCTGGTCGCGGATATCCGGGGGGTCGAGAGGCGCATCGGAGCGACAGCCGTGGTCTCGAACGCCGACGCCAGGGCGACATTCGAGGATCTGGTGGCTGATCCGAAGGTCACATCGGCCGTCACGCAGCAGGTCGGGCCGCTGGTGCCCTCGTGTTCGGCCCTGTCCGTCGCTCTCGGCCTTCGCGGCGCTCTCGACATTCCCCCGGTCGTTCATGTCACCACGGGGGATGGCGAAGTCGGCATCGTCGCCCCCTCCGTCGTCGATCCGTCCTGCGCTCCTGAGGATTACAGCAATATCGAACTGACTGTTCTCGTGCCGCATGACGAGGCCGTCGGCTGGTTCGGAGCGCCTGGAAGCGATCTTGGAGACCTGCGGTCGAGTCCCGCCTATCTCGAGCGCAAGCGGTCCCTCACCGATCAGCTCATCGAGCGGGCAACCTCGGTCATCCCTGACCTGCGTGAACGGATCGTCCTGCGGGCGGACGCGAGCCCCGTCACCTATCATCGCTATCCCTGGTCGAGCGGGGGAGCGATCTACGGCGTCCAGCCTCGCGCGGGCCGTCTTCCGATACGCACCCCGGTCCGCAACCTGGTGCTGGCCGGCGCGGCGACGCACGGCGGCGGTGTCGAGGCCGTGATCATTTCGGGGGCGCTGGCGGCAGATGTGTTGAGGCCCGGCATTCTGAGGCGGTCGATGGAGCCTGTTGCGCTGAAGGACCTTCCCCGACCCGACGCCCGGACGGCGTGACACGGAGGAATGCGCCGCTGCGCGCTGTCATCCGGAACCGCGCCGCGCCTGGCACGTTCACTCTGCGCTCGGAGCGGCAGGAGATGGCGATGGCGACGCGGCGGCAGGTCGAGGACAAACAATCCCCCGGAAAACCCGGCGCGACGGGACGATCCGCCGGCGCCGGCAATCGTGGCGAGGACAAGCGCGAGGCCGACAAGATCGGCCCCGGCACCTTCGCCGACGACGGTGCTGAGCCTGAGAAGGTGACGCGCGGCGCTCCTCCGAAGCCTGTGAAGCGTTACAGCCACGCCGGCTGATCGCCCTTTTCTCGCCGTGATCGGATGAAAGAAAGCGTAACAGTTCGCGAAGCGGACCCATCCGGGAGCGAATCCATGTCGAGCCTCAGCCAGACCAACCACCCGACCTGCCTCGTCACGCCGCAGGAACTGGCGCTGATCAAGCGCAAGTTCGACTGCACCTGCGAGGAACTGGGTGTTTTCCCCGAAGACGAGAGCGCCCGGCGCTCGCTTGGCCGCGCTCTGATGGCAGCCGTCGCGCGCGGCGATCTCGATCTCGACGCCGTGTCGACCGGCACCGCGACCGAGACGCTCAGCTTTGAAGGCGAGGAACTGGTCGTCGCCGTCACGTCCCCGCTCCCGCGCCACTGATCAGGCGGCATCCGCCTCGCGGCGCCAGGCAGGGAAGGGATCGGCCAGACCTGCGAAGTCGTCGGGATTGAACCGCGTGGCGGACGCGCGGCCGACGAGGCAGCCATCGAGCGCCGCCCGCATCGCCGCTTCGTCCATGCCTGTCCCGATGAAGACGAGTTCCTGGCGCCGGTCGCCGTAGACCGGGTGCCAGTGACGCTTCAGCATCTGACGCCATTCCTGCGACTGCGGCCAGCGCGACTTCGGCACCGCGATCCACCAGAAGCCCATGGCGGAGGTGCGGCAGACCGCGCCGGCGATCGACAGTTCACCGCACCAGTTCGGCCGCGTCGCCAGCCAGAAGTGCCCCTTGGCGCGGATAAGGCCCGGCCATGAGCGCTTGAGGAAAGCGTCGAAGGCCGTCGGATCGAGGGGCCGTGCCGCGCGATAGACGAAGGAGGAGATGCCGTATTCCTCCGTCTCGGGCACGTGGTCCTTGAAACCGTAAAGTTCCTTGGCCCACAGAGGGTGCATCTCGGCCTTCTCGTGGTCGAAGCGGCCGGTGTCGAGCACCTCGTCCAGGTCGACCGATGCGAAATCCGTGGTGAGGACATGGGCATCCGGATTGAGGCCGCGGACCACCTTCATCACGAGGTCGCGCTGCTCCGCATCGACGTCGGAGATCTTGTTGACGATCACCACATCGGCAAACTCGATCTGGTCGGTGAGGAGATCGGCCAGGGTCCGCTCGTCCTCGGCGCCGGCCGTCTCGCCCCTGTCCTTCAGGAAGTCCTGGCTGCCGAAATCCCTCAGGAGATTGATCGCATCGACGACGGTGACCATCGTGTCGAGCCGCGCGACATCCTCAAGCGCCTGCTCGTTCTCGTCGCGGAAGGAAAAGGTCGCGGCGATCGGCAGCGGCTCGGCGATCCCGGTCCCCTCGATCAGCAGATAGTCGTAACGGCCGCTCTCGGCGAGGCGCCGGACCTCGGTCAGGAGATCGTCGCGCAGCGTGCAGCAGATGCAGCCATTGGTCATCTCCACCAGCTTCTCGTCCGTACGTGACAGGTTGGCACCACCGTCGCGGACGAGATCGGCGTCGATGTTCACCTCGGACATGTCGTTGACGATGACCGCGACGCGGCGACCCTCGCGGTTGTTGAGGATGTGATTGAGGAGCGTCGTCTTTCCCGCGCCGAGAAATCCGGAGAGCACGGTAACGGGCAGGCGGCTGTCGTCGGACATGATGACCTCATATGTTATAAAGTAACATATCTGGGATCGCGGCGCCGCTGGCAAGGGCTGTGTGGACATTCTCCGAAGTGAATTCATCGGCGCTCTCGCTTGACTCCGTCGCGGCCCGATGCCAGTCCCGCGCACCTTCACGACGGCGCGAGAGGTCAAGGGATGACGGCGGCTTTCACCTTTCCCGGACAGGGCAGCCAGGCGGTTGGCATGGGCAAGGCTCTGGCAGATGCCTTTCCCGAGGCGCGCGCCGTCTTCGACGAGGTCGACGCAGCGCTCGGCGAGAAGCTCTCCGCCGTCATGTGGGACGGGCCGCTTGAGACGCTGACCCTGACGCAGAATGCCCAGCCGGCGCTGATGGCGGTCTCGCTTGCCACGATCCGCGTTCTCGAGGCGGAGGCCGGCCTCGACCTCGCACGCGACGCGGCCTTCGTCGCCGGCCACTCGCTCGGCGAATATTCGGCGCTTGCAGCCGCCGGCACCTTCTCCGTCGCCGACGCCGCCCGTCTTCTGCGCATCCGCGGAAATGCCATGCAGGCGGCGACGCCTGTCGGCACCGGTGCCATGGCCGCCATTCTCGGCCTCGACTTCGAGGCGGTGGTTGCCGTTGCCGCGGAAGCCGCGCAGGGCCAGGTCTGCCAGGCCGCCAATGACAATGGCGGCGGTCAGGTCGTCATTTCCGGCCACAAGGCTGCGGTGGACAGGGCCTGCGAGATCGCCAAGGGCAAGGGCGCCAAGCGTGCCATCCCGTTGCCGGTCTCCGCGCCTTTCCATTGCGCGCTGATGCAGCCGGCCGCGGACGCCATGGCCGAGGCGCTGGCGAAGGTTGCGGTGAAGGCGCCGGTGGTTCCCGTCGTCGCCAACGTGCTGGCCGCGCCGATCAGCGATCCCGCCGAGATCACCCGCCGCCTCGTCGAGCAGGTCACCGGCACCGTGCGCTGGCGCGAATGCGTCGCCGCAATGGCCGGCGCCGGTGTCACGACCTTCTACGAGATCGGCTCCGGCAAGGTGCTGACCGGGCTCGTCAAGCGGATCGCCGAGGGCGCATCCGGCATTGCCATCGGTACCCCCGACGATGTCGCCGCCTTCAAGGCTGCGCGGGCCTGACGGACACGAGGAGCACGACCATGTTCGACCTGACAGGCAAGACCGCCCTCGTCACCGGCGCCACCGGCGGTATCGGCGGCGCCATTGCCACGGCGCTGCACGCCCGCGGCGCGACCGTCGCACTTTCCGGAACACGCCGGGAGAAGCTCGAGGAACTGGCCGCAAGTCTCGGCGTGCGCGCTCATGTCGTGCCAACGAACCTCTCCTCCGTCGAGGAGGTCGAGGCCCTGGTGCCGTCGGCCGAGAAGGCCATGGGCGGCCTCGACATCCTCGTCAACAATGCCGGCATCACCCGCGACAACCTCT
>VFQR01002182.1_pt1 | contig 12954 bp, 9 predicted proteins | sample 3512321 | NCBI WGS metagenome assembly VFQR01 (sample SAMN10412374, study PRJNA504923) | tailings metagenome | isolation source: Relicate 3 Philex TSF1 revegetated site | place: Philippines: Tuba, Benguet | collected 2017-08-29
GATTTGGTAGAAAACGGCGTGCTTCACCCAGTCTGGTGTTTGAATTTGCATGAATTATTCTCAGTGGCTTCAGAAGCGATCGTTGCAGATATTAGCTTCTTTGTGGTTCCTACTTATGATAGAAAATTGGAAATTGGGCGTGGGGCATTGGGCATGGGGCATGGGGCATGGGGCATTGGGCATTGGGCATTGGGTATGGGGGAAAATTCATCCGATCAGTCAACAGTCAACAGTCAACACTAAACTTTGTTTTTTACACAAAAATTCTCAGTAAAAATTATTAATTTAATTGAAATATTTAATAAAATTTAATGTTTATTGAATTAACTTTATCCGTAATGACTTAAGGGAGTACTGGATTATTTTTATAGATTATCAATTATGTCAAGGTGTATTCAGTCCTAGTAGTAGAAAAGGAAGTTAGGATTCACAATATCGATTGTTATGGTTCTGAGCTTCCAATAAATTTAATTTGAGGCAAAAATGAGACACGATAAACTTTCTCCCGGATTACTTTTGGCTTTTGAAGATTATCAAAATGAAGGAGAACAAGCTTTAGTTACACATAAGCGATCGCTCGGTATTATTGCTAATAAAAACACAGTCAAACCAACTAAAAGCGTAGTTTTTATTTACTGCGATTCTGATGCAGACTTGAGTTATCTATCACAATATAATATTGAAGTCAATCAAAATTCTGGCAGCGTCCGTACAGCTTTCTTGCCAATAAATGCTTTAGATGTCTTGTCTGAAGAAGATACAATCCAACGTATCAAACCATCACGCAAACTTCACCTAAGGATGGATGTTGCACCCGGAAAAGTCAAACTGCCGGAGTTTAAAAACCAAACTGGACTCACTGGCAAAGGCGTAATTATTGGCATTATAGATAGTGGCATTGACCCGAAACACCCTGCTTTTGCTGGCAGAATTTTACACATTTGGGATCAAACACTCCCAGGCCCAGGAGTCACAGAAGGACGCTACGGGGCTGAATTTTCAGGGGCGCAACTGACAATTTCTCAGGATACCGACGGACATGGCACCCACGTTGCTGGAATCGCTGCGGGTGCGGATGCTAGCTATGGCGGCGTAGCACCAGAGGCGGAATTAATTGTAGTCAGGTCAGATTTACAAGATGCCCACATTGCCGATGCTGTGCGCTATATTTTCCGAGTGGCCAGGGAGTTGGGACGCCCAGCGGTGGTGAATCTCAGCTTGGGCGGACACGCCGATGCCCATGATGGTAGCGATTCTCTATCAAAGGTGATTGACGCGGAAACCGGCCCTGGGAGAATTGTTTGCTGTGCGGCGGGTAACGAAGGAAGCATCAATATTCACGGTCAAGCAACCATACCTAGCGATCGCACCCGTGGTATGCGCTTTAATGTTCCTTTGAATCAAGTAGGCATCGTTTGGCTAAATGGTTGGTATTCCAAAGACAGTGAGTTGGAAGTATCGTTGCGGAGTCCCAATGGTTTTGTGACTCCCTTCCAAAAAATCATTACTGACGGTAATCCTACACAAGAACATAAATTACCCGATGCAAGGGTGGAAATCGTCACACCAGGCCCAGACCAAGCAAACGGCGACCATAACTTCTTTGTCCAAATACGCGGTAACGGCCCTTCACCAGTCATGGGAGGTATTTGGCAATTACGCCTACGCAATACCTCTGCCACTGATACACGTGTGGATGTGTGGACATTAGATGATATGTCATCAGTATTTTTTACAGGTAAAAGCGTCAAGGATGCAGTAAAAATTGGTTCGCCAGGAGCCGCTAGCAGTGCCGTTACAGTTGCAGCTTATACTACCAAAGCCAAGTATACAGATATTGATAACCAAATACGAGAAATGGGCTTAGATTTGGATACTATTTCCGAATTCAGTAGCGAAGGCCCTTTACGCAATGATACCCAAAAGCCAGATATAGCAGCACCGGGAGCAATGATTGTTTCCACACTTTCTGCTGATGCTAATTCTGCCCGTTCGTCGATGGTTAATTCTAAGTTTGTGGCCATGGCTGGTACGAGTATGGCTACACCTTTCGTCACTGGCTTAGTTGCATTACTCCTGCAACGCGACCCCCAACTAGACCCGGCTACTTTGAAAGATTTGCTACGTAAAAATAGCGCCATTCCCAGAAAACCCGCAGGCACATTCGATGAAAAATGGGGTTATGGCGTGATTAATGCCTTAAATCTGTAATTAGATTGAGCAAGGTGGATATTATTTCTGTACAAGGGTAGGCAATAAAAAACTAGAAATTTGATAAGTTAGGGTAGGCAATTTTTACCTACCCTATTTACTAAGGAATTGTTTATGAATTATCAAAAGCTAGACGCCGCCCTTGCTACAGCGTTAAATGACGCTCAAGATTTAGAAAAACCGAGCTTGGGCGTTTTTATCCATACCGAACCAATTTTAGACTCTAATGCAACTGCTGTTTTAGAAAATTTTGGCGTTAGTGGTGTTACTAGTGGTAAGGATATTTTTACAGCAACACTGTCACCCAATGCCATCTCTCAATTATCAGAACAACCTTGGGTGAAGTTTTTGAAGCGATCGCAGCAATTACATTTGGTTAATAGGAGAATAAATACAGGGAAGTTGGGTGTTTAATGGGCATTGCCTAACCCTACGCTGTGCCGATAAATTTTGACTGTTAGTGTGAATCAGGTTTTTGTTTTTCTGGAAACTTACACTTCACCTCAATTTCCAGATTACTTTCAGCTGAACCTTCGGGAATGTAGGGTATGCCTGCTTTGCCACCTAAAGTATCCTTTATAAACCGTTACCGATTAAAAAGAATGGTGCCCAATAATGGGGATGACTGAGATTATTGACTACGTTGGGTGATACGTTGTTACGTGTAGATTGGAGAATTACCCTATCTTGTTGGGAACCTATTAATTTGAAGTCACCTGTAATCATAATTACTTGTGCCTGACGTAAGGCTTCCGTTTTGCTAATATTGCCTTGATGTAGTAAGGCGTAGAAGGTGTTCATTAAGATTTGTGTGCCTCCATCATCAACGGGCCATAAAGAAGCGATCGTGGCTTTTGCTCCTGCATTTTGCATCTGGTAGCCAAAGCCTAAAATTTCCGCCCCATTACCATTATTTATACCGCCTATTCCAGTGTTGCAAGCACTCAATACTACTAAATCTGCTTTTATCTGTAATGTTTGAATTTCAGGCATTCTAATTATATTGCCATCACCTAATAGAATAAATGACTCTTCTGGCTGACCAATAACAAAATGTGCATGAGTAGCCAAATGCACAAATGGGTAATTTCTCAAAGAGTAAATAGTTTGTTTTTGGTTAAATTGCTCGTCAATTAATGTTTTAGTTTTAGGTATGATGGCAGCTATGTTTTCTACTTCTTTACCTGCAAAAGGCAAACTCTTAAAACGTATTGATGCAAAACCCACATTTACAATATGACGGTTAGTTGTAGCTCCTGCTAAGATTTGAAGTTGAGGTAAGGGTTGACGATCAAATCTTGTGAAACTAAGGGCAGTAATATAGTTTGTGTTAAATCGTTCTACTAACCATTGCTTACCATCATATAATGCTGCTAGCGGTACATAACGTAATTGCCCATCTGGTGCATAAATAATTGTTTTGGCTTTGGCAGCAGCTAGTCCTGATTCTATTGGTTTAATGAGCCATTTATATAGTTTATTAGCTGGAGTTTTAACATCTAAGCTTGGATCTTTTAAAGCTTGGCTGAAATCTGAAATTGCTTGGTTAATTTCTTGCTTTTTTACATCAACTTTATAATGAATTGGTGGTGTATAAGATGTAGCAACAACAAGTTCTAGACTATTTTCTGAAATTAAAGGATAGAGTAATACGGCATTCTCATCTCGTTCATGTAGACTCTGTAAAATCCTTTGAGAGTCTGTAAGAGTACTTAAAGGTACAATATGATCCCGAATAGTTGGATTAATATCTGCTATGTAGCGAATAACTTCTGGACTTTTGAGAAAATTCAGAAATTCCTGAATAATTTCAGACTCCTTGTTTTCTAGTTCTATAATTTGCTCTATTTGATTTGGTGTTCGTTTATCGAGTGGAGTTTTTCTGAATTCTGCAAGTTTTCTACCTAATTGAATTTGTTGAATCAAAATATCATTAAAACCACGATTAATTTGTTGTTCTTGTGGTAACACATCAACTCCTCTACTTGTGATGTCGTTACCTCTGACATTATGCAGGTAATCATCTATTTCTTGGACTTTTAACAAGTCTAAAACTTGTAGTGCTTCTAGAATTCTATCTTGTTGTAATAGTAAATCTGCAAGATTGCGATAAGTATCAGCAATAGTGTTAGTGTAAGATTTCTGTTGTGCGTTTGGGAGGAGACGTAAATCTTTACGAATGGACTCAGTTATATTAACTGATTGCTTATAAAATAAGATGGCTAATTGTGGTTGATTTTGTTTGATGAGGACATCGCTAATGTTAGCCAATGTAATTCTCTCACCAGGGCGATCGCCAATTTCTTTACGAATTGCTAAGGCTTGCTGATACAATGTCAATGCTTGTGGGAATTTACCTTGATTTTTGTATACTGTGCCGATACTATCAAGGGTATTTCCTTCAATGCGGCGATCGCCTATTTGTTGCACAATCCTCAATGCTTCTTCAAGGTATTTTAATGCTTGAGAAGATTGACCTAATAATTGATAAGTATATCCAATATTATTGAGCGTATTACTAAGACTTGATTGCCTGCCTATTGTTCTAAAAACTCTTACAGCTTGCTGATAAAAAGATAAAGCTTGAAAATATTGCTTCTTTTCATCGTAGGCAAAGCCCACATTATGAAGAGTTTGCCCCTCACCCGTTTTATCGCCAATTCGTTTTTGTATCTCTATCGTTTGTTGATAGTATTTAATTGCTGTATCATATTGACCAAGCCGACTATACACTAATCCAATATTGTTGAGAGAAGCACTTTGTACTTCTAAATTGTTAGCAGTTTTAGCAAATACTAGAGATTGCTGGTAATAATCAAGGGCTTGGTAATAATTGCCTGTTAAGTAATATACAGTTCCGATGCCGTTAAAGTTAAATGCAAGATATTTCAGATTACCAACTTCTCTACTAATAGCGAGGCTTTGGTTATAGTATTTTAGCGCCTCGCTATATTTACTTTGAGACTGATATATATCTGCTATATTTTTTAAGGTACTAAGAGTACCTTCTTTATCATTAAATGCTTGGCTAATTGCTAAAGCTTCATGATAAAATTTTATTGCTTGAGAATATTGAGACAGATTATTATAAACTGCCCCTAGAGTATTTAATGTATCACGTATATTGCTTTTATAGCCTATTGTCCTCTCAATAATTAAAGCTTGGTTTAATAAATTTAGGGCTTCAGGGTAATTGGCAAGATACAAGTAAGTCTTGCCTAACATTCGTAGAGTATCTGCAACATCAGAATGAGATTGAATATTTTGATAAATTGCCAAAGCTTTTTGAAAAGTGAGCAAAGCTTGTTGGAATTGACGACTACTGTATTCATCAATACCTTGGTTAAATAGTCGCTTTGCTTCTTTTTGTTGTCTTGAGTCTAGCGAATCAACTTGATGCGATAAATTTTGTGATTTAGCTGGTAATACATATAGTGATTGAGTCAAAAAAGTTAATATGGTGACTGTTAGCACCCTCAAAAGTTGGAAATAAAAAGAGTGCATAAAAAATAATTATAATGACTTAAAAAATAATTGGGCGTTGTTTGAATTTCATTTTCAAATCCAGTAACGTCGATAATTGGAATGAAAAATTATTTTTTTATTTTTTCAGTTATTTCTTTACTGGAGGATAGATTATAGGTGGGTTAATAGTTTCATCCCCAGGCTGTTCCGTTCCATCAATAAGGTCTGGATCTATCCGATCAAATAGTCCAGTAATCTTAGTATGATTAATAAAATGCTTGAGTGCTTTCTTATCTTTAGTATCGTTATAAATTGATATTGCTGACTCATAAAATTTTATTGCTTGTTCTTCATGAACTGAGCCAATGATTTGCAATGTGTCAGCAATATCCTTTTGATTTCCAATTTCTTGACGAATATCTAAGGCTTTGTAGTAAGCTTCTAAAGCTTTTAATAGTTCGTTAAAAGTTTTATAAACCCATCCAATATTTAATAAAACTACTGCTTCGTTTTGCTGATTAGAGATTTCTTTCCACAGCTTTATAGATTTTTTTAAAGAATTTAATGCTGATTCTTGTTGTTGCAAGCGAGCATAAGTTACACCAATATTATTATAAGCACTAGCGATACCAGCTTTATCTTTATGCTTTTTATAAATTTCTAATGCTTGTTCGTATAAATTTAAAGCAGTATTAAAATCAGAACTATCTTTACCTTGCATTAATAATTGCTCTGCATCCTTAATAGAAGAAGTTTGAGAGCTTTCTGCATCTTCCATAATTTAACTGCCTTTAAAAATATTTTTAAGTAATTTTATAATTTATGTAGGAACTACAACAATAAGTTTTATTGCCACAAGAATCGATATGTAGAGACGTTGCACTGCAACGTCTCTATCTACAAGGATTTTGATATTATCCAAAACCGTTTTAATATATGAAATCAGCAACGCCGTCAAATAGATTTTAGTTCCTCTATCACTAAATCCAGTTCCTTGACTTGCTGAGTATTACCCAAGGTTTTATGGCTATCTCGCGCTTGGTTAAACGATTTTATAGCTGCTTTCTCGTCACCAATTTCTATATATAACTCTCCCAAAGCTGTGGAAATCTGTGCTTGTTCTGGGATATCTCGTGCTGCGATCGCTAGTTGAACAGCTTGAAGATAGTTCAATTCCGCTTCCATATTAACACCTGTTTCTGAGTAAAGTTCACCGAGTTTTTTATATAAAGCAGCTTCTTTAATACCACTAGCTATTATTTTTTCTAGTGTATCAATTGCCTCAGCTTTCAATCCAAATCCACTGTAAATGTAAGCAGTTGCTAACGCTTTATTCTTATCTGTAAGTTCTTGATTATCTAGTATTGCTTTCACAATCCCTACTTCTGGTGTTGGCAATAATCTGAACCCTTGCTGAGATGCTTCTTCATCTTGGGATGATTTGCCATTATCAGCTGTGATAATTAGCAAATATTCCACACCTGGTTCTAGTTTAGGTTCTCCAGCATATATAGTCTCATTTTGCTCGGTTGTAGTTTGCCAAATTGTTTTGTCACCCTTAACCAAGCTAGCTGTGTACTGTTTAACCCCAAGGGGAGAATTCCAACGCAGCTTTGGTTTATTACTTAAAAGTAAAGTATGGCGGGGACTAATCAAATAAGGGATATTTGCTAAACTGGGGTCACGCGGATCGCCAGTCCTAGCGCGTCTGCATGTGCTACTTTGGGCAAGTATTATCTGAGGTCGCTCAAAGCCAAATGCTGTGTGAATATTAGGTAGTGCTGTTAACATTACCAAAAACAATAAAATACCTGCAAACCAAACAAAAGTTTTGGTAATTATGCTTTTTTGTTTCCATTTTTTTAGTAGTTCTTGCAACTTCATCACTCAATTCCAGTATTTTTAGATTTTGTATTCTGTTGTAAAGTAGCTAAAATTTTTCGCGCCTGATTTCTCCATTCATATTCTTCTGGAGTTTTTGGTTCCAAATTAAGGCATTTATGTAAATCAGGTAGTGCTTGTTGTTTTAGTTGTTGTAATTCTAGAAGCTGGACGTTTAAACAGTAGGCAGAAGGGCGCATAGATGGTATGTTCATTGCCTTTTTAAGATAGGTTTGTGCCTCTTCGTAGCGTCCTAATTCCATGTTTGCCCAGCCTAAGTTTTTCAGTATGGCATATTTTGTTTTATCTTCAGAGGCAGAAGGAAGTTCTTTTTCTAGCAATGATACTGCTTTTAGTGATTGTTTCTGTAGAATATATAATCGCGCTAAATTGTTATATGCATCTACCCAGCCCTGTTTTATAGCTCTTTTGTATGCCGCTTCTGCTTGATTGAAGTTATTTTGGTCTTCGTAAAGTAAACCCAAATTGTAACTAGGTTCTGGCATCTTTGGGTCAAAAATCAACGCTAAACGATAATACAATTCGGCATTCACCAAATTTTTACTATCAAATCCCCATTCGTTTAGTTTAAAAGCTATATCAGGGGCAGATTTCCACAAATTAAAACCTGTAAATAATAACAAACTGGTTATTATCCATTGCAATCTACGTTGAAGAGGTTTCTTCTTGGTGATTTTGTGCTTTGTGCCTAAATGACTCAAGCCTGGTATTGTAGCAACAAGCTTTGAGAAAAGTGTATTTTGTGTACTTTTTCCTAAGTACTCTAAAATTTCTTGGCAGTTTTGCGATCGCTGTCCGGGGAAAGGAGCTATTAATTTATCTATCAAGTCTGCAAATTCAGATGAAACTTGTGTTGCATAATCGCGCCATAATAATTCACCAGTTTGGGGATTTTTGGGAAAATCAAGAGGTGATTTACCAGTGAGTAAATATACAAAGCTGCGTCCCAGCGCGAAAAAATCAGACTGTGGTACGGCGTGTCCCTCTGCTTGTTCTGCTGGCGTGTAACCTGGAGAAATCAGGACAGTACCAGTTTCGTGACCTTTTTGTTTTTGGAGGTAACTTTCAGTTACTTCCCGCACCGCACCAAAATCAATCAGCACCAATTGTCCATCAGGTTTGAGCATGATGTTAGAAGGTTTGATATCACGATGGAAATACTGATGTTGATGCAATTCATTGAGAATTTCTATCAGTTGGATTAACCACTCCTGGGCTTTTTGTGTGGTGATGGGTTGATTACCTTGTGCTTTTAACCACTCTTGCAAGTTAGAACCGGGAATTTTCTCCATCACCAAACAGTGCAACGGTTCACTGCCTTCAGACCAAGTAAAATACCCATCTGGTTCTACACGGGGAATCCCAGGATGCTGAAGCCGACTCAACAGTTCTGCTTCTCGTTTAAATAAAGCGATCGCTTTCTGCTTTATAATCGAACTCTGGAAACGCTCTAACTTCAAAACCTTTAATACTTTGGCAACACCGCCATCATCCACTTCAAAAACCTGACCGAAACCACCGCCACCAATTTGACAGATAACTCGGTAGCGACCTTGAAGTACTACTCCTGGACGAATCATGGCAGATGTAATCATTGCTTATTTACTCTAATAACAGAAGTAAATTATGTTCTGTGTAACCCATAACTGGGGAGATATTTTCACGTACCTGTGCAAGCAAGTTTTGTAGATGCACTTCCATCACTTTAGTTCCCATGACTAGGTACAGACGTTCTTTAATCCGTGTGAGGATGAGACGTACTTGTTCTGCTTGGATTTTGTCAGACTCTTGCTGAACTAAGGCGTGGCTTTTAAGTAACCTAAGTTTTTCAACAGAGTTAGTTGCTATTGCTTCATGGATTTCCTGAACAATTTCTTCTATAAATATACTTGTAGCATACTTCATTACAACAGGCTGTAAAGCGAACAAGATGGTAGTATTAGGTGATGCTTGCTCTTTTTCGATCAGCGCCCTTCGTCCTAAAGATTCTAAGACTGGCAACAGTTCCGAACTCGATACCCCAATTCCTAAGTTTGCTTTTAATTGAGCAAGTGAAAGTGGTTGACGTGCAACTGCTAACCAATAGATGATTGCCTTTTCTAAACTAGATAAACGTTCAAAATGTTGATCCAGAAGATTAGCAAAAATATCTCCAATTACTAGAGAACTTTGTCCCATAAATTCAGAAACATTCCCATTAAATAAATCTTTAATTGTGGTAGCAATAATTTTTAATGCAGCAGGATGACCCCGGTATAGTTGAATTAGTTCATCTAAACCATTTTCTGTGCCAGCAAAGCCTTTTGTAACTAAAAGCTGTTTGGCATAGGTTGATTTTAAGCCCTTGATTTGTAGCACTCGCACAGGTAAAGACTCGCCTGCTAGAGTTGCTATTTCTATGGGTTTTTCTCGACTTAGTAGCAACAAACTGCTTTGGTGGTGTTCCTGTCCCACTCGTTTGAGCAATTCACCATAATATTCATACCCCTGACGATAATAACCAGCTATATCTGCATCTCGGAGAATTGTCTCCCAATCATCAAGTATCAGCAAACAGCGATGAGTTCGTAACGTTTGCAACAAGTGAGATAGTTGAGCATCTATTGTTGCTGGTATCTCTGTTTTTCGTTCACTCTCGATAAATTCATTGACATCAGTTAGTGCTGTTAATAGAGGTGGTGCATGGCGGAGACTGCGCCAAATCAAATATTCAAATTCACCTTGAATTTGCTCTGCCAGTTTAGCAGCAAGGCTTGTTTTACCAATACCTCCCATACCCAATAATGCCACTAATCGACAGCCATCTTGAACTATCCATTGGCTAAGGACATCTAGTTCATCAACACGACCAAAGAATACAGATACATCCATAAATTCAGACAAATTTGTATGCTTTGGAATTTGTAAATGGCTTGCTTTTGAATTAGTTTTTTTTGTGTGTTTTTCTGGAATTTTTACATTTTGTTTATAGCGTCGTAATACCGCTCTAAAATTACTTTTTGTCACTTTTTCACCAAAAGCATTTGTGAGCGATCGCCACAATTGAAATCCAACATATTTAATGTATTCCGGCTGATAATCTAAATCTTCTGCAATTTGTTCGTAAGTTCGTCCTTCCCATATTTTGGAAAACATATCTTGCTGAACATTACTTAAAGATTCTGGTTTCAGAGCAGCTTCTATAATTTCTATAGCTTCGTTAATCGTCAGAAATGCGTCTTCCGAATTCATCTTTATAAATAATTTTTTAGTAATAACTAACTTTTTATAACTTTGGAAATTTGATTACAGAAAATTATAACTTGAAACATTATAACTTTGTATAAATTTTTATCACCGACAATTCAAAAATACTTGCGTATCTTGAATACATAAGTTGAATTCAGGGAAATAACCCAATGAAAAAAATTACAGTTTCTACTTTGAGTGCATTGTTGATGACTTCTTCAGCCCTGTATTTCTCATTACCATCATTAGCTAACACCGCGTCAAATCTTTCCGATTCTTTAAAAACACCAACAGTTAGCCAAAAACTAATCATTAGTGTTGCACCCAATTGGAAAGATAAGTTTCCAAAAGTAAAAAATGCCATGATTGCTGAGTTGGAAGGGCATCTCCAAAAATTGGCTCGTGGTAACCGAGGAAAAGCTTCTGTTGATGTCCTAGAAGTGCGTGGAGCCAAATTATATATCAAGGCAACAATCAGACATCATCATGTTTGGAAAAAGCCTTGGCCTGCGAGTGGATATGTAACTGTCTACAGTCTCACAAATACAATTGAAACCTCATTCGATCCACTCAATCCAACTGCAACTCTTGACAAAACCCGCCTTTGCTTTAATTTAGCTCCAAAAATTGGTGGTGGAAAAGTTTGTGTTTCCGCAGGTGACATTGTGAGGATTGTTGCATTGCTTTAATAGTCAAACTGTAGATTAAGTCCTCAAAAATTTAATCTACAGTAGCTAAATTCAGAAACTAGAAAGGAAACAGAAAAACCTTATCTTGCATAGTAGTCTGACAACCCAAAAATGCGCTTATGAGAGCTGGGGAAAGGGGAAAGGGAAAAGGGTAAGGGATTTAAACTCTTTCCCCCTTCCTTCTTAACCTTTACCCCGCCAAGCGAACGAAGGCGAACTAATAGGTTCTTTTTTCTCAATCCAACATATTCAAGACTTTGTTGGGTTTTGCGATCGCTCAATCCAACATACTTTTCTACTCAGTTCAATTATTTCCAAAATTCAGGTATACCACATTTATGTCTAGATTCAGAAAAATAATTCCTGTATTCAGTTTAGTTACAATAGGTTTTCTCTCGGTACAGATTCCGGTTCAAGCTGAAGTACAAACATTAATCACTACAGACAAAAGCAGTTGTTCAGCTATCTCACATCAGAAAATTCAAAAAACTGGAAATAGCTTCACAAACAGTCTGTATTCAAGACAAATTCAGAGTAACGCTAATAATCCTGAACAGAAAACACAAGAAATCCGTTTTCCAATTAAACAAATTTGGTGGTGTGTTAAATGCCAATCAGGTATCAAAAGAAGCGTAAAAGCATACACAGAAGTAGATGCAGGATTTAAAGCATGTGGTGTTCAAAGTTTTAGTGTAAGGAGAGGTAAATGCCCAGAACAATAAAGCTGCAAGATATCAGGTCATCTAGAACACCGATTCATTAATAAGTAGGTCAACTTAATTAAACATAAAACAATGGTAGTGGACTGACACAGCTAAAATAGTGCATTAATAAACTCTTGTGGGGTGGGCATCTTGCCCGCCCGGACGGGTGAGGACACCCATCCCACAATAAAATCTATTGCAACATTTTAGCCAGGTCACGCCACTACAATCTGAATACTGAATCGGTGTTCTAGTTGCTATGTTGCTGGGAGATTGCGCGGCTTGATTAACTGTCCCATTGCTACTGTATCTACTCAAACTGAAAAAGTTTTATGCGATCGCCACAGCTATTCAACAAGCGTATTCCCAACTGAGAACAGCAAAAACAGAAACTTCATCATCATAAATCTAAAAGCAGGCTCAGGAGCATCAATAACCACTTAGTTATCGAAGAAACTCTAGCTAAAATAAAATTACTTTGTATGAAAAATTACTTTTATAAAATTTCAGCAGTCTTGCTAGTCTGTAGTTGTGAGAGTGTTATAGTTTAAAATCAATAAAATATTGTATTAATTAATACTTTTGTTGTCTTGGCAAGTAGTCAATAATACCATTGAGCATCAGCAGCATTTTTTAAAATTCATCCCTGAGATTCTTTGATCCCCCCTTACCAGCTGCAACATACAGTCCTAAACTGAAAATGAGAGTTGAAAGGCAGCTGGGAGAAATTTTGTGAAAAAAGTTTTATCAATCAT
>VFQR01002183.1_pt1 | contig 12951 bp, 12 predicted proteins | sample 3512321 | NCBI WGS metagenome assembly VFQR01 (sample SAMN10412374, study PRJNA504923) | tailings metagenome | isolation source: Relicate 3 Philex TSF1 revegetated site | place: Philippines: Tuba, Benguet | collected 2017-08-29
GAGGCGGCGCATCGTCTCGTCGTAGGCGTACCACATCCTGACGAACTGCCCGACCAGGCACAGCACCACGAGCACGATGATGAACAGCGGTCGGGTGCCGAGCCAGGAGTCGACGGCCCACCCGATCCCGAGGAACAGCAGGGTCACCAACGCGATGTCCATCCCCCGCCCGAGGTGGTCGTCGCTGCGAGCCGCGCGCGTGACGGGGCTGCGGAGGATGCTGCGAGGGAGGAGTTGCACGGTGTGGCGGGAGCTCTGTGGGTGGCGCTCGCGGCGGCGAGCTTGTGAACGCGCACACAATGTACCCACCCGCCCGCTGCCGCTCCAAACCCTAGACCCCCAGGTGGGGCGGGTCGGCCGGGTGCCCGCTCCCCGCCGCCCTACACGCCCGACCGATGGCGGCGGATCTGGGGGTGGAGAACGGTGTAGAGCGCGAGGCCGAGCATCGCCGCACTGACCGGGATGTACGAGACACCGCTGCCGGTGAGCACGGGGTAGAGCACGAACGCGCTGAGCAGCGCCGTCCACGTCCAGAGGATGACCACGCTGCGCCGCTGCCCGTGACCCATCTCCATCAACCGGTGGTGCAGGTGCCCCTTGTCGGCGGTGGCGAGGCCCTGGCCCCGGCGGGCGCGGCGGACGATCGCGAAGAGCAGGTCGAGGATCGGCACCCCGAGGATGAACAGCGGGATGAACAGCGGGGCGAGGAAGAAGTACGCCTGGCCGGGAGAGGCGCCTCCGCCCGGCGCTTCACGCCCGCCGACCACGCTCGTGCTCACGGCCATGAGCAGGCCGAGCAGCAGCGCCCCGCTGTCGCCCATGAAGATCCGGGCCGGGTTGAAGTTGAACGGCAGGAACCCCAGGCAGCAGCCGACGGTGATGATCGCGAGCAGCGGCCCGATGTTGGGCTCGAGCAGCTGGCTCTGGTCGCTCAGGTGCTGGCTGTAGAGGAAGAACGAGAAGGCGCCGATGGCGACGATGCCGGCGGCGAGCCCGTCGAGGCCGTCGATGAGGTTGATCGCCGTCGTCATGCCGAAGATCCAGAGCACGGTGACGAGCGGCACCCAGTCGCTGCCGAGGTACACCACGTCGAGGAACGGCACGCGCACGAGGAACATCGTCACGCCGTACCAGACGAGCACGGCACCGGCGACCACGGTGCCGGCCACCTTCGCGGGGGCGGAGATCTCGCGCACGTCGTCGAGGAGCCCGACGAGGAAGATCACCGAGGCGGCGATCAGCACGCCCCGTGGCTCCAGGTTGCGGGCGAAGATCGGGTCGAACACGTCGAGCAGTCGCGACGCCCCGAACGCGACGAGGAACCCGATGAACAGTGCGAGGCCACCCACGTCCGGCAGCGGCTTGGTGTGCACCGTGCGCTCGTTCGGCTCGTAGAGCCAGCCGATCCGACGGGAGAGGGCGACGACGAGCGGTGTGGCGACCGACGTGGCGACGGCGGCGATGGCCCCGACGACGAGGTAGGCACCCAGGGAGGGCACGTGCCGTCCGGCGTCAGTACGCGGGGAAGCGGCCGCAGAGCTCGGCGACCTCGGCGCGCACCGCGGCGAGCGCGGCGTCGTCGTGGCGGCCGCGCAGCGCGCGGGCGATGAAGCCGCCGACCAGCGCCATCTCCTCCTCCCGCATCCCCTGCGTGGTCACCGACGGGGTGCCGATGCGGACGCCGCTCGTGACGAACGGGCTGCGCGGGTCGTCGGGCACCGTGTTCTTGTTCAAGGTGATGCCGGCGCGGTCGAGCACGGCTTGGGCTTCCTTGCCCGTCAGGTCCTCGTCGACGGCGCGCAGGTCGGCGACCATGAGGTGGTTGTCCGTCCCGCCGCTCACGAGGCGGAAGCCCTCCCCCACCAGCGCAGCGGCGAGCGCCGAGGCGTTGGCCACGATCTGGTGCGCGTACTCGCGGAAGGCGGGCTGCGCGGCCTCGAAGAACGCGACGGCCTTGCCGGCCACGACGTGCTCGAGCGGTCCGCCCTGCCATCCCGGGAACACCGCCTTGTCGATGGCTGCGGCGTGCGCGGAGCTGGACAGGATGCACCCCCCGCGAGGGCCACGCAGCGTCTTGTGCGTGGTGAAGGTGACGATGTCGGCGAAGGGCACGGGGTTGGGGTGGGCCCCGCCGGCGATGAGGCCGGCGATGTGGGCGGCGTCGAACATGAACAGCGCCCCGACCTCGTCGGCGATCTCTCGGAACGGTGCCGGGTCGATCCGCCTGGGGTAGGCGGTGGTGCCGGCGACGATGAGCTTCGGCCGGTGCTCGAGCGCCAGCTCGCGCACCTGGTCCATGTCGATCCGCTCGTCGCCGGGAGACACGCCGTAGGCGACGAACCGGTAGAGGTGGCCGCTCGCGTTGACGGGCGAGCCGTGGGTGAGGTGGCCGCCGTGGTCGAGGCTCAGGCCGAGGACGGTGTCGCCGTGGTCGAGCACGGCCTGGTACGCGCACATGTTGGCGTTCGCCCCGCTGTGCGGCTGCACGTTGGCGTGCTCGGCGCCGAACAGCGCCTTCACCCGCTCGATGGCCAGCGACTCGATGCGGTCGATCACCTCGTTGCCGCCGTAGTAGCGCTTGCCCGGGTACCCCTCGGCGTACTTGTTCGTGAGCGCGCTGCCCACGGCGCGCATCACCGCTGGCGAGGTGAAGTTCTCGCTGGCGATGAGCTGCAGGCCGGTGCACTGGCGCTCCACCTCGCGGTCGACGAGGTCGAACAGCTCGGTGTCGGGGGTGGTGTCGGAGGGGAAGGGCATCGCTCAGAACTCCTGCTCGAGCGCCATGAGCTGCTGCACGCGGCGCTGGTGACGGCCACCCTCGAACGGCGTGGCGAGGAACGTGGCCAGGATCTCCTCGGCGAGGCCGACGCCGACGACCCGCGCGCCCATGCTGAGCACGTTGGCGTCGTTGTGCGAGCGGGCCAGCCGGGCCGTGTAGAGGTCGTTGCAGAGCGCGGCGCGCACACCGCGGACCTTGTTGGCCGCGAGCTGCTCGCCCTGGCCGCTGCCGCCGAGGACGATGCCGAGGTCGGCGCGACCGTCGCGGACGGCGCGGCCCACCTCGGCGCAGAACGGGACGTAGTCGACCATCTCGGTGGAGTCGGTGCCCAGATCGACGACCTCGTGGCCCTGCTCGCGGAGCAGGGCGGCGAGGTGCTCCTTCAACGGGAACCCGGCGTGGTCGGAGCCGACGGCGATGCGGGACACGAGCGGCGAGTCTAGGTGTGCGCCCCTCGCGCGGGCGGCGGTCGCGTTGCCGGGCCGCTCGCTGCCGATCCCGCCGCCGGCCGCGACGATCCCTATCCTCGGCGCCCGTGACGATCGACCCACGCACGCCCGTCCTCGTCGGTGGCGGGCAGTTCCTCCACCGCGCCGCCGGGCTGGACGACGCGCTGGAGCCGGCGGCGCTGATGGAGGAGGCGGTGCGCGCCGCGGTGGCCGACGCCGGCCTCCAGGACCCTGGAGCCCTCGGCGCGGTCGACAGCCTGCGCGTCGTCAGCCTGCTGTCGTGGAGGTACGGCGACCCGGCGCGGTTCGTGGCCGAGCGGCTCGGCCTGCAGCCGCGCCAGCTGGCGGTCACCACGCCCGGCGGCAACAGCCCGCAGAGCCTCGTCAACCTGACGGCCCGGGAGATCAGCGAGGGCTCGCTCGACCTGGCCGTGCTCACCGGCGGCGAGGCGTGGAGGACGCGGATGCGGGCCCGCCGCGGCAACGCCGAGCTGACGTGGCCGAAGGCCCCGGACGGGGCGCCGGCGCCGACGGTGCTGGGTGAGGACCTGACGATGAACCACCCGGACGAGATCGCCCGCCAGATCGTCATGCCGGTCCAGGTGTACCCGATGTTCGAGACGGCCATCAGGGCCGCCGCCGGGCGCGGGCTCCACGACCACCAGGTGCGGATCAGCGAGCTGTGGGCGCGCTTCAGCGAGGTGGCCGCCGGCAACCCCTACGCGTGGAGCCGCGAGGTGCGCTCCGCCGAGGAGATCCGCACCGTGGGCCCGGACAACCGGATGGTCGGGCTGCCGTACCCGAAGTACATGAACTCCAACAACGACGTCGACATGGCCGCGGCGTTGGTGATCTGCTCGGCCGGCCGCGCGGAGGCCCTGGGGGTGCCGCGCGACCGATGGGTGTTCGTGCACGCCGGCACGGACTGCCACGAGCACCAGTACATCAGCCACCGCTGGTCGTTCCACGAGACGCCGGCCATCGCCCTCGGCGGCCGCCGGGCGTTGGAACTGGCGGGGATCGGCATCGACGACGTGGAGCTGCTCGACCTGTACTCGTGCTTCCCGGCCGCGGTGGAGCTGGGGGCGAGCAGCCTGGGACTGCCCGATGTGGGAGGTGGTGAGCGGCAGCTCACGCTCACCGGCGGGCTCAGCTTCGCCGGTGGGCCGTGGAACAACTACGTGATGCACGCCATCGCCACCATGGTGCGCGAGCTGCGCGAGCGCCCGGGTGCGCGGGGGCTCGTCTGGGCCAACGGTGGCTACACCACCAAGCACGCCTTCGGCGTGTACGCCACGGAGCCACCGGCGGCGGGGTTCCGCCACGACCATCCGCAGGACGAGGTCGACGCGCTCCCGCGCCGCGACCTGGCGGGACCGGCCGATGCGGCCGGCGCCGCCACCGTGGAGGCGTACACCGTGATGCACTCGCGCGACGGCCTGCCGGAGCGGGCGATCGCCGCGTGCCTGCTCACCGACGGGCGGCGGGCGTGGGCCACGTCCGAGGACGCGCAGGTGGTGGCCGCGCTGTGCCACGACGAATGGGTGGGCCGGGCGGTCACGCTCGACGCCGCGGGCGGGCTGCATCCGTGATCCCCGTCCTGCTCGACTGCGACCCGGGGCACGACGACGCGATGGCCATCCTCGTCGCCGCCCGCCACACCCGGCTGCTCGGCATCACCACGGTCGCCGGCAACGCCCCACTCGCGCAGACCACGCGCAACGCACTCGTGATGCGCCACCTGCTCGGCATCGACGTCGCCGTGCACGCCGGGGCCGATCGGCCGCTCGTGGCCGAGGCCCAGCACGCGGAGCAGGTGCACGGGGCGAGCGGCCTGGACGGTGCCGCCCTGCCGGAGCCCGAGCGGCCCCTCGACAGCACCGATGCGATCGGCTTCATCATCGAGACGTGCCGGGCGCACGAGGGCGTGTGGCTCGTCCCCGTCGGGCCCCTCACCAACATCGCGCTCGCGCTGCGCGCCGCTCCCGACATCGCGCGGCGGATCGGCGGGATCTCCCTCATGGGGGGCGGCACCTTCGGCAACTGGACGCCGATGGCCGAGTTCAACATCCTCTTCGACCCCGAGGCCGCGGCCGCCGTGTTCGGCTACGGCGGGCCGCTGATCCTGTCCACGCTGGACCTGACCCACCAGTTCCAGGCCACACCCGAGCGCATCGCCGCGCTGCGCGACGTGGGGGGCACGCTCGCCACGCTCCTCGCCGACCTGCTGGTGTTCTTCAGCGGCACCTACATGTCCCGCCACGACGACCTGCGCGGGGCGCCGGTCCACGATCCGTGCGCCGTCATGGCCCTCACCCACCCGCACCTCTTCCAGCGCCGGGAGGTGTGGGCGGCGGTCGAGACGGCCGGGCACCTCACCCGCGGCATGACCGTGATCGACCGCCGGGCGCTGCGGGACCGCCCGGCATCGAACGTCACGTGGCAGACCGGCCTCGACGCCGACGCCGCGTTCCAGGTGCTCGTCGAGGCAGCCGCGCACCTCTCGGCCTGAGCCGACCGGTCGCCGGCGTCGGGCCGTGGGGCACCTCCGGCCGAGGGGGTACGGTCTCGGCCCATGCGAGCAGCGGTGATGCGCGACTGGGAGCTCCGGGTGGACGAGGTGCCGGACCCCGCGCCCGGTCCCGGCCAGGTGCTGACCAGGGTGGTGGCCTGCGGCATCTGCGGCAGCGACCTCCACCTCGTCACGCACGGGGCGGAGTCCCACCGGCTGCGCCAGGAGCTCACCGCTGGTCAACCGGTCGACCCGTTGGCGCCGGTGCCCCTCGACCCGTCGCTCGACGTGGTGATGGGCCACGAGTTCTGCTGCGAGGTCCTGGCCCTCGGCGAAGGGGTGACGAACCTCAGCGAGGGCGACGTGGTCGTGAGCATGCCGGCCGCGTTCGACGCCACCGGCGTGCACGCCCTCGGCTTCTCCAACCGCTACCCCGGCGGGTACGCCGAGCGGATGGTGCTCAACGAGCTGCTCTGCCTGCCGGTGCCGGCCGGCCTGCCCCCGGAGCTGGCGGCGCTGACCGAGCCCCTCGCCGTCGGTGTGCACGCCGTGGCCAAGAGCCGGATCGTCGCCGGCGACGCCGCGCTCGTGGTGGGCTGCGGCCCCGTCGGCCTCGCCTGCATCGCCGACCTGCGCACACGCGGCATGGGCCCGATCGTCGCCGCTGACCTGTCACCCGCCCGCCGGTCGTTGGCCGAGCGGATGGGGGCCGATGTCGTGGTCGATCCCCGCGAGACGCCCGCGATCGAGGCCTGGAGGCGCATCGACGGCAGCCGCCCCCTCGTCGTGTTCGAGGCGGTGGGCGTGCCCGGGATGATCGACAGCGTGATGCGCATGGCCCCGCGCGACGCGCGGATCGTCGTCGTCGGCGTGTGCATGCAGGCCGACCGGCTGTACCCGCTGGTGGGCATCGGCAAGGAGCTGAGCATCCAGTTCGTGCTGGCCTACACCCCGCAGGAGTTCGCCGACGCGCTCCGCTCCATCGCCGAGGGCACCGTCGACCTCGCCCCGTGGATCACCGGCACGGTCGACATCGCCGGCGTGCCGCAGGCCTTCCTCGACCTGGGCAGCCCCGACGAGCACGCGAAGATCATGGTGGCGGCACGATGAGCGCGGCGGGAGCAGGCACGGCCGACACGTTCCCCCGCCAGCACGCGCGCACGCAGCGGCACACCCTCGGCGAGCCGCGCGACGTCACCGTCTCGCCCGACGGGCGACGAGCCGTGTTCCTGCGCAGCCGGGCCGGCGACGACCCTGTCACCTGCCTCTGGGTGCACGACCTCGACACCGGTCCCGGGAACGAGCGCCTGGTCGGCGACCCCGACCGGCTGCTGGCCACGTCCGACGAGGCATCCCCCGACGGGCTCCCGCTGGAGGAGCGGCTGCGTCGCGAGCGCATGCGCGACTCCGCCGGCGGGATCACCGCCTACGCCACCGACGTCGAGGTCACGGTCACCGCGTTCGCGCTCGGCGGGCGGCTGTTCGTCGCCGGGCTGATCAGCGGGGGCGCGCGCGAGCTGGCGGTGGACGGGCCGGTGTTCGACCCCCGCCCCGACCCGACCGCGCGGCGCCTCGCCTACGTGTGCGGCCCGACGCTGCGCGTGGCCGAGCTCGACGGCTCCAGCTGGGAGCTGGCCGGAGAGCCGGACCCGGACGTCACCTGGGGCAGCGCCGACTTCATCGCCGCCGAGGAGATGCACCGCTTCCGCGGCTACTGGTGGAACCCCGACGGCACGGCGATCGCCGCCTGCCGCGTCGACACGTCGCCCGTGGCGCCGTGGCACATCGGCGACCCCGCGCAGCCCGCCACACCGCCGGCCACCGTGCGCTACCCGCACGCCGGCAGCGCCAACGCGCGGGTGAGCCTGCACGTGCTCGACCTCGAGGGCGGCTCCGTCGAGGTGCAGTGGGACCACGACGCGTTCCCGTACCTCGCCGACGTCCGCTGGGCGGGCACCGCCGGTGGGCCGCACCGCCTGGTGCTGACGTTGCAGTCGCGCGACCAGCGCACGCTCGCGGTGCTGGCCGCCGACCCGGTGGACGGCACCACCACGACCGTCCACACCGATCAGGACGAGGCGTGGATCGAGCTCACCGACGGCAGCCCGGCGGTGCTGGACACCGCCGCCGGCGCCCCCCTGCGCCTGGCCGTCGCCGCCGAGCGCGGCGGGCGCCGGTGCCTGCTCGTGGACGGCGACGACGTCACGCCGGCCGACGTCCAGGTGCGCGCCGTCGCGCACGCCGGGAGGCTGCCCGGCCTGACCGGCGAGCACGTCACCTTCCTCGGCACGCCCCTCGACGATCCGACGGTGCAGCACGTCTACCGCTGGGACGGCACCGCCACCACGCAGCTGACCACCGGGCCCGGGGTGCACACCGTGTGCCGCGGGGTGCCGCTGCTGGTCCGGGCCACGGCCCTCGACCGCCCCGGCGGGCGGATCACCAGGCTGGGCGCGCCGGCCGACGCACCGGCGGCCATCACGTCGCTGGCCGAGCGGCCGCTCGTGACGCCGCGCCCGCGCCTCGCGCTGCTCGGCGAGCGGCGCATCGCCACGGCCGTCCTCCTCCCCCACGACCACGACGGGTCGCCGCTGCCCGTGCTCGTCGACTCCTACGCCGGTCCGCACGTGCAGCGCGTGCTGCACTCGTCGAACCTGTTCACCGTGTCGCAGTGGTTCGCCGACCAGGGGTTCGCCGTCGTCGTGGTCGACGGCCGGGGCACCCCGGGGCGTGGCACCGAGTGGGAGCGGGGGGTGCACCGCGACCTGGCCGGGCCCGTCCTCGACGACCAGGTGGAGGCCCTCCTCGCGGCCGCGGCCCGGCACCCCGAGCTCGACCTCGGGCGGGTGGCGGTGCGCGGCTGGAGCTTCGGCGGGTTCCTCGCCGCGTTGGCGGTGCTGCGCCGGCCCGACGTCTTCCACGCCGCCGTGGCCGGCGCGCCGGTGACGGAGTGGCGCCTGTACGACACCCACTACACCGAGCGCTACCTCGGCGACCCCGGCGAGGACGCGGCGCCCTACGCCGCGAGCAGCCTGCTGCCGCTCGCCGCCCAGCTCGAGCGGCCGCTGCTGCTCGTGCACGGCCTCGCCGACGACAACGTGGTCGCCGCCCACACCCTGCAGCTGTCGTCGGCGCTCCTCGCCGCCGGTAAGCCGCACGAGGTGCTGCCGCTCGTCGGGGTGACGCACATGACACCCCAGGAGGTGGTGGCGGAGAACCTCCTGCTGCACCAGCTCGACTTCCTCAGGCGTTCGCTGCGCATCGACGCGGGCACCGGCACCGGATCCGCCGAGGGCCCCGCGCGAGGCGAGGTGTGACACGCTGGTCGGGATGAACCTCCGCGACCTGTACACGAACGTCTCCGTCCACGCCACGGCCGATCGTGAGCACGAGGCCGCCGTCGAACTGCTGCTGCTGGTGATGGTGGCCGACCACCACGTCTCCCAGGACGAGCTCGACCAGATCCGCGAGATCAGCGAGGACCAGGGCTTCGAGAGCGAGACGTTCTCCTTCGACCAGCACCTCGGCCGGGCGATGGCCAAGGTGCGCGCCGCCATCGAGGAGGGCTCGGTCACCGAGCTGCTCGACAGCATCGACGAACGGATCACCAGCACGGTGCTGCGCCAGTCGCTGTTCTCGGCCGCTCGCGACGTGGCCAGGGTGGACCAGGAGATCGATCCGGCGGAGCGCGACCTGCTCGCCCAGGTGGCGGCGCGCTTCGCCTGAGCGGCGCGGCGCTCGCTCGCGAGATCGGGTACGGGTGCACGAGGGTGGTGCACCCGTACCCCGCCTCGCCCCGTCAGGGGCGGGGCCGGCGGCCGACGGCGATCCGGGGACGGCCGGCGAGGTCGTCGAGGACCGCGGCGTCGTCGTAGCCGGCGGCCTGCAGCTCGACCAGGACGGGCTCGCGCTGGTCGGCCCCGATCTCCACGAGGAGCCACCCGCCGGGGCGCAGCCACGTGATGGCGCCGGCGACGACGACACGCACCTCGTCGAGCCCGTCGAGGCCACCGAACAGCGCCGTCGACGGCTCCCACCCGCGCACCACCGCTTCGAGCGCCGGATCGTCGTCGGCCACGTACGGCGGGTTGGCGACGATGAGATCGAACGCGCCGCGACGCGAGGCCGGCAGCGCCTCGAACCAGTCGCCGAGCGCGACGCGCACGTGGGCGCCGGCCCGCCCCGCCCCGGCCACGTTGGCCCGTGCCACGTCCAGCGCGTCGGGCACCGCGTCGGTCAACCACACCTCCATGCCGTCGTGGCGCAGCTCGGTGGCGAGGGCCAGGCCGATCGCCCCGCTGCCCGTGCCGAGGTCGGCCACGAGCAACGGCCTGGGCTCCTCGCGGAGGCAGGCGATGGCCCGCTCGACGAGCAGCTCGGTCTCGGGACGAGGGATCAGCACCCGCTGGTCCACCAGGAGGTCGAGCCGGCGGAACGGCCAGTGACCGAGCACGTACTGCACCGGCTCGCCAGCCTGGAGGCGGACCACCATCTCGTCGAGGTGGTGCACCATCCGCTGCGTGGCCGGGCGGTCGAGCTCGTCGAGGAAGTCGGCACCGTCGAGGCCCGCTGCCTCCTCGCACAACCACCTGGCCACCGTCCTGTCACCGACGGTGACGCCGGCCTCCTCCCAGAGGCTGCGCCAGGTGCGCGTGCCGCGCTCGTCGTCGTGCGCGGTCACCCGCGCCTCGCGGTCATCCGGCGGAGGTGAGCTGCCGGGCCCGCTCGTCGGCGAGGAGTGCGTCGACCACGTCGTCGAGGTCGCCGCCGAGGACGTCGGCCAGGCGGTAGATCGTGAACCCGATGCGGTGGTCGGTGAGCCGGTTCTCCTTGAAGTTGTAGGTGCGGATCTTCTCGCTGCGCCCGCCGCCGCCCACCTGCGCCCGCCGCTCGGTCGACTGGGCCGCGTCGTGCTCCTCCTGGGCGCGCTGGAGGAGCCGCGCCCGCAGCACCTGCAGGGCCCGGGCCCGGTTCTGCAGCTGGCTGCGCTCGTCCTGCATCGTCACCACCAGCCCCGTCGGGCGGTGGGTGATCCGGACGGCCGAGTCGGTGGTGTTCACACTCTGGCCGCCGGCGCCGCTGCTGCGGTAGACGTCGATGTCGAGGTCGCGCTCGTCGAGGTCGACCTCCACCTCGTCGGCCTCGGGCAGCACGGCCACCGTGGCCGACGACGTGTGCACGCGGCCCTGGCTCTCCGTGACGGGGACACGCTGCACGCGGTGCGGGCCGCCCTCGAACTTCAACCGGCTCCAGGCCGTCTCACCCCGCACCACGAAGGTCACCTGGTTGACGCCTCCGAGCTCGCTCGGGTCGAGCGAGTACACCTCCACCTTCCACCCCTTCGCGTCCGCGTACGCGCGGTACATCTCGTAGAGGTCGCGGGCGAACAGGTTGGCCTCCTCGCCACCCTCGGCGCCGCGGATCTCCATGATCACGGCACGCCCGTCGTTCGGGTCCTTGGGGAGCATCAGCTCCCTGATCTCGTCCTCCAAGCGGGCGAGGTCGGCCTCCGCCTCCGCCAGCTCCGCACGCCATCCCTCGCGCTCGTCGCCAGCGGCTGCACCCATCAGCTCGCGGGCGGCGGCCACGTCGGCCACGCGCGTGCGGCGGCGGCGCAGCGCGTCCACGAGCGGCGTGAGGTCCTTGTAGCGCTTGGAGAGCTCGCGCAGCCGGCGCTGGTCGGCCAGCACCTCGGGATCGGAGAGGCTGGTCTCGAGCAGCCTGTGCTCCTCCTCCACGTGATCGAGCCGCTCGATCATGGGATCGGCACGAGATGGGTGGGGACCCGCAGGAGCGCCGCGAGGCGGCGCTGGATCTCGAGGACGTCGCGCTCTGGCGCGGCGACGAGGCAGGAGCCGGCGTGGAAGGCGGCAGCGGCGTCGCCGGCCCACGGCACCACCTCCAGGTCGACGCCGCTGGTGCACACGACGATGCGGTCGGTGCCCACCTCGCGGGCAACGCAGGGCACCTCGTCCTTCACGTTGCCGCGCGGCAGCGGGGGCTCCGCCGCCACGAGTTGGGTGGCGCCGACGAGCGACGGGTCACGCACCAGGCGCTCCCGCAGCCGCCGGCTGGCGGCGAGCTGGTTGAGGGGATGCTGCGGGGCGCCGGCCGTGCGGTGCGCCGCCACGGCACGGACCACGTCGGCGAGCGCCTCCACCGTGGGCCGGTCGCCGTGGAGCAGCTGGAACGCTTCGCGGTCGTGGGCGCCGACGCCCACCTCGAGGCGCACCTCGCCCGTGGTGGCGTCGTCGACCACCCGGCACACCTCCAGCCCCGCGACCTCGCCCGCCAGCACGCCGTGCTCCTCCACCGGCACCGCCCCGCCGGCCTCGATCAGGCCGACGAGCTCACGGTGCCGTTCCGCGACCGGCGTGGCGGTGGGCAGCGGCTCCGCGACGGCGGGCACGAGCACACGGCCGCCGCCGTCGTCGACGACGTGCGCGACCCTGACGGGGAAGGTGAGGTGGCCGGCCCGGCGGGCGAGGACCCCGGTGCCCTCCCGGGCCAGGATCTGCAGCGCCGTGGCCTCGCGGCGCACGGTCCAGGCGAGGGCCGCGCCGAGGCTGCTGGCCGGCTGCTCGGCGAGGAGCACCCAGGCGGTGCCGTCGGCGGCGAGGAGCCCGGCGTTGGCCCCGAGCGCCGCCGGCTCGCCGACCACGTCGGCACCGGCCTCCTCGGCCAGCACGCGCAGCGAGGATCCGAGCAACGCGGCGCGGCGGGCGGGATCGAGCGGCACCTGCGCGAGGCTACCGGCGAGGCCGCGAGCAGGCCCTGAGCCGCCAGCAGGCTTCAGCCGCCACGGGTGACGTCCGCCGGGCCTCCGCAGCCTCACGCCACGGGGCCCGCCGGGTCCGTCACGCGGCGCGGGGAGGGTGCTTGCGTGGCTGTTCGGCGCTGCGTCGCGCCGCCTGCTCGGCGAGCTGGCGACGGATGCGGGCGATGTGGGCGAGGCCGAGCTCGCGAGTGCGGCGGTCGAGGCGGAACTGCACCGGCGCATCGGACGACGGCAGCAGCTCGAGCTGCTGCACCGTGGCGGGCGCGGCATCGACCGAGCCGAGGGTGGGGGTGTCGGTGGCGGGGGTGGTGGTGTGGCGCATGGTGGTGCTGCTCATGAGGTGAGGGTGACAGAGGGGTGTCACGCGGCGGGCGGGGTCGGAAGTTGTCAAGCGGTGTGAGACAGATCTGGCTGGGGTGGGTTGATGTGGGTG
>VFQR01002184.1_pt1 | contig 12948 bp, 8 predicted proteins | sample 3512321 | NCBI WGS metagenome assembly VFQR01 (sample SAMN10412374, study PRJNA504923) | tailings metagenome | isolation source: Relicate 3 Philex TSF1 revegetated site | place: Philippines: Tuba, Benguet | collected 2017-08-29
AGGGGCACAATATATTGTGCCCCAAAGAGTGTACTTCATTTACCTGAAATAGGCTATATTTATTGTGGGGTGGGCATCTTGCCCGCCATATAAAGTGGGCGGGCAAGATGCCCACCCCACAAGATTAGATAATTTATTTCTTGGAGTTACCTTATTAATTTAAAATCAGTAGATTGGGTTTTAGCTTGGTTTCTGCGGGGTACAAAATCTAATCTTGTATGTTAGAAGAAGTGGTAGAATTATTCATATTAAAAAGCTACCCGTCTTTTAAGGCAAACATTTATTCAAACACGTAAACTTACCTGACTCAACCTTCACTAAGACAGCTTCACTCTGGCGTTCTCCCTTCTGAAACTTCAGTTCGTTTCCTGATGTTAGTTTGGCGGAAAGATCTATCTGTATTAAGTTTTGCAAAATTGTTTCTCTCGAAGGTTGGGCTGACAGAGAGTTAATAAAAGCTTGAGCAGCATCATAACTGGTAGCTGTGCGCCAACTAACCTCTCCCTCCCATAGTTGGTTTGCAGCTTGGGAAAAGTCTCTAGCTTGTGGTGCTTCTCTAAACCAAGGCACGGCAACAACTAAGCCTTCAACAGCATTTTCACCACTTTGTAAGGTTTTCGCACTATACAGAGTATCGCCACCTAACAACTTTAGTCCTAATTTATTATCAACATCAACTTTAGCAATATCGAGTGCTGTGGCTATACGTTCTACATTTTGTAACAGGATGACGGCCTGTGCCTGTTGAGATGCACTATCTTTAAGTTCTTGCTCAATATTCAGTGTCGGATCTTTCAAATCTATTAGGCTAATAATCTGACCTTGAAAGTTCTTGTCAAACTCTTCCCTCAAACTGTTACTATAAGTGCTGTTATTGGAATTATAAACAATTACAACTTTATTTAAACCAGAATCGATAGCATATTTCGCTAACTTTTCACCAAATGCAGCATCCGACGGAGTTGTTCTAAAGAAATTTTTTCCTTGTAAAGTGTTAGCACTACTAGTAGGAGAGATAAAAGGTATATCTGCTTGTTTGTATATATTAAGAGCAGCTTTTGTAGTGTTGCTAGAACCATGCCCAATTACTCCCAATACAGATTTATCATTAACTAGCCGTTGAGCTATTTGTTGGGCTTGCTTTGAGTCGTCACCATCGTTAGCAATGATAATTTCCAGCGAACGACCATACCGACCACCATCGGCATTAAATTGCTCTTGTGATTGTGCAATTCCACGCAATATTTCTAGAGATCTATCTCGTCCATTTTCTGCGGGTACTACTACTGCTAAGGTGAATGGATTACCTCTTTGACGAGCTATTGCATTATTGTAGTAAATCCGCACTTCTGGATCGCTGCGATTAGCCGTTATAGCCTGTTGAAATAATTTAATGGCTTGTGAGTAATCACCTTGTTTAAATGCTTGTATACCTTGATCACGATAAGTGTCGGGGATAGAGAAAAACAGGGTGCGATCGCCACTACTAATATTACTCTGAATAGGATCATTTTTTATTGGTAAATCCGTCACAGTTGTAACACATTCATCATTCAATTTCTGTTGACCTTGAGGGCAAGAAGTTGATGATTGATAAATTATATTACCAAGAATACTGCCTATAATAGCAATAATTCCTACGAATATAAACAATATAACTGAATTAATTTGTAACTTTTGTTTATAACTTATCGGTTTTATTTCTAGCTGTTGTTGCTCAATTATTGCTTCAATTTCGCGTAGCTTATTTCTTGCAGATTTTCTATCAGACTCAATTTCTAAAACTTCTTTAAAATGAATTTTCGCCTGACTTAACTCTCCTTTTTTTATCAAATATTGTCCATACTTTTCTAGTGCCAGCAAAAGCCCTTCTTTATTACGAATAGGGTCAGCTTGATAAGCTTGTGTGTAGAGTGTTAATGCTCGATCAAAATTTGCAACTTCCAAGTAACTCTCAGCTATAATAGGTATTGTACTTAAATGATTTGGATTAATTCTTAATATTTCTTCGTAATGACCTATTTCGTTTTTAATATTACCTTTTTGAGAGAATTGTTTCGCCTTTTCTAAATTTTGATGAATTTCTTCTTTTTTGATTTCCTCTAATTGAAATATTTCTCTATTTAATGGATAATATTGAACCAGCCAACGGCGAACTAATTCAATTTTGACTCGCCGCCGTGTACTATCTAAATAACCTTTTTTAACTAAGTGTTTTGCCGCTTTGTTTAATTCTTCTGTCTGGATAACTCCATAGTTTTTCAGCTGCTTTAATGGGTCTTCTGGAAAAGATCGCTTTTGCTCCATAGCTATTTTTTGAGATTCTGCTACCGCTGAAAAGACTACTTTCTCATTAATAGATAGTCCATCCCAAAACCATGCCAATCCAGCTTGTACACTTTCAATAGTTTTGTCTACAAAACTGTTTACGTCTTCACGAGTAACTTGATATTTTTCTGCAATTTTGGCTTGCAGGAAAAGATTAAAACATATAGCTTGTGTAAAATAGGGATGCCCTGATGTGAGTTCTAAAATTGCTTTGATAGCATCTTCCTCGTACTCCAGCATACCTTGTGCTGGTTTAGTAATTAGTCGTTTGGCACTTAGATCGTTAAGTAAACCAACTTCTTGAAATGGTGCATCCTTAAATAAATCAAGCAGGTTTTGTAAATCATCTTTAAATTGCCCTAATACTGGGATAATAAATAATTTTTCCTGCTGCTTGACAAGTGATTGCAAATGTCTAAAAAAATTACCACCCTGATTTGTGATGCTATTATCACTACCGACAACATCAAATTCATCGAGTAACAATACTAAATTTTTATTACCTAATTTGTGATAAATTTGCGGTAGAAACTCATCAGAAAATATATCTGGATTATTCTTGAATTGTTCTTTAGAAGAAAGTGGGATAATCTGTGAATCTAGCTCTAGATTTTCGGCTATTGCTTCAGCTAAACTGTGTAATATATCACCCAGAGAAGATTGACTGTGTTCTTGTAAATCAAAAGTAACAAAAACAAATTTATCTTGAGCAATTTTATGTGGAATTTGCTGGAGTATAGAAGATCTACCAATACGTCGTTGACCGTGCAGGAAAATAAATTTTACATCTCTAATGAGATTATCTTCAATAAACTGGAATAAATCTTCGCGTCCGAAAAACTTTTCAGGTTCAAAGATTGGACGACCTATAATGTAAGGATTTCTGCGAGCAGTAAAATTATTCTTCATATTAAAAAGCTACCCGTCTCCTCCTAAGGGGAACATTGCTTCAAGCACGTAAACTTACCTGACTCAACCTTGACCAAGATAGCTTCATTTTGGCGTTCTCCGTTCTGAAATTTCAGATTATTTCCTGATGTTAGTTTAGCGGAAAGATCTATCTGTGTTAATTTTTGCAAAATTGTTTCTCTCGAAGGTTGGGCTGACAGAGAGTTAATAAAAGCTTGAGCAGCATCATAACTGGTAGCCGTGCGCCAACTAATATCTCCTCCCCACATTTGCTTTGCAGCTTTGGAGAAATCTCTAGCTTGTGGTGCTTCTCTAAACCAAGGCACAGCAAGAACTAAGCCTTTAAGAGTATTTCCACCTTCTTGTAAGGTTTTCGTATTATACAGAGCATCGCCACCTAACAACTTTAGTCCTAATTTATTATCGACATTGACTTTAGCAATATCGAGTGCTGTGGCTGTATTTTCTACATTTGGGAATAATATAACCGCCTGCACCTGTTGAGATACACTAACTTTAAATTCTTGCTGAATAATCTTCAGTGTCTTATCTTTCAAATCTATCAGACTAATAATCTTACCTTTATTTTTAAAGCTAATTCTAAACTCTTCTCTCAAACTGTTACTATAAGTGTTGTCAGAATTATAAACAATTACAACTTTATTTAAACCAGAATCGATAGCATATTGGGCTAATTTTCCACCAAATGCAGCATCCGAAGGAGTTGTTCTAAAGAATATTTTTCCTTGTAAAGTGTTAGCACTGCTGGTAGGAGAGATAATAGGTATACCTGCTTGTTCGTATATATTAAGAGCAGCTTTTGTAGTTTTGCTAGAACCATGCCCAATTACTGCCAATACAGATTGATTATTAACCAGATATTTAGCTATTTCTTCGGCTTGCTTTTCGTTGTCACCATCGTTAGCAATGAGAATTTCCAGGGAACGACCATCCCGACCACCATTGGCATTAAATTGCTCTTGTGATTGTGCAACTCCACGCAAAATTTCTAGAGATCTGTCTTGTCCATTTTCTGCGGGTACAACCACTGCTAAAGTGAATGGATTACCTCTTTGACGAGCTATTGCATTATTGTGGTAAATCCGCACTTCTGGATCGCTGCGATTAGCCGTTATGGCCTGTTGAAATAATTTAATGGCTTGTGAGTAATTACCTTGTTTAAATGCTTCTATACCTTGGTCACGGTAACTGTTGGGGATTGTGAAAAAGAGGGTGCGATCGCCACTACTAATATTGCTCTGAATAGGATCATTTCTTATCGGTAAATCCGTCACAATTGTAACACATTCATCATTCAATTTCTGTTGACCTTGATAACAAGAAGTTAATGATTGATAAATTATAATACCGATAATACCACTTGTAATGGCAATAATTATTAGAATTATAAGCAATATAAATGGATGAATTTTTAATTTTTGTTTATCATTTTCCGGTTTCATATCTCGCTGTTGTTGCTCAATTATTGCTTCAATTTTCAGTAGTTTATCTCTTGCAAATGTTCTATTAGATTCAATTTCTAAAACTGCCTCAAACTGTTTTTTAGCCTGACTTAATTTTCCTTGTTTTATCAAATCTTCTCCATATTTTTCTCCGGTGATTAAAAAATCTTCTTTATTCCGATTAGGGTCAGCCTGATAAGCTCGTTTGTAAAGTTTAAATGCTTTATCAAAATTCTTAATCTCCAAGTAACTCTCAGCTAGAATAGATATAGTACTGAAATGATTTGGGTTAATTTCCAATATATTTTCATAATGGTCTATTTCTTCTTGAACTCTACCCTGTTTATACAGGGTTCTTGCTTGTTGGGAAATTTGATTAATCTCTTCTTTTTTAATTTCTTGCAATTTCAATATTTCTCTATTTAGTGGATAATATTGAACGAGCCAACGGTGAATTAATTCAATTTTAACTCGCTGCTTATTTTCATCTAAATAACCTTTGTCAACTAACTTTTTTGCTGCTTGAGTTAGTTCTTCAGTCTTAATTACTCCATAGTTTTCCAGGTGTGTAAATGTGTTTTCTGGAGACGATTTTTTTTGCTTGATAGCTATTTTTTGAGCATCTGCTACTGCTGAAAATAATACTTTCTCTTCAGGAGATAGTCCATCGTAGAACCAAGCTATTCCACCTTCTGCCGTTTCAATTGCCTTATCTAAAATTTTTTCTATATGTTCACAAGTCACTGTCAATATGTGTTTCTCTCTTGCATATATGAAAAGATTAAAACAGATAAATTGAATCAAACAGGGATGTCCTGATGAAAGTTTCAAAATTTCTGTGATTGCATGTTCGTCATACTCCAACATCCCTTGTGCTGGTTTAGTAATTAGTTTTTTAGCACTTGACTCATCAAGTAAACCGACTTCTTCTAATGGTGCATCCTTGAATAAAGTACGCAATTTTTTGAAATCATTTATAGTTCGTCCTACTACTGGAATAATAAATAATCTTTGATGCTGCTTCAGAAGTGACTGTAAATATTCAGAGAAAGAAAAATTATTAGGGTGATTTAATATGTTCTCGTCACTACCGACAACATCAAATTCATCCAGTAACAATACTAAATTTTTTTCACCTATTGTCTGATAAATTTTCGGGAGAAACCCGTCAGAAAATACATCTAGATTATTCTTGAACTCTTCTTGAGAAATAAATTCTGTATTTATATCTAATTTTTCTGCTATTTCTTTAGCTAAATTGTACAATACCTCGTTGATAGAAGATTTACTGTGTTCTTCTAAATCACAACAAATAAAAACAAATCCTTCAAGAACAATTTTATGGGCGACCTGTCGGAGTACAGAAGACTTACCAATGCGTCGTTGACCGTGTAGTAAGATGATTTTTACATTATTATTGAGATGATCTTTAATAAAACCGAATAACTCGTCGCGTCCGAAAAATTTTTCTTTTTCCTCTTCAGAGATTGGCTTGCCGGTTTTATAAGGATTCCTAATAGGCTGATTTGTCACATTATTTCTCTCCACAGATTTACGCAATTCATTTTAGACTAATCCTTCCAAAAACGTAGCTACTAATTTACCAAACTATTCAATTTAAGCTGCTATTTAAGATTTCCAGGTTCTACAAAGAAAATATTGATGTAATGACATTTCAACAGTTTTTGAACTGTGCGTTTAAAGCAACTCTCCGTCAGAAAAATCATTCCACAAATGTGCGAAGCTGATATTTCGGTCTCACAAAAAAAAATCTTGTGAAACTCTCTTTCCTACTACAAAGGTATTATTTGACATTCCGTAGATATTTAATTATTAAATAGTCAATTTTTTCATTTAAGTATTATAGTATAAAAATAAGATCAATTGTTTTATGTAATTTTACATAATATTTTGCTTAGATCATAAATTTTATGTAAACTTTATCTAAAAAGAATATTTTTTTAGGTAGTTTCGCGTTCTGTAAAATTTTTTCACACGATCGCCAATGACAGACAAACTAGTACAATCACTGGTTTTCTCTTCACAACCTCATAGACAAAATTCTTTACAGTACAAATGTACTGTTTTGCTGCTAAAATGCCTTACAAGTCAGCTAGCCTTGCTTGAGGTAGTATGAAAAAAATCCCAGACAGTCCAAAAGTTTCACTGTTGCAATCGACACCTGTGACCACTGCCATAGTGCCACTACAACCACAAGAGGAAAAAATCATCACTGACCAGGAGCGTTTAGTCGCGCAAGTTGAACGCATCAACCGTATGGCAGGGGAGCTAGAAGCAGCGATACTGGAGTTGAAAGCGATCGCTAACACACTTAATAGTCAAAAATGTTACCCACTCATCAAGCCCAAACCATGCATGGCACTTAGTGTTCCTTGGGTAAAACAAAAATCAGACCAATCTTTTATTTTGACAACGCGAAGAGTTGATTTATTCCGAGCAGAAAGGGAAGCAGCACAGCTAGCACAGCAACTGCGTCAGCAAACCAAAAAAAGATTAGCATCCCAGCGACACCGAAAAAACAAGGATGGGGTTGAGGCTCAAACAAAAGGATTCTTCAAAAAAGCATTAGTCAACAAATCTTAAAGCGATCGCCATTTAAAGGTAACCTACCTCTGAGGTTGTAACAGTTATGCTGATTGAAGTGGTAGAAGGAACATACAGCAGAATTCAGAATTCAGAATGGGCTTCGCCCCGCTGCGCTAACAGAATTCAGGAGTAAAACACGCTTTATACCTGGGTAGACGAATCGTTGTGTATCTCACCAACTTGAAATCTGCTGTATTGTCAAAACTGTCCGTTACCACACTACCGTTGCCTTTTGCAACCAAAATTAGTAGCAAAAGGCACATTTGCCCTTAGATTTGCACTTATGTAAAACCAGAGTGCAATATCAGGGACGATCGATCAGCGCTCAAAAGAGGTAAAAAGAAGGTGTTAAGGACACTTTTAGTGATTGCCGTTGGTTTTTTACCGTCCCTGGTTTCGTTGTGGGTAATCCGCAAAACGCGATCGCGTTCGCGCTTACGGATGAGGCAAGCAGCCATGAATTTTCCACGGATGGGGGAAAGGCAAAACTTCACATCACCAGAGGGCGATCGCTATTATTTAGAAGGGGTGGGTTACCTGATTGGCGATATCAGCTGCAAGTTTAATGCTCGATCTGGCTACATCCGCTGCGCCGTGAATCCCGATGGCCCATGTAACGGTTGTCGTCACTACGAGCCAAAAGAATTAGATGGAAATCAAAAAAAGGCTTAAGAAGTCAGAATTCAGAAGTCAGAATAGTTAAAGAATTGTGAGAATATTAGTACCACATTCCCTGGTTTAACCGGGGAATGATAGAATCATTGCCTACGATAATAATTTGTATTTAGAGGATGTTTTAAAAGTGGCTTGCTGTAATTTTAGGCACTTGTTGATCCCCCCTTAAAAAGCAGGGCTGTTTCATTCGTTGTTGTTGGGGATTTGTCAAGAGGATAATCTCACGCAAAGGCGCAAAGACGCAAAGAAAAATCGCATATTTGGGTTGAAGGCACAAAAATTTTTTACTGGAATTGTGCGCTTGCTCTCAATTTTTATCTCTTTGAATCTTGCAATTTTACCTATTTTAAGGAATGAAACAGCCCTGCCCTGAAAAAGGGGGGAACCGGAATCAAAGTCCCCCTTTTTCAGCTATGCGTTACCCACATCTTTCTTTACAATCCTAAAAGCTTTGTTCTATAAGCATCTTAGAGGCTAAGATTTTAGGCTGACTTGACAAATATACGTTTATTCTTCTCGCTAAAACTGTATTTTTATTGAGAATGAACAACGACATAATCATGGTTCTAGAGACGTGAGTTAATGCTCTCGAAATGTTAAGAAAGATGTTTATAATGGATAGCTTTTTCAGGGGGATAATGGTGGATCTAAAACGTTTTGCTACCGACTAAAGGACTTTTCAAACATCCTCTTACAAACACTTTGAATATTTGTCTTTGTATGGTCAAATAAAAATGATTTAATATACAGATGATTTCAACTCAGTGAGGTACACAAGTTGGGTTACATAGCTACTTCTGAATTCTCTATTGTGCTTGAATTCTTGCAAAAGTGAAAATTTACCTCATATTGTTTGCAGATTCTCAGCTTTACTTTTAAATTTTGCGAACTATCTAATAACTACATGATTATTGAACGATGAAAAAAAAACTATCTGGGATAACAGCATTATTATCAAGTTGCACTTTCTTACTAGCCGGCTGCGGTGGTGACACTACCACTGTGACAAACTCTCCAAATAGTAATACTAATAAGACTGCAACTGACACCGCAGCAACCACAGGTACATTATCGGGTGCCATTCCCATCGGTATTGCCGTTGCCCAAACTAGTAATGTAGCATTATTGGGTCAAGAACAAGTAGCTGGAGTCAAAATTGCTGAGAAGTATTTCAATGCTAAAGGTGGTGTCAACGGTACTCCAATTAAATTGATTTTTCAAGATACTAGCGGTGATGAAGCTGGAGCAATTAACGCTGTTCAAACTTTAATTAATAAAGATAAAGTCATTGGGATTGTTGGCCCTACTTTATCACAGCAAGCCTTTAGTGCTGACCCCGTTGCTGAACGTGCGAAAGTACCAATTATTGGCCCATCAAATACTGCGAAAAATATTCCGGAAATTGGTGATTATGTTGCTCGTGTTTCTGCACCAGTTTCTGTTGTCGCTCCTAATTCGGTGAAAGCTGCACTTAAACAAAATCCCCAAATTAAAAAAGTTGCTGTTTTCTATGCTCAAAATGATGCATTTAGCAAATCAGAAACAGAGATTTTCCAGCAAACAGTTAAGGATCAAGGACTGGAATTAGTCACAGTCCAAAAGTTCCAAACCAGCGATACAGATTTTCAAAGCCAAGCTACCAATGCAATTAATCTTAAACCAGATTTGGTGATTATTTCTGGGTTGGCTGCTGATGGTGGTAATTTGGTACGACAATTGCGAGAACTCGGTTATAAAGGTTTAATTGTTGGTGGTAATGGTCTAAATACATCGAATATATTGCCAGTTTGTAAGGCACTTTGTGATGGTGTATTGATTGCTCAAGCTTATAGTCCAGAACATCCAGGAGAAATTAACGCGGCATTTCGCAAAGCTTATACTCAGGAATATAAGAAAGAACCACCGCAATTTAGTGCCCAAGCTTTTGCAGCCGTGCAAGTTTATGTCGAAGCACTGCAAGCTTTAGATCAAAAGAGCAAAGTTAATAAATTACAACTACCAGAATTACGCACGCAATTAAATAAACAGATACTTAGCGGAACATACAATACGCCGCTGGGTGAAATTGGTTTTACTCCGGTGGGCGAAGTTGTGCAAAAAGATTTTTATGTAGCCCAAATCAAAATGGAAAAAGACGGAAGTCAAGGTAAATTTACATTTTTGAAATAGTTGCTACATGAATATAAGTTTATTTTTGCAGCAATTATTAAATGGCTTATCCATTGGCAGTGTCTATGCGATTTTTGCCTTAGGATATACCTTGGTTTATTCAATTTTGGGCATCATTAATTTAGCTCATGGGGCGATTTTCACCTTGGGTGCATATTTCACTTATGCACTCATGGGTGGTAACTTTGGATTTAACGGCTTATTAGCTAATGCAGCCTTGCCAATAAAATTACCATTTGCTATAGCTTTGATTTTAGGAAGTAGCTTGGCCGGATTGGTAGGGGTGGTGATGGAACGAGTTGCTTTTCAACCTCTGCGGCGTCAAGGTTCCGATCCTTTATTAACTGTTGTTTCCAGCTTGGGAGTAGCAGTGGTAATTGTGAATTTAATCCAGTATTTAGTAGGCGCAGAAAGTTACACTTACCCAGCAAATACTTATGGTAATTTACCACCTTCGATTAACTTTGGTACTCAAGAACAGGAAATTCCCATTCGCACCGTGCAGATAGTAATTTTTGCTGTATCAGTGGCGATCGTGGCAATTCTCAGCTATTTTATCAATCGGACTAAATATGGTAAAGCAATGCAAGCGATCGCGGAAGATCCAACTACTGCTAGTTTATTAGGAATAAATAGCGATCGCTTTATCATCCTAACATTCTTCATCAGCAGTTTCTTAGCAGGATTAGCAGGAACTTTAGTTGCTTCTAGTGTTAGTATTGCCGGCCCATATTTCGGCATTGCCTTTGGTTTGAGAGGTTTGGCGGTAATTGTCTTGGGTGGTTTAGGTAGCATTCCCGGCGCAGTTTTAGGAGGATTACTCATTGGATTAGTTGAAGCTTTCGTGCCGGCGGAATATTCCGGTTACAAAGATGCTGTAGCCTACGGAATATTATTTATCATGTTGTTAGTTAGACCCCAAGGTTTGCTAGGACGGCGGTTTATTCAGAAAGTTTAAAGAGACGTAGCGCTATGAAAACATACACCAAACAAAAATTAACTTTCGATGATTTTTTGGAACAGTGCCCAGAGTCAGGTTTATATGAACTTGTGGATGGAGAAATTGTAGAAGTGCGTGCAACTAGAAATCATGATGATGTCGCTGACTTTGCGGCTGATTCTTTCAAAGATGAAATTAAACGTTTAAATCTGAATTACGTAGTAAAAATCACAGCAGTTTTGAAAACTATTACTGCTAATGGAATAGAGCAAGGACGCAAGCCTGATGTTAGTGTGATAGACAAAGATGTATGGCGCTCAAATCGTTCTGCTTATTCTGCACTTGAAGAACCCATTCAGTTAGCTATAGAAGTAACATCAACTAATTGGGAAGATGACTACATTGATAAATTAGATGAATATCAACGCTTAGGTATTACAGAATATTGGATTGTAGATTATTTGGCAATTGGTTCAAGGGAGTATTTGGGAAATCCCAAAGTTCCGACTGTGTTTGTTTTTCTGCTAGATGCTGAGGGAAAATACCAACGCACACACTTTCGAGGTTCCGAACGAATCGTGTCACGAACCTTCCCTGAACTAGCGCTGACAGCAGAGCAAATATTAACAGCTTGAAGAAGAATACAATAGAGAATTCAGAATTCAGAATTCAGAATTAATTAGTCGGGAATTCAGACACGCCACTAATTGTAGACCACAAAATTGAAAATTTGATGGGGGCTTAAACCCTTTTACTTCTAACTCCTGACTCCTGACTCCTTAATCAAAATATTTTACAATGGCTGAATTTTTTTCCACTTATGAATCACCAATAGTTTACATGGTATTGGAGGCTTTATTAGGATTATCGCTTTACTTACCACTAATGGCTGGACAATTGTCTTTGGCTAGTCCGGGATTTTATGCTTTAGGTGGATATATTGCAGCAATTTTATCTACAAAAGTTTTCCCATCTAGTAATAATTTGTTTCCCATTCCATTTCTTTTATTGGAAATGTTAATTGCTGGTTTAATTTCTGGTATATTAGCTGTAATAGTTGGAATTCCGGCATTGCGGTTGCGGGGAATTTATTTAGCGATCGCCACTATTGCTTTTGTAGAAGTATTCCGAGTTGTATCCTTAAATTTAGATATTACAGGCGGTGCTGTCGGGATTTTTGGCATTCCTCAACCATTCCCAAGTCAACTGCAATATTTGTGGATTGCTCTACCATTACTATTAATTAGTATGGTATTATTTTACCGTTTAGAACGCATTCGCACAGGTAGGGCATTCATCGCCATCCGCGAAGATGAATTAGCCGCCAGTGCAATGGGAATTAACCCGACTTATTACAAAGTTTTAGCCTTTACTCTCGGAGCGATGCTTGCCGGTATTGTAGGTGTAATTAGCGCTCATTTTCTGAATACCTGGAATGCTCGCCAAGGTACTTTTGATGCCAGTATTACCTATTTAACCATTGTGTTAATTGGTGGTTCGAGAACTTTTTTAGGTTCGGTAGTCGGTGCGATTGTCCTGAAAGTTTTATTAGAAATTATTTTACGAAGAGTTGCTGATATAGCAGGGTTACCCACTTGGTTAGCCCAATTTTTACGCGATGGTAGATTAATTATTTATGGTTGTTTAATAGTCTTGGGAACTATATTTTTCCCCCAAGGATTTGTAACTCCAGATATTTTGAAAAGGTGTAAAAATCAATTGAGAAAGTTAATTTTAAATACATCAAGGCAGACAAATTAACAAACAAATGACAAACAACATTATTTTAGAAGCCAAATCAATGACTCGCCGCTTTGGGGGTTTAGTGGCGGTGAATAATGTATCTTTTACAGTCAA
>VFQR01002185.1_pt1 | contig 12932 bp, 13 predicted proteins | sample 3512321 | NCBI WGS metagenome assembly VFQR01 (sample SAMN10412374, study PRJNA504923) | tailings metagenome | isolation source: Relicate 3 Philex TSF1 revegetated site | place: Philippines: Tuba, Benguet | collected 2017-08-29
CAACTTCGACCGCATCGGCGAGGAGAACGCCTTCGCCGTGCTGGCGCGCGCCACGGCGCTGATGCGTGAAGGCAAGGACGTGATCAATCTCGGCATCGGCCAGCCGGACTTCGCGACGCCCCCGAACATCACCGAGGCCGCCATCAAGGCGATCCGCGACGGCCATCACGGCTACACCCCGGCCAACGGCATTTTGCCGCTGCGCGAGGCGGTGGCGGCCGATCTCGACCGCCGCTTCAAGGTGCAGGTCTCTCCCGAGGAGGTGATGATCGTCCCCGGCGGCAAGGTCACCATGTTCATGACCATCCTGATGTTCGGCGAGCCGGGCGCGGAAATCCTCTATCCCGATCCGGGCTTTCCCATCTACCGCTCGATGATCGAGTACACCGGCGCGACGCCGATCCCCGTGCCGATCCGCGAGGAGAACGGCTTCGCCTTCTCGGCCGACGAACTCCTCTCGCTGATCACCCCGAAGACCCGCCTCGTCATCGTCAACTCGCCCGCCAACCCGACGGGCGGCGTGACGCCGAAGGCCGAGATCGACAAGCTGGTGAAGGGGATGGAGCGCTTCCCGGACGTCGCCATCATGTCGGACGAGATCTACGACCAGATGGTCTATGACGGCGAGGAGCATGTCTGCCTCCTCTCCTACCCCTCGATCCGCGACCGGACGATCCTCCTCAACGGCTGGTCCAAGACCTATGCCATGACCGGCTGGCGCCTCGGCTATTCGGTCTGGCCGGGCAAGCTCTACGAATACGCGCGCAAGCTCGCCGTGAACTCCTTCTCCTGCGTCAACGCGCCCTCGCAGTTCGCCGCGCTCGAGGCCCTCACCGGCCCGCAGGACGCGGTGGCCAGGATGGATGCCGAGTTCGACGCCCGCCGGAAGCTCGTGGTGGACGGCCTCAACAAGCTGCCGGGCGTCTCCTGCATCGTGCCGAAGGGGGCCTTCTACGCCTTCCCCAACATCAAGGAGACCGGCTGGAAGGCGAAGCCCCTCGCCTCGGCTCTGCTGGAAGATGCCGGCGTCGCCACCATCGGCGGGCCGGACTTCGGCGTGCACGGCGAGGGCTACATCCGCCTCTCCTACGCCAATTCGTCGGAGAACATCCTGAAGGCCCTCGACCGCATGAAGGGCTTCCTCGAGCGCCGCAACAGCTGACGACCCTATCCCCGCCCCGTCACCAGCATCACCGCCAGCGCGGTGAGGATCGGCAGCGGCAGCGAGGCGGCGACGCGCAGCCAGACGACGCGCGTCGGCATCACCGGCAGTTCCCAGACGATGAGCCGCTGGAAGGCGAACAGCGCCCAGGCGGTTACGTAGGTCATGACGGCGAGATAGCCGGCGCCGCTCTTCAGCGCCGAGGCGCCGATGGCGAAGCCGATAACGGGGCCGCCGGGGGTGATCGCACCCGCGACCGTCGCCAGCAGCAGTCCGGTGATTCCCGAGTCCGGCCCGAGCCACGACTGCACCACCTCCTGCGGCAGCAGCGCGGCGAGAAAGCCCGCACCGATGACGCCGATAGCAAGGCGCGGGATGAGGTAGAGGAAGTCGAGCACGCCGCTGTGCGTCGCCGCCTTCAGGACCGCGTCGCCCTTGCGCCAGGCGAGCCAGGCGAGCACCGCGGTGATCAGCCAGAGGACGAGCGTGACGGCGAGCGTGGCGCTCATCGCGGCCCTCCCGGCACGATGCGGCCGAGAGACTGCGCCAGGAAGCCCGCGAGGATCGGCAGCGGCAGCGACACCAGCATGCGCGTGGTGACGAAATCGACGCCGAGGAAGGGCGCCTCCCAGATGATCGCGCGGTTGAGGCCGATCAGCGTCCAGCTCGTCACGAAGGCGACCGCAGGCCCGACGCCAGCGCCGATGGCCAGCAGCGCCCCGGCCAGCGGGTAGATGGTGAAGGGGCCACCCGGCATGATGGCGCCGATGGCGGTGGCGATGACGAGGCCGGTCAGGCCGGAATCGCCACCGATCCAGCGCGACACCAGCTCTCGCGGCAGCAGCGCCGCGACGAAGGCGCCGATGAGACAGCCGGCCAGGACCTTCGGCAGGATGTCGAGGAAGAGCCAGCTGTCCTCCGCCAGCACGTGCAGCACGCCCGGAACGCCGTCGCGGCGATAGACGAAGGCCGCGCCGGCGAGCACCAGCGCCAGCACGAACAGCGTCGAGCCGTCGATCAGGTTGCGCGGCTTCTTCTGGGAGGGATCGGGAGAGGAGGACAAGCGGCGGGCCGGAAATGGATGCGGGCGAGCCCCCGAAAGGCCCACCCGCAATCTAGTCACCGGTGCCGTGCGCCGGAACCGTCCGGCCGGCGCATCAGGCGTGCGCCGCGCGGTTAGGCGCCGCGCGCCGCCTTGGCTTCGGCCGCGGCCTGATCGAGATGGGCGACGAGCTGCGCCTCGAGCCCGAGGGCCTGGGCGAAGTCACGCAGGAACTTCGCCTCGGCAGCGGTGTCGACGTTGATGCCGAGCTGGGCCGCGATATAGGCCTGCGCCTTCATCTCGTCGGTGGTGCAGGAGGCGGCGATGATCTTCATGCTGACCGGGGCAGCGAGCACGCCATCGAGATAGCTCTTCTCGGCCTGGCCAAGACCCATCGCATCGAGCTGGCCGACGATCATCGCGCGCTCGTCGGCGCTCATCTCTCCATCGGCATAGGCCGCCGCCACCATGGCGCGCAGCAGGATCTCGGCGGTGTCCTCGGTCGTACCGCCGGCCTCCGCAAATCCTTGCGGCGCCGCCTGTCCGAGACCGAACATGCCGGACACGTCGTTGATCGTGCCCTGCACCACCGGCTTGCCCTGCTGGTAGTTTCGCAGCGCCACATAGGCGAGGCCGCCGATGGCCGCGAGGCCACCGAGCCGCGCCGCGGTGCCGGCGATCTGACGCCCGGCGCCGGTCCCGAGCAGCAGGCCGGCGAGCGTGCCGGCCGCAGCACCGCCGGCGAAGCCACCAGCATTCTTCTGCAGCACTTCGGCCGCCTGGCCGAACATGCCGCCGAGGCCGCCGCCCTGGGACTGCCCGCTGCGCAGGGCGCCCATCAACTGGTCGAGAAGGTTGCCGCTGGGCGGCTGGCTCGGCGCGGGAACGGCGCCCTGGGCGCTGCCGCCCTGCGCCTGCGCGTTGCGCAGTGCCGCGCCCAACTGGTCCAGGAGGCCACCACCGCCCTGCGGCGCGCCGGCGCCGCCAAAGCCGCCGCCGCCCGTCGCCGGGGGGCTCTGCTGCCCGCCGCCAGCCATGCCGGCGAGTTGGCCGAGAAGGCCGCCCGCACCACCCTGCTGCGTGCCGCCCGAGAGAACAGCCGTCAGAATCTTGGAAATGTCGGTCACCGGATGTCTCCCTGAAGTCGCGGACCGCCCTGACTTATGCGCGATCCATGGTGCAGCAAGTGCGACAACTTGGCCGTTTTCGTGTCGCGACCAGTTGGGCCTGTTCAGGGCCGCAGAGCGCGCGCCGTCCGCGCCAGCGCCGTGATCCGGGCGAAGTCGCCGGAGGCCAGTGCGTCGTCGGGGACGATCCATGAGCCGCCGACCGCGCCGACATTGGCGAGCGCCAGATAGGACGGCGCCTTCGCTGCATCGATACCGCCGGTGGGGCAGAAGACGAGGCCGGGCAGTGGGCCCGAGAGGCTCTTCAGGAAGGCGGCGCCGCCCGAAGGCTCGGCCGGGAAGAACTTGAGCGCCGTGAAGCCGCGCGCTGCCAGCGCCATGGCCTCGGTAACGGTGGCGCATCCCGGCAGAACCGGAACCGGCACGCCCGCGAGCGCCTCGGCAAGCACCGGCGGCGTTCCCGGCGAGACCAGGAAGCGCGAGCCGGCCGCCGTCGCCGCCTGGATGTCCTCGACCCGGGTGATCGTGCCGGCACCGACGACCGCGTCCGGAACGTCACGGGCGATGGCGCGGATAGCGTCGAGCGCCGCCGGGGTGCGCAGGGTCACCTCGATGACGGGCAGGCCGCCCGCGACCAGCGCGCGCGCCAGCGGCACCGCCGTCGCGGCGTCCCTGATGGTGAGCACGGGAATGACGGGCGCGAGGGCAAGGAGGGGGCGGGCATCCGGCGGCATGGGTGTCTCTCACTGGTATGGCAGAGACCTAGCACTCGGGCGCGCCAACGGGAAATGCCCTCGGTGCGTCCTGCGGTCAGCGAGTCGTGGCGGGATCGTAGAAGAAGCGCTCCACCGCGATCCTCTCACCGCGCCAGGTCTGCAGCGCCATCTCGTCGAAGCGGCGGGAGGAGCCGTCGGGCAGCGTGAAATCGAAGACCCAGTGGATGGCGACGTGATCGCCGTCGACCAGGACGGTCTTCACGCGATGCGTATGCACGCTCGCCACACGCGAGAGCGCCGCCTGCTCATGTGCGATCAGAAGGTCGCGGCCGACACGCGGCGGCGCGAGATTCTCCTGCATCGAGGCGTCCTCGGTGTAGAAGTCCTCGATCGCCCGCACGTGCTCATTGGCCTCGACCATGGCGATGAAGCGTTCGACTGTCTGGCGGCTGGGCATGAGGTCTCCCTCTTTCGACGGGGCGTGATCCTGCCGCGCCCCCGGGCCGATAGCGAGCCAAGGTCCTGCCAGATCCTGTCAGTTGCGGTTGGTGAGGCCGTTGTGCCGCCGCGACTCGCGGATCTGGTCGGCATCGGCGACGATCCTCTGCCGGAGCACATCCATGCCCGCCCGCACCGTCCGTGTCGCCTGCGGATAGCGGTCCGGCGGCGTGAAGGCATCCGGGTGGGCCGCGTCATAGGCCATGACCGCCTTCAGGGTCCGGTCAAGCGCGGGAATATCACCGAAGGCATATTCGTTGATGGGCTGGCCAACCACCTCCGACAGCGAAGTGAAGACAGCCGCATCGCCGTCGCGCGGCAGTTCCGGTCGTGCCGCGAGATGGGTGCGATAGCGGAGCTGCCCGAGATAGAAGACGAAGACGGCCTCGTCGCGCCTTCCGGCTCCGAACATTTCGGCGGCGCGGCGATAGTACCCCGCGGGATGGCCGCCTTCGATTCCGCGGAGCATCGAGGTGTCCTGCGCCAAGGCGGCGCCCGCAGGCAGGGCGGCGAGCGTGGCGATCAGAAGGCGGCGGGTCAGTCGAGAAGAGGGGCGGAGGCTGGTCGGCATGGCGTCACGAGGGTTGCGGGAGCGTTGGCGCTCCTATCGCAGCCATCTGTTTCAACCCTGCCGCTCCGCGAGGGCCTCCGCGTTGAAATCGTGTCAGCGCACAGAGAGAGGCAGCCGCGGTTCATCCTTCAGGGTTTCGAGCACGATCGAGGAGCGCACGCGCGCCACGCTCTCATGCGGCAGCAGCACCTCGTTGACGAGCGCGGACAGGCCCTTGAGATCCCTCACCACGAGCTTGAGCAGGTAATCGGCGTCGCCCGTCATGGCGTGGGCCTCCTGCACCTCCGGCATGGCGCGGACAAGGTCCCCGAACCGGCGAGCATTGAGGCCGGAATGGGTGGCGAGAGACACGAAGATGTAGACGGTGACGCCGAAGCCGAGACGAACCGCGTCAAGATCCGCCCGGTAGCGGCGGATGAGACCCTCCTCCTCCAGCCGCTGACGGCGGCGCGACACCTGGCTCGGCGACAGCCGGACGAGTTCGGCGAGCTGCTGGTTGGTCCGTGCACCGTCCGCCTGCAGCGCGTCGAGCAGGCGCAGGTCGAAAGCATCGACGGCGATTGTTCCGTTCATCATTCCATAGGATCACGCACGTTTCATGCGGTCAATGCACAAAGGACGCGGCCTTTCGCACGCTCTTTGCACACGATTCGCACGACACTGTCGCCATCGTTCCTGTCCCCGGAGGATGACGCCATGGGTCCTTTCCCCCACGATGCCCCGCCAGCCGAGATCAGCGCCCACAATCCCATGGGCACCGACGGCTTCGAGTTCGTCGAGTTCGCCCATCCCGATCCCGCCGCGCTCAAGACCGTGCTCGAGCTCATGGGCTTCACCGCCGTCGCGCGTCACCGTTCGAAGAACGTCACCCTCTTTCGCCAGGGGGACGTGAACTACATCGTCAACGCCGAGCCCGATTCCTTTGCGGCCGCCTTCGCTGCCGATCACGGCCCCTGCGCCTGCGCCATGGCCTTCCGGGTCAGGGATGCGAAATATGCCTATGAGCGGGCCATCTCCCTCGGCGCCGTGCCCTATGTCGGCAAGGTCGGGCCGATGGAACTGTCCATTCCCGCCGTGAAGGGCATCGGCGGCTCGCTGCTCTATTTCGTCGATCGCTACGGCGACAAGGACTCGATCTACGACGTCGATTTCGTCTGGACCGGCGAGCGCGACCCGCACCCCGAACCGGCCGGGCTCTATTACCTCGACCATCTCACCCACAACGTCTATCGCGGCCGCATGGATTTCTGGGCCGGCTGGTACGAGAAGCTCTTCAACTTCCGCGAGATCCGCTTCTTCAACATCGAGGGCAAGCTGACGGGGCTCATCTCCCGTGCCCTCACCAGCCCCTGCGGCAAGATCCGCATCCCCATCAACGAGAGCCTCGACGACAAGAGCCAGATCGAGGAGTACCTCGCGCTCTACAGGGGCGAGGGCATCCAGCACATCGCCTGCGGCTCGCGCGACATCTACGCGACCGTCGAGGCGCTCCGCGCCAACGGGCTGCCCTTCATGCCGGCACCGCCCCAGACCTATTACGAGAAGGTCGACGCCCGCGTGCCCGGCCATGGCGAGCCGGTGGAGCGGATGCAGGCGAACGGCATCCTCATCGACGGCGAGGGTGCGGTCGCAATCGGCGAGAAGGAGGGGCGCATGTCGCGCGTCCTCTTGCAGATCTTCTCCGGCACCGTGCTCGGCCCGATCTTCTTCGAGTTCATCCAGCGCAAGGGCGACGACGGTTTCGGCGAGGGCAATTTCCGCGCCCTCTTCGAGTCGATCGAGGAAGACCAGATCCGTCGCGGCGTCATCGGCGGCAAGGCGGCCTGATCCATCGGCGCTCGTCTACCTGCACAGGGCGCCCAGGCGGCGCCCTGTTCGCGTTCTGGGGAAGATCTAGGCGGCGATCCGCCCTTCCGTCACCGCGTGGCAGGCGACCGTGCCGAACTCGTCGGTGATCGAGGCGGGCACTTCGGCGCGGCAACGGCCGGTGGCGAGCGGGCAGCGTGGATTGAACGGACAGCCCGAGGGCGGGGTGATCGGGTTCGGAATCTCGCCGAGGACCGGCTTGCGCGGCCGCCCCGTCATGTCGAGATCCGGCACCGCATCGAGCAGCATGCGCGTATAGGGGTGGCGCGGCGCGGCGAAGAGCTGGCGCCCCGGCGCCGTCTCGACAAGGCGGCCGAGATACATCACGCCAATCCGCGTCGCCATGTGCCTGACGACGGCAAGGTTGTGCGAGATGAACAGGTAGGTCAGGCCGAATTCGTCCTGCAGGTCGCGCATCAGGTTGAGGATCTGCGCCTGCACCGAGACGTCCAGCGCCGAGGTCGGCTCGTCGCAGACGATGAACTCGGGCCGCGAGGCGAGCGCCCGGGCGATGGCGACGCGCTGGCGCTGGCCGCCGGAGAACTCGTGCGGATACTTCGTGCCGTCCGCCGGGTCGAGGCCGACAGTCCGGAGGAGCCGGCCGACCTCCGCCTCGATCTCGCGGGCATCGCTCATCAGGCCGAAGGCGCGGATCGGCTCGGCGATGATCCGGTCGACGCGCCAGCGCGGATTGAGCGAGGCATAGGGCGACTGGAAGATCATCTGGATCTTGGAGCGCAGCACCTTGCGGCGCACCGGATCATCGGTCTTGGCCATGTCGATGCCGTCGATGACGACGGAACCGGCGGAGGGCTCGAGCAGCCCGACGACCATGTTGGCGACAGTCGACTTCCCCGAGCCGGATTCGCCCACCATCGCGAAGGTCTCGCGCCGGCCGATGGTGAAGGAGACATCCTGCACGGCCTTCAGTAGACGACGCTCCTCGCGTTCCAGCACGCGGTTCAGCCAGGGCTTCGATACGTCGAAGGTGCGCGACAGGTTGCGGACGGTGACGAGGGGCTCGCTCATGCCGCCTTCTCCGCGTTCTCGGCATAGAGCCAGCAGGCGACCTGCGAGCCGCCCACCGGCATGGGTTCCGGTCGCTCGGTCATGCAACGGTCGAAGACCTTCGGGCAGCGCGGGTTGAAGGCGCAGCCCTGGGGAATGGCGGTCAGCCGCGGCATGGAGCCTGGGATCTGCACCAGGCGGTCGGCGGTGGCGTCGAGCGAGGGGATCGAGCCCATCAGCCCCTCGGTGTAGGGGTGGCGGGCGCGCTTGATGACGTCCTGCACCGGGCCGATCTCGGCGATGCGGCCGGCATACATCACCGCGACGCGGTCGGCCGTCTCGGCGATCACGCCCATGTCGTGGGTGATCAGCATCACGGCCGTGCCGTGGTCCTTGCAGAGGTTCTTCAGCAGCGTGATGATCTGCGCCTGCACGGAGACGTCCAGCGCCGTCGTCGGCTCGTCGGCGATGACCAGTTCCGGCTCGGCGCAGAGCGCGAGGGCCAGCACGACGCGCTGCCGCATGCCGCCGGAGAACTGGTGCGGGTAGGCGTCGATGCGCTTGTCGGGTGCCGGGATGCCGACTTCGGTCAGGAGGTCGATCGCCCGCGTGCGTGCCTGGGCGGTGGTCAGCGTCGTGTGGGTCTGGATCGTCTCGATCAGCTGCTCGCCGACTGTGTAGAGCGGGTTCAGCGAGGTCAGCGGGTCCTGGAACACCATGCCGACGCGCTTGCCGCGGATCTTGCGCATCGCCTCGGGCGGCAGGTTGTCGATGCGCTCGCCCTTCAGCAGGATCTCGCCACCGGCGATGCGGCCGGGCGGCTCCAGCAGGCCGATGACGGCGGCACCGGTCATCGACTTGCCGGCGCCCGATTCGCCAACGACGCCGAGCACCTCGCCGGGGGCGATGTCGAAGGAAATGCGGTCGACCGCCGTCAGCACCCCGCGGCGGGTGGGGAACTGGACGACGAGGTCACGAACGGAAAGGACGGGCGCGGTCATCGGCGCGTCACCTGAGCTTCGGATTGAGGGCATCGCGCAGCCAGTCGCCGAGCAGGTTGATGGAGAGCGCCAGCAGCACCAGCGCCAGGGCCGGGAAGAACAGGATCCACCACTCGCCTGAGAACAGGTACTGCTGGCCGAAGCGGATGAGGGTGCCGAGCGAGGGCTGGGTCGCCGGCACGCCGACGCCAAGGAAGGACAGCGTCGCCTCCTCGATGATGGCGAGCGCCAGGTTGATCGTGGCGATCACCAGCACCGGGCCGGTGACGTTCGGCAGCACGTGGCGCGCCATGATGAACAGCGCCGGCCGGCCCATGACGCGGGCGGCCTGCACGTACTCCTTGTTGCGCTCGACCATGGTCGAGCCGCGCACGGTGCGGGCATATTGCGCCCAGTTGGACAGGCCGATGGCGACGATGAGCACCCAGATCGCCATCTGCTCGTGATGCGACGGCGGAATGAGGCCGCGCGCCACGCCGAAGAACAGGAGCGCGATCAGGATCGCCGGGAAGGACAGCTGGATGTCGGCGACGCGCATGATGAAGGCGTCCGTCCGTCCGCCGAGATAGCCGGCGACGAGGCCGAGGCCGACGCCCATCACCACCGAGAAGGCGACGGAGGAGAAGCCGACGAAGAGCGAGACGCGCGAGCCGTAGAGGATGGCGGAGAAAAGGTCGCGGCCCTGGTTGTCGGTTCCGAGCCAGTACACGGTGTTCGAGCCCATGCCCGGCTCGCCGGGCTTGGTGTAGGCGTCGAGCAGGTTGAGGGCGGAGGGGTCGAAGGCGTCCTGCGGCGCGATCCAGTTGGCGCCGAGCGAGGCACCGAGCAGGACCACGGTCATGGCGGCGGCGATCATCGCCACGGGCGAATGGCGGAAGCTCCAGGCGAGGTCGGAATCCCAGGCCCGGGCGAGGCGGGTCTTCAGGCCGATGCGCGGCTTCGGTGAGGTGTCGGTCGCGGACATGGCGGCCTCAATGCGCCGAGGCCGGACCCGCGCCGCGCAGGCGGGGATCGAGCGCGAAATACATGAGGTCGACCACGAGGTTGGTCACCACGAAGACGAAGGCGACGAACATCAGGTAGGCGGCCATGACGGGGATGTCGACGAACTGCACCGCCTGCACGAAGAGCGCGCCGAGGCCGGGCCACTGGAAGACGCTCTCGGTGACGATGGCGAAGGCGATGACGCCGCCGAGCTGCAGGCCGGCGATGGTCATCACCGGCACCATGGTGTTCTTGAGCGCGTGGCGGAACCAGATGGTGCGTTCCGGCACGCCGCGGGCGCGGGCGAACTTCACGTAGTCGGTGCGCATGGTCTCGAGCATTTCCGAGCGGACGAGGCGCATGATGAGGGTGAGCTGGTAGAAGCCGAGCGTCAGCACCGGCATGACCAGCGACTTGAGGCCGGATGTGGTCAGGAGCCCCGTCGACCACCAGCCGATCTTGACGACGTCGCCGCGCCCGAACGAGGGCAGCCAGCGCAGCTCGACGGCAAAGAGCCAGATGAGGCCGATGCCGATCAGGAAGGTCGGCAGCGACACGCCGATCAGCGATATCGACAGGATGGCGTGAGAGAGGATGCCGTTCCGGTAGATCGCCGTGTAGACGCCGAGCGCGATGCCGACGACAAGCGCGAAGATTGCCGAGAGCAGCGCCAGCTCGACGGTCGCCGGCAGCCGCTCGGCGATCAGGTCCGACACCGGCCGGCCCTGCCGGTAGCTGACGCCGAACTCGAGCCGCGCCGCATTGCCGACGAAGCGGGCGAACTGGACGGGGATCGGATCCTCGAGGCCGAGCTCACGGGCGAGTTGCTCGCGGTCCTGGATGGTCGCCTCCTGGCCCATCAGGTTGGAGACGGGATCGCCGATGAATCGGAACATGGAGAAGGCGACGAGTGCCACCGCCAGCATGACCAGGATCGCCTGGGCGAGACTCTTGACGACATAGGCGATCATGGCGGGCGAAACCGGGGCGCGGAACGGGAGGGATCAATGCAGCAAGGCCCCCTCCCGTTGCCGGAAGGGGGCCGTGCGTCAACTCAGGCAGATCAGGAGCCGGCGAAGCGGAACAGCTTGAACCAGGCGCCGGCATCCGGATGCACCGGCACCTCGATCCCACCGCGCGAGGCGTGGCTGATCGACTGCAGGTGGAGCGGGATGTAGATGGCCGCGTCGCGCAGCTGCTTCTGGATGTCGGCCAGCTCCGCATTGCGGCGGGTGATGTCCGGCATGGTCTGCAGCGCCAGCATGCGGCTGTCGAGCGCCGGGTTGGAATAGCGGGTGCCGTTCCAGGTGCCGTTGTTCGCGGTGCGCGTGTGGTAGAGGAAGGTCAGGATATATTCCGCGTCATAGGTCGGGATGCCCCAGCCCACGAGGAAGAAATCCAGCTCATTCCGCTGCAGCTCCGGGAAGTGCTGCGCTGCCGGCTTGGCGACGAGATTGGCACGGATGCCGATCTGGCCGAGCATGGCCACCACCGCCTGGCAGATGTTCTCGTCCGAGACATAGCGGTTGTTGGTGCACTGGAGCGACACGGAGAAGCGGGTGTTGCCTTCGGCGGAGCGGCGAGGATAGCCGGCCTCGTCCAGCGCCCGGTTGGCAGCCGCGGGGTCGAAGCGCGGCACGGCGGCGAGTTCGGCCGAATAGCCCGAGATGAAGGGCGTACCGATATAGCCGATGGGCTGGCCCTGGCCGCGCATGACGACGCGGGTGATCGCCTCGCGGTTCACCGCGATGTTGATGGCGTTGCGCACGCGCACGTCGGCGAAGGGGTTCTTGCCCTTGATGTCGGAGGACTTCAGCTCGGCGTCGCCGACATTGAAGCCGAGGAAGATGACGCGGTTCTCGGGCCCGGTCGTCACCTTGATGCCCTGGCTCTGCTGCAGGCGCGCGATGTCCTGCACCGGCACGTCGTGGACGACGTCGACCTCGCCGGAGAGCAGCGCGGCGATGCGGGTGGCGTCCTGCTGGATCGGCACGACGATCAGCTCGGTGACCTGCATCGGGAACTGGCCCTTGCCCCAGTAGCCCGGGAACTGGCGCATCACGGTGCGCACGTCCGGCTCGCGCGAGACGAGCGTGAACGGGCCGGTGCCCATGGCGTTGCGCGTCGCGCCGTTCTCCTGGCGCTCGCGGATGTTCTGCGGGTCGAGGGCGTTGTTCTTCTCCGCCCAGGCCTTGGACATCATGAAGATGTTGGTGAGGTTCTCCACCAGCAGCGGATTCGGCGCCTTGGTCTTGATGCGGATCGTGTGCGCATCGACCTTGGTGACGCTGTCGATCGAGGTGAGAAGGCCGCGATAGTCGGAGGTCGGCTTGCGGGCGCGCTCGAAGGAGAAGATGGCGTCATCGGCGGTGAAGTCCGAACCGTCGTGGAATTTGACGCCCTGACGCAGCTTGAACTCCCAGACGGTCGGATCGTCGGGCAGGATGCGCCATTCGGTGGCGAGGGTGGCGACCAGCTTGCCGTCATAGCCGCGGATGACCAGCGGCTCGTAGATCTGGTGGGCGAGGTTCGAGGTCGGGCCGATATTGGCCGACATGGGATCGAGGGTCTGGGCATCGACAGAGCGGGCCGAACGGACGGTGCGGGCATCCGCAGCCGTGATGAAGGCAGCGGCGGCGATCATCGCCCCTGCCAGGAGTTTCAGTCCAGAACGCATTGTCCACCTCCGCAACACAGGTTGCAGCCGGGTCTTTCGCCCGGCTCATTGGAGGAATGATAGACAGCGTTCATCAGCCTGTCACGGCGGCCACGCGGACGAAATGCCGCGTTGACTCGCCGTTTCAGCGGGTCGCAGGCGCCCTTCTCAGGGCTTGATCTCGATCTCGATGAAGGCGAAGTCGCGGCCCGAGATGTTGATGATGTTGTGCTTCACGCCTTCCTTGCGGAAATAGGGCTCGTGCGTCTTCATCTCGTACTCGCCCGATGTGCCGTCATCG
>VFQR01002186.1_pt1 | contig 12931 bp, 13 predicted proteins | sample 3512321 | NCBI WGS metagenome assembly VFQR01 (sample SAMN10412374, study PRJNA504923) | tailings metagenome | isolation source: Relicate 3 Philex TSF1 revegetated site | place: Philippines: Tuba, Benguet | collected 2017-08-29
TGCGACGCTCTGAATTCACTCAGGCCCTACAACTTTTGTCCCCGTACTGAGACCCGAAGCTATTGCTGCTGGCTTTCAGGCGGGGCTTGATTTGGTGGTGCGAGAAACATCGCTAACCTACAACGACTTGCCCGTCAGTTGTAGCTACACAGCCCAGCAAATCTCGTCGTTAGATTTTTTACCCGAGTGATTGCCCTGACCTAATCGTCAGGCGGAAACTGAATGCTGATTTCGCCCGCTTCGCTGATAAAAACGCTGCCGCCCAGGGCGTTGATGCGATCGATCGCCCGCTGACGGGTGGCGTCGTCAAAGGCGTTCCCCAAAACACTGGCCCAAGCATTTACCTGAGCCTGTTTGCTCAGCGGGTTATTGGCCAAAAAGTCGGCGGTGCGTTGAGAATTTTCTGCAATAAATGGTGCCTCAGGATGAGATGATTGCAGCGCCCAGTCTGCTGATGTTTGATAGGAGATCTGAGCAGCTTCACCATCGCCTAGATACAACAGTTCGTCTACGCCACGGTAGCGCCAAATGTAAAAGCCATCGTCAGGAAATTCAGGTGTTAACCGATCTAAGCCCTGAGTAATAATAGCGACACTCTCGTCTGGCATGGCGGCATAATTGCTTGTGCTAGCCGACAAAAAAACGTAGTACAGCCGAAAGTAAGGATCTTTAGGGATGATCACTCGAAAAAAATCAGGGCTGAGCTTATACCCTGTTAAAGCCCGAGCCTCATCATCGCCAAAATATTGGAGAAAGCGTAAAAAGAACCAATCAGCTACAAGTGTATCAAACCCAAAGGTGGGCAGCCTTTGAACCATCTCCAGACCGGAGGCTGTCTCCCGCACCTGGCGCTCCAGTTGAGTTATGGGCGGTTCTGTTTCGTCCTTTAGAGCATTCAACCGTTGAATTTGCAGTGGCAGAACTCCTGCCAATATAGTAATAGGTAGGAGATAAAGGAGAATACCGCGAAATGAGCGATTTTGGTTCTGGGTTAGAGCCGCCATACTTAAATGTTCCCTAACTAAACTAAGTTTTTCTAATGAAGTGCAAAATTGCTCAAACAAAAAGGCTCAAGGAATTGAAACACTTCCCTGAGCCTTTTATAGTAGCCTAGTAGCTAATAATACTTAGCCACGGACAAGAACAATTGATGATTCTTGCTTACAGTTTCTTAGCAGCTGTACAGGTCGGGTCGGTCGTAGCAGTGTTAGCAACGTTATAGCCGCCACCCGGAGCACCCAAGGCGGTAGCAGCAGGAGAGTTAGCTTCGCAAAGAACGGCGATACTGGTTGCTTCTTGGCCAGTCTGCTGCTTCAGTTGAACAACCCCCTGGTACGACTTGACACCCACGTCCTTACTGGTTCCATTGGTGTAGGTACCACCAGCACCGGCAGCAACCACTGAATATGCATAGTAGGTCGTGTCTTCAACAATACCAATTCCCAGAGTAGAAATGTTGGGTGCAAAGACCGGGTTTTCTAGACGGTAGGCTTGCTGAGCACGGTTGACAGAGCCTACATAGGTACGGGCTTCAGATTGACGGGCTTTGTTGGCCTGGTTGAGAAAAGAGGGCAGAGCAATAGCAGCCAAAATACCGATGATGATAATAACAACCAGCAGTTCAATTAGGGTAAAGCCGCCTTCTTCTTTTTTAGCGATCAGGTGCTTGAGCAGGTTGGCTTTGAGAGAAGTTTTCATGAGTAGGTGTCTCCTTGAGAAGCAGGTAGTGTGTTGTGCGCTTCTTTGGATAGACTACCCACGATGATCAATTTCCATATCACTCTCCTTCATTTTTTTTTGGTGCCCCAGTTGGCCAGTCGTCGTAGGGGTGGCCGCCCCAGTTACAAAAGTTGATTGTTCAACTCAGTAGCCAAGTAGCCTGGTGTGAAGTAAGAGCGTTGGATATGGCCTCAAAAGCAGAGATGCCCTGCTGTCAAGCCGTGTTCGTGCTCAGTCCTGCCAAAATTTAGAGGGAGTAGTTATTTACCTAGAGCGATATAGCAATCCGAGTCTACTGTTCCTATAGTCTACGTGGAATGCCCAGTATGGCGCTCCCGTACCCCATAGCTGACGAGACGCAGGCTAGAGGTGGATTCGTAGGATAGGTAAGCGACCTCAAACTCTATGCAGCACCCACCTCCGCTGTAATCCCACCACTAGCAGCCCGCCGCCTAAAATAGACGCGGTTGACGGGTAGTGGTGCTCCTGCGCTTCGTATTGACGGCTGCTTAATTTGTCCAGTCGCTCGTTCTGACCACATCAGGTAGCGTCCGGCCTCAGCATGGCGAACACTTGCTCTACGAAACCACAGATTCCCAGCAGTTTGAATTGTCTTCCCTACCGCTCGGGTTAACCTCCAGCTACGGCGGGGACGATGCTGACTTCATCACCATCGGTGAGGGCGGTCTCTTTACCGTCGAGAAAGCGAATATCTTCGCTGTTGACGTAGAAGTTGACAAAGCGGCGCAGCTCGCCAGCGTCGTCGCAGAGGCGGGCTTTGATGCCGGGGCAGCTGCTCTCCAGGTCATTTAGCAGCTCGACGATAGTGGCCCCACTACACTCAAGGGCGGCCTGGTCGTTGGTGAATTTTTGCAGCGGTGTAGGAATCAGTACTTTAACAGCCATATCAGTGGTGAGTTCAAACGCTCAGTGAAGTTATATATCAGTCCAGTGAAGGTCGCCTAGGGCAATGCAACTCCGTGGGGCTGCACCGCCCTAGATCATTAAACCAATACCTGCTGCCATTCCAGCCGGTCAAGGGTGCGGGAGCGCTCTAGAGCACGCTCAAAGCTGTCGAGCTTGGGCTCAATGGTGAAGGGCTCACCGATATAACCCTGTACAGCTTCCTGGGTCTTGAGGCCGTTGCCGGTGATGTAGACCACCGTGGACTCCTCGGGATCAATCTTACCGGCTTCTACTAGCTTTTTGAGCACCGCAATGGTGGTACCTCCAGCGGTCTCGGTAAAGATGCCTTCGGTTTCGGCCAGTAGCTTCATGCCTTCGACCACTTCTGCATCGGTTACCGACTCAATATTGCCGTTGGTCTTGCGGGCAATGTCGAGGGCGTAGATGCCGTCGGCGGGGTTGCCAATGGCAATTGACTTAGCAATGGTGTTGGGTTTTACGGGGGTGACAAAATCGCGGCCTTCTTTAAAGGCTTGGGCGATGGGTGAGCAGCCCTCGGCCTGAGCACCGCTAAAGCGCACGGCCTTGTCGTCCACCAGGCCCACTTTGACAAACTCTTGGAACCCTTTATAAATCTTGGTGAACAGCGACCCCGATGCTAGGGGGGCCACAATGTGGTCGGGCAATCGCCAGCCCAGCTGCTCAGCAACCTCATAGCCAAGGGTTTTAGACCCCTCAGAGTAGTAGGGCCGCAGGTTGATGTTGACGAATCCCCAGCCGTGGGTATTGGCCACCTCAGAACACAGACGGTTGACCTGGTCGTAATTGCCCTGCACGGCCATTACCGTGGGGTTGTAGATCAAGGTGCCCAGCACTTTGCCCGCCTCTAGATCGGCAGGTATGAAAACGCAGCAATCGAGACCGGCATGGGCTGCGATCGCCGCTGTAGAGTTGGCCAGGTTGCCGGTGCTAGCGCAGGAAACCGTAGTAAACCCTAGCTCTCTGGCGCGGGTGAGCGCCACTGACACCACCCGATCTTTGAAGCTCAGGGTGGGCATGTTGACAGCGTCATTCTTTATATAGAGTTCTTTGAGGCCGAGCTGACGGGCCAGACGGTTGGCGCGCACTAGGGGGGTCATGCCGGTGCCGACATCAATCGGGTTATCGGTGCTGACGGGTAAAAAATCTTTGTAGCGCCAGATGGACAGCGGCCCCGCTTGAATGCTGCTACGGGTCACCCGGCGACGAATTTCATCGTAGTCGTAGGCGACCTCTAGGGGGCCAAAGCACACGTCTTCACACACATGCTTGGCACCTAGGTCATAGGTTTCGCCACACTCCCGGCATTTTAAGTTTGAAAAGGTAGGTGTGGTGGCGATCGCTCGTTCAATGGACTGCGTCATGGCGTTTTCTCTACTTTTCTGGAGCAGCGGGTGGTTTCACTAAGTTATCCAGACCGTAACACCGGAAACAATCCCTGGTCAAATGTACCCGATAAAAAAAGTCGGGAATAGAGCAAGCCTCTGGAAACTCGGTGGCGAAGCCGTCAGCTTACTCCCTCACCGCGCTTCTTCTCGGTGCCAAGTTATAGCTGTAGCTAGTTCGGTTGAGACAGTGTCTCTGCAGCGTTCAAACGCTTGAACGCTGCAGGGGTTCGTGAATGTCCTAACTAAGATGGCTACAGCTATAACTCCAAAGGCTGTACGCCAGGGCCATTCCAGAGGCTTGAAAAGTGTTGTTGAGGGCGATAAAGTAGCTTGCTATACAAACGCCTGCCTTGTAGTTGAGGTTAAGTGATTTAAAGTCATGGAACGTTTGCATTGGTCACTGTGCCAAGCCGGTCAAATTGCTCTATGCTTTGTGCCCAAGGTGTTCTGTGCTGAGGATTGAGCCGTCAGATTGACGGCAAAAGCGGCAGGTTCAGTGCAAATGCCCTCTGTGATGCTCTTAGCAGAACGTTATGGTAGTGACCCAAGATAAGCCTCTTGCCAATGTTTTTCGTCAGCTATCTGGGGGAGCATTTCCTCCGGTAGTCGAATCCTATGAGCGGGGTAAGACGATTTTCTTCCCTGGCGATCCGGCGGAGCGGGTGTATTTTTTGCTGAAAGGGGCGGTCAAGCTGTCGCGGGTTTACGAGGCCGGGGAAGAAATTACGGTGGCCCTGCTGCGGGAAAATAGCGTATTTGGGGTGTTATCCCTAATCACCGGCAACCGTTCTGACCGCTTCTATCATTCGGTGGCCTTTACGCCGGTAGAGCTTTTGTCAGTGCCCATTGAGCAGGTTGAGCAAGCCCTGGAGGAAAATCCTGAACTAGCTCTGCTGATGCTGCGGGGACTTTCATCGCGGATTTTGCAGACCGAGATGATGATTGAAACCCTAGCCCATCGCGATATGGGATCGCGTCTGGTTAGTTTTTTGCTCATCCTCTGCCGCGATTTTGGGGTGCCGAGTCAGGACGGCATTACCATTGACCTCAAGCTGTCTCACCAGGCGATCGCCGAAGCTATCGGGTCTACACGAGTGACCGTCACCCGTCTCCTGGGAGACCTGCGCCAGGAGGGAATGATCTCCATCTATAAAAAGAAGATCACCGTACACGATCCGGTCAACTTGAGTCAGCAGTTTACCTAGCTGCAATTTGGCTTGGGTGAGGTAACTGCAGGGGTTAAGTCGGCTGTTGGCGATATTGAGGCGTACAGGGTCTCAGCCCATGCAGTAGAGTAGGGGCAAACTCCCCTGTGGCTGGTGCATGGTTTCTGGTTACGTACTGATTTTGGCAGTTTTAATTCTGGGGGGCTTCATCGCTACTCTGGGCGATCGCGTGGGCACCAAGGTGGGCAAAGCGCGGCTGAGCCTGTTCAACCTTCGCCCTCGACAGACAGCCACCCTCGTTAGTATTGCCACGGGTAGCGTAATCTCGGCCTCTACTCTGGCCCTGCTGTTTGGGGTGAGTAGTCAGTTGCGGACGGGGGTATTTGAGCTGGGGAGAATTCAGGCTGATCTGGCTAGCACCGAAGCCGACCTGGCCCAGGCCCAGGCGACCCAGGAGAGGGTTGAGGCCGATCTCGAGTCGGCTACTGACGAACGGCAGCGGGCGCTAACGCGGCTACAGGAAATCAATCAATCGCTCAATCAGGCTGTGGCGCAGCAGGAAGCCACCGAGGGCCAGCTGCGCCAAACCCTGAGTCAGCTAGATGCAGTATCCCAGCAGGCGGCGAGCCTGCGCCAGGCCACCGATGTGCTCCGGGTGCAGCGCGATCGCCTGCTGCGGCAGCAGGCGACCATTGGTAGTCAGATTGCCGATCGCGATCGCGCGATCGCCCAACTAGACCAGCAAATCGCCGCCCGCGACCAGCAAATCGACCAGCGGGAGCAGCGGCTAATTAGCCTGGAGGCGGAGCAAGACTTCTTAGAACAACAGGTTGCCTCCCTACAGACCCAATACCAGGGATTATTTCGCGGCAATATCGCCCTCAACCGTAACCAAGAAATTTTGGTGGGTCAGGGGCGCGCCGAAAATAGAGAGCAAGCTGAGGAATTTGTTACCGGATTTTTGCTAGAAGCCAACCGCTTAGTGTCTCGCGCCATTGCCCCCGGAGCCTTCATCGATCAGCAAATTTTGCTGATCGGCAATCGGGAGGTCGAGGCGCTCATCGACCGCCTGGCCACTGGTGAAGACTATGTCGTGCGGCTGCTGTCAGCGGCCAACTACATTACCGGTGAACCCTGTGTAGTGCAGCGGGGCGAACCCTGTGTGCAGGTCTTCATTGACTCCACCCCCAACCAGCAGGTCTACGCCCAGGGCGAGCGCCTAGCGACGGTTACCCTAGATCCGCCCCCTTTTGGCGAACGTCAGCTAGTTGAGCGGCTCAATTTGCTGCTGGCGGCGGCACAGTTTCGGGCGCGCCAAGACGGTGTGGTAAGCGACACACTACAGGTGGCTGACAACCGCCCTGAGACCATTTTGAACTTTCTAGAAGCGGTTCAACAGTCAGGGCAAGCCGTAGATTTTCAAGCCATCGCGGCGACCAACATCTTCACCGCAGGCCCCGTGCAAATCCATTTAGCTGCGGTGCGCAACGGGCGTATTCTATTTCAAACCAATGGATCCAGCGATCCCCTAGAGAACAGCAGCGATCGCCGCCTCCTAGAGGGCCGATAGGGCCGATAGGATCCAATTAAATTATCTTTGGCGGCGAATATTTAATAATGTCTAAAAAAATTTGCAGATGGTTACCATCTGCCCCCACTTCGATACTGTGGGGATCACCTGTGTTTAGAATTGACCTACAAATCCGTCGGCTGCTAATAGGTTGCTTTATAAACTCTGGCCTGCCCCAGGGCGGGCGAACTTTAAATACAACTGGAGCGATCCCATGAAATTTGAGGATATATATCAGTTCTTCGAGGATCCACCGCCAATTTATCTCAATAAAGAGCTCGCCGTTTGCTACGTGTTATCGGTATTGCTCCAGCAAGATTCCTATGGCACCGAGTTGATTCAGCGGTTAACCCACCAATATCCCCACTATCGTCTGTCGGATACGGTACTCTACGGAGCCCTTAAATTTTTAGAAGACGAAAACGCCATCGACGGCTATTGGAAGAAGGTAGAAGGCCGGGGCCGCCCCCGCCGCATGTACCGCCTCAATCCCGACTGGCGACTTCAGGCCGAAGAACTGGCTGAGTTCTGGAAAACCTACATGGGCGATCCGGTACGCACGGCCTCCCCCCAAAGCCCAGCCTATTCTGCTCCCCGTCGATAGGGCAGCACCGCTGGATCTACCGGAATGATCCAACATTCCGTACCCTAGAAGGGTAGCTTTGCCTGGCCCTGCCGTGACTGAAACCATAACCTATTCCACCCTATTTCTAACCCTACTGATGATGGTGGGGTTAGTTTTTTTTATTCGCGCCTCAACCAAAGACCGCACTGAAACCCTTACCCTCTCTCGCCCCAGCGACCCCCTCGTGCTGCTGCAAGACCTAACTACCTACTTCGAGGCGCGATCCTACGCTGTCATTGCCGCTGAAGCCGAGCCGCGGCGGATTACTCTACGGGGGCGACTGCGCCCCAGCGTGTTTTTAGCAGGGTTTTTAACTCTCCTAGCCGCTGTCGGAGCGCTCTGTTTTGCCCTGGTATTGACCAATCTATGGCCGGACTACGGTTTTATCTTTTTGGGGTTGTTGAGCCTGGCACCGGTAGCCGGTTGGTTTTACTGGCGCGGTGCCGATCGCGATGAAGAGATCAGCCTAGAAGTCCGGCCCCATGCTGGGGCTAGCGATGGGTCAGAGACCGCTGCGGCTAAGGTTACCGTTACCGCCCACCGCGATGAACTCATTGCCCTAGAGCAGGCTTTGAGCGCTGAGGCAAAAAAAAGCTAGCCCTTAGGCTAGCTTTTGGGGTTATCGGTAGTTGACTCTGGCGGCGACATCGGTGAAGAAAATGTCCGCTGCCAGAGAGCTACCCTACCTTAGTGAGTCAAACTCTCGAGAACTGAAGCACCTTCCTCTTCCTCACCGAGCAGCACCCGCAGACTGGGAAAGAGAAAATGGTTCTCTTCGACGTACTGGGCACCGAATAGACCTTTCTCGGCCCAAAAATATCGGTCGGTGGTGTGCTCGTTTCGCTTAACCAGCAGCAGGGCTGGGGGGGCAATGCCCTCGGAATGAATGAAGTTCCGAGCTGCGGTTACGGGCTTTTCGTTGCCGCTCTCAATACTATACTGAGGAACAGCTTCCAAAATTCGACGGCCTTCTAAGCGACGACGACTCTTACGCTTGCGTCTCCTTGCCAAGTTGCCTACCTCCCTCTCAGTGGATATTTGGATGTAGTTTCGGTTACAAAATTTGTTAACCAGGCCAAGTATATAGGCTCAAAATAAGAATTTCAACTTCTCTTAAAAATCGGGCCAAAAGCTCTAGAATCCAAGAGCTATAACGGTTACAAGGGCGTCTACAGCGATCGGGCCTGAACAGAATTGTTAAAAAATTGACAAAACTTTAATTTTTCTTCCGTCAAACTCTTGTGTTGCGTTGCCATGCTTGGCTCCCCCAGTTCAGAATTTATTGCCCTGTGTCAGTCCCAGGTGCTCCTGCTGACCCAGGCCTTGGGAGCGGCTTCAACGGTGGTTTATCTAGCTGAGACTACCGCAGAGGCGCTCAATCCAGCCCTTATTCCCCTGGTGGCCTATCCCGAGACCGCCGACCTGTGGCATGGTTTGCGTGCGGGTTTGAGAGCCGGGGCCGATGTTGTCGGTGAGTCTGGCGCAGATCCCTCTGCAATTGTTTACTCCGAGCGCTGGCTGCGCCAGTCCACGGAGGCCAGTCCAGCTCCACCGCTGCGTCCGCCCCATTCCCCTGCTTCTTTAAATGACGGTCTCACCTCAGGGCCATTACAGGCCGACCTCGGAAAAAAAATGCAGGGTTTAGAGTCCGAAAGGGCTGCCTATCCTCTGGTGTTGCCTCTGGCCCATGATGGAGTGGTGTTGGGCATGATGGTGAGCACCCGCGAAGCGCTGCCCTGGACGTCAGATCACTATCGGCAGGCTGAGCAGGTTGCCAGTACCCTGGCGATCGCCTGCGTGATGGATCAGCGTAACCAGTGGCTTCAGCGGCAGCTCAACCAGCGGCAGCTAACTCAGACTAACCAGTCCGAAACCTTCCACGATCTGCTGCACCAGTTTCGCAATCCCCTCACAGCACTGCAAACCTTCGGGAAGCTAATGGTCAAACGCCTACCACCCGAAGACACCAATCGCCCTATTGCCGAAGGGATTGTGCGAGAGAGCCGACGACTGCAAGATTTGGCTCGGCACTTCGATGCCGCCGTTGCGGTTGGCGATGAAACCCTGGAGCAGCCCACTATTCCTCCCAATAGCGTCCTGCTGCTGCCGGGCTCAACTGCTGACGCAGAGGACAATCCCGGCGTTGTCATCGACGGCAGTGGTGAGCGTGACCTCGAAAAGTCTGCGGCGGGTGATGGGCCGCTTCTGAGGTTGGAGACATCGACGGGGCACGGGCTGGGGCGATCGCTAACCGTACAGCCCGGTGCGATCGCAGAGGTTGCCCTGCCTCTGCTGCAGTCGATCGCACCGCTGGTTCACGAACGGGGTTTGCACCTGGTTCACCACATTCCCTCCGCTCTGCCTCAGGTTTGGCTCGATGCGGCGGCTCTAGGAGAAGTTCTCCACAACCTGCTCGACAACGCCCTCAAGTATGCACCCGCCGGGTCGCTAATTTGGATGACCGCTGGTCTAGCGCAGCAGTTAGACGGACAGACCTTTCAAGGAATCGCCGTAGGGGACACCGGGGCGGGCATTCCACCGGGCGATCAGGCTCAGTTGTTTACCCGTCATTTTCGCGGTGTTCAGGCCCAGGGCAGCATTCCAGGTACAGGACTGGGGCTGGCGATCGTGCAAAACCTGGTGCGGGGCATGGGCGGGCACATCGATCTGATCAGTCCCGTGCAGGGTACCCCATGGCTGCCCCGAGAGGCTGCCGCCTACCCGCCAAATCCTGGCGCTCTGTTTGTAGTTTGGCTGCGATCGCTGGATGCTGAAGCTCCCCCCACCTCAGGTTAGTGACCTGTGTCTACTGGTGTAACCAACGCTACAGAACGCCGCATCCATAGGAGAATAAATCCAGCCCATGCCTCCGATTTAAAGCTCTATCGTCTCATCTTTGGTGTTATCCATGGCAACTACCTTTTCCCCTAACCCCTCGACCCGCTTGTCCCCTCCACCACCGCTGGCACCGCTGGCGGTGCCAGCGCGGTTGTTACTGGGGCCAGGCCCCTCCAATGCCGATCCCCGCGTGATCGCCGCCATGAATCAGCAGCCCATTGGCCACCTCGACCCCGCCTATCTAGAGATGATGGATGAGGTGCAGAACCTGCTGCGCTACACCTGGCAGACCACAAATCCTTTGACCTATGCAGTGGCCGGTACTGGGTCGGCGGCAATGGAGGCAACTCTGGCCAATGCGGTTGAACCAGGCGATCGCGTTCTGGTTGCAGTTAAAGGCTACTTTGGCCACCGACTGGTAGATATGGCTCGCCGCTACGGAGCCGAAGTCGTCACCATCAACCGGCCCTGGGGCGAAGCCTTTACCCTCGATGAACTCGCCAACGCCCTCGACGAATATCGGCCCGCAGTACTGGCGATCGTCCATGCCGAAACCTCAACAGGAGTGCGTCAACCCCTTGAAGGGCTGGGTGCTGCCTGTGCCGCCCACAACTGTCTGCTGCTGGTTGACACCGTCACCAGCCTAGGCGGAGTTCCAGTCTTGCTTGACGAGTGGCAGGTAGATTTGGCCTATAGCTGTAGCCAAAAGGGACTGAGCTGCGCCCCCGGCATTTCTCCATTTACCATGAGCCCGCGCGCCGTTGCCAAACTAGAGCGCCGCCGCCAGGCCGTTGCCAACTGGTATCTCGACGCCGCCCTGCTGCGTAAGTACTGGGGGCCAGAGCGAGTTTATCACCACACCGCTCCAGTCAATCTCACCTATGCTCTACGCGAAGCCCTGCGCCTGCTGGCCGAAGAGGGGCTAGAGGCCCGCTGGCAGCGTCACCAACAAACCGCTGCGTACTTCTGGTCTGGTCTGGCCGACCTCGGACTCACCTGTCATGTGGAAGAATCGCTGCGATTGCCCACGCTGACCACAGTGCGCGTACCCGACGGCGTCGATGCCAAGGCCGTGAGCCGTCAGCTTATGGCCGACTACAACATTGAAGTCGGCGGTGGCCTTGGCGAACTGGGCGGTAAGGTGTGGCGGATTGGCCTCATGGGCTATAACAGTCAGCCCAAGCATGTCGATACTCTGCTACAGGCTCTGGGCAGAGTTCTGCGCCAAGCTGCCTAAAAAATTAATTCCACCATCACCATAAGGGCGTTCCCACGGCAGATGGGGACGCCCTTATGACAGTTCAAAATCGCTAAGCTACAGTCTGGCGATCACCCTCAAGTAAAGGAAACCCCAGCTTTTCTCGCTGTTCTAAATAGAGCTGAGCCACTCGCCGCGCCAACCCCCGTACCTGACGAATGTACCGGGTGCGCTCCGTCACCGAAATAACGCCCCGCGCATCTAGCAAGTTAAACGTGTGTGAGCACTTCAGCACATAGTCATAGCTCGGCAACACCAAACCCCGATCCATCAGCTGCTCCGCCTCCTGCTGATACAGGCCGAACAGCGTAAACAGCAGCTCCGGATTTGATGCCTCGAAGTTATAGGTCGAGTTCTCAATCTCCGCCTGCATGTAGATATCGCCGTAGGTGAGCTGATCATTCCACCGAATCTTGGCGATCGCATCCACCTCCTGCAAATACATCGTCAACCGCTCCAGCCCGTAGGTCAGCTCGATCGACACCGGGCGGCAGTCAATCCCCCCACACTGCTGAAAATACGTGAACTGGGTAATTTCCATCCCGTCCAGCCACACCTCCCAGCCCACCCCCCAGGCACCCACCGCCGCATCCTCCCAGTTATCCTCCACAAACCGGATATCGTGATCCTCCGGCTTGATCCCCAACGCCCTCAGCGACTCCACATAGGTTTCCTGAATGTCGCTCGGCGACGGCTTAATCAACACCTGGTACTGAAAATAATGCTGGTAGCGGTTCGGGTTCTCCCCGTAGCGCCCATCCGCCGGTCGTCGGCAGGGTTCCGCATAGGCTACCGCCCACGGCTCCGGCCCCAGCGCCCGCAAAAACGTATGGGGACTCTTCGTGCCCGCCCCCTTCTCCGTATCGTAGGGCTGCATAATCACGCAGCCCTGCCTGGCCCAAAAATCGTTCAGCGTCGCAATCACAGACTGAAAATGCACGGTCAATCCCCACCTACGCAACCCGGGTTCACACCCTACAGTCTCTAATAGTATTCAACAGCTGCCCCTCCAACACCCACAGCTTCTCTATTTCTGGTTTCTGGATCTCCAACCACCGGCTACACCAGCTCCCGCCGCTTTGGAAAGGAAATTTCAGGATCATCTGTATCCTCAACTACAGAGCCATCTTAAGACCGCGTTAACGCCTTTAATCCTTGCCCAGAGCCAATTTCACCACGCTACCCCTACCGTCGTTTCCCCCTTAGCTACCCCTAAATACGGCGTCGGACAAAAGAATTTCCTCAAAAAAAAACCGAAAATCCTCGCTTCAAAGGCAAACAAAACGCCTGAACCGCTTGCTGTAAGCGCGATCCAGGCATTCGGAAGAATATCGAGCAAAGGTGTTGACACCCAAGCTTAATCTAGATATATTGATAAAGCGCCTGAGGGGAGAGCGGTTGAAATACCGAGCTCAGCCGAGG
>VFQR01002187.1_pt1 | contig 12931 bp, 11 predicted proteins | sample 3512321 | NCBI WGS metagenome assembly VFQR01 (sample SAMN10412374, study PRJNA504923) | tailings metagenome | isolation source: Relicate 3 Philex TSF1 revegetated site | place: Philippines: Tuba, Benguet | collected 2017-08-29
GAGTGGCAGGTTTCCTGGGGTTTTCGGGGCGGACCTGTTGACTGGGTCGGCGTGGAGACGCCCGGAAATCGCTCTCCGGAGGCCAATTCTCTCTGAACCTGATGACTTGGCCGATTTAGTACGCGCGAAAAACTCAAGCTTCCGAGCCAGTTTCCGAGCAGCGCGGCAAGCGTGAATTCGAACCGAAACTCCCCTTCCTTCGCACAGGCGCCTACGCAACCACTGCTGTCCGGTACGGATCGCAGCACCGTCTGGCGACATCATCCTTCGTGCGGCCGATTCACAAAACGCTCATTCATGCGCCTCAGCTCGCCCTGCACCTCCGCCCGATTTACGACTTCGACCGAGCCGCCATCCTGGTCGAGCCGCATCCGGCGGAGGAACAGAAACAACAGGGCAGCGCGCACCTCGACCCGCGCCTCGCCATTCTGCATCCCGAAATCGGCCTCGACTACCTGCCGCTGGCCTGCACTCAGCCGGGCCGCCGGCCGCAGCCGCACGGTGATGATGCGTTCCCAATCCGCGTCTGGCGGCAGGGGCCCCGCCGGGCGCTCGCCGTCGATCTCGACGATGCGGGGGAACAGCAGATCCTCATACCGGGCTGCATCGTGGTTGAAGGCGCGCAGGTGCCAGCGCAGGCCGTCAGCCCCGAACGCGACGGGCGAGACCCATCGCCAGCCCGGCTTGGCGTCGTCCATCGGCTGGTAGAGCACCCGAAGCGCCACCCCGCCCCGGTGCGCCGCCAGCATGCGGCGCAGTTGCCAAGGATCGAGACGTCGCGCCGGGATCGGCGTCGTGGCAACCGGCAGCTGAGCCTCGGCACCAGCCTCGCCTGCGGAGAGCCACGCTTCAGCGCTCGGCGGACCGTAGAGCGGGGTGAAGCCGGCCTCCGCCAGATACGCCTTCGCGCGCGTGTCGTAGCGCAGGTTGCCGGGCGCCCGGGCCTGGTAGTCCCGAAGGTCGTTCGTCGCTTGCGGCACCGAGATCCCGAAGCGCCGGATCAGCCCGGCCCGGTTGACCCGTCCCTCCCAGAACGCCGCCTCGTCGATCGCGCGCAGCCGCGCGTCCTGGCTCCAGCGCAGGTCGCGTGACGAATCGGCCGGATGGGTCATCATGGTCCGCATAAAAACTAGGTTGACGGGGCGAAGGCAATACGCATAAAAAATATTTGTATCGCAGATGCACCTCGGCGGCCCACGCGATCGCACAGGCCAAGGAGTGCTGTCCCTTCGGTGCCCACAAAGACCAAACCGACCGGAGACCGCCCTATATGCCCGCCCCACCGCCTCTGCGCCTGCCCTGCGCCATCACCCCCGGCGACGCGCTGCAGATCCAGCACAGCGACGCGCTCCGCGGCCTGCATGTCGCGATCGAGAACGGCGACCGCAGCGCCCGCGTCGTCATCGCCCGTGACCACGCTGCCGAACTCTGCGGCTGGCTTGCCGCCACGCTCGGCGCGTCGGGGGAGAACTCGGGCTAATCTTCACGACCAAGCCGCCGGTGGCCTCCGCGGCCGACCGTGCCGGCCGCCCGGGGCGCTGGCGCAACGAAGCGCTGGCCAAGCGCCGCCGCCCCCCGCACATTGCAACCATCGGGAGGATCCGGCACCCGCGACGCCGATCACCCCCGCCAGGACAGGGACCTCGATGCTCACCGGTGACCTCCGCAACCAGATCGACCGCATCTGGGACAGCTTCTGGACGGGCGGCATTTCCAACCCGCTCGAGGTCATCGAGCAGATCACCTACCTGCTCTTCATCCGCCGCCTGGACGAACTGCACATGCTGGAGGAGCGCAAGGCCGCCCGCCTCAGGCGCCCCATGGCCCGCCGCATCTTCCCCGAGGGCGCGGACCCCCGCGGCCGCCCCTACGAGGACCTCCGCTGGTCCCGCTTCCGCCATTTCGCGGCGCCCGAGATGTTCGCCGTGGTGGGCGAGCATGTCTTCCCCTTCCTGCGCACCCTTGGCGGCGATGGCTCCACCTATTCCCACCACATGAAGGACGCCCGCTTCACCATCCCCACCCCGGCGCTGCTGGCGCGCGTGGTGGACATGCTGGAAGCGGTGCCGATGGAGGATGCGGACACCAAGGGCGACATCTACGAATACATGCTCGGGAAGATCGCCTCCGCCGGGCAGAACGGCCAGTTCCGCACGCCGCGCCACATCATCCGCCTGATGGTCGAGATGACGGCACCGGGGCCGAAGGACGTCATCGTGGACCCCGCCAGCGGCACCTGCGGCTTCCTGGTCGCCGCCGGCGACTACGTCCAGCGCCACCACGCCGCCGCGCTGCACGAGGATGCGGCGCGCGAGCACTTCCATCACGGCATGTTCCACGGCTTCGACTTCGACGGCACCATGCTGCGCATCGGCAGCATGAACATGCTGCTGCACGGGGTGGAGAACCCCGATGTGCGCTATCGCGACAGCCTGGCCCAGGACCATGCCGAGGACGCCGAGCGCTACACCCTGGTGCTGGCCAACCCGCCCTTCGCCGGCAGCCTGGACGTGGAGACGGTGGCGAAGGACCTGACCGCCATCGTCAAGACCCGCAAGACCGAGCTGCTGTTCCTCGCGCTGTTCCTGCGCCTGCTGAAGCCCGGCGGCCGCGCCGCGGTGATCGTGCCGGATGGCGTGCTGTTCGGCAGCAGCAAGGCGCACAAGGAGCTGCGGCGGATGCTGGTGGAGGATCACCGGCTGGACGGCGTGGTGAGCCTGCCCTCCGGCGTGTTCCGCCCCTATGCCGGCGTGAGCTGCGCGATCCTGCTGTTCACCCGCACCGACAGCGGCGGGACCGACGGCGTTTGGTTCTACGACATGCAGGCCGACGGCTGGAGCCTGGACGACAAGCGCACGCCGTTGCTGCCCGAGGCGAAGCTCGGCCCGGTGCCGGCGGAGGCGCTGGCCGAGGCCGAGCAGGCCAGGAACAACCTGCCGGACGTGCTGGCGCGCTGGCGCCAGCGCGGCGATGCGGAACGCGCCCGCCCACGCACCGCGCAGAGCTTCGTGGTGCCGAAGGCGGAGATCGCGGCGGCCGGCTATGACCTCTCGCTGAACCGCTACAAGGAGGTGGTGCGGGAGGAGGTGCAGCACCGCACGCCGAAGGAGATCCTGGCCGAGTTGCGGCGGCTGGAGAAGGAGATCGGCGAGGGGATGGCGCGGCTGGAGGGGATGCTGTCGTGATGCTTGAGGCGATGCCGCTGCGGAAACTCGCGGAAGTGAGGGCTGGGGGCGGCGCTCCGCAAGACCCGAACGCCTATAGCGATGCGGGGCACCCCTTCGTGCGGGCGGGAAGCATTAGCCGCCTACTCGCTGGCGCGAGCGAAGCGGACCTGGAGAAGCTTCAGCCAGCGACGGCTGACGCACACGGGCTGAAGCTTTTTCCTGCCGACACCGTGCTGTTCGCCAAGAGCGGCATGTCCGCGACGAAGGGTCTGGTCTATCGGCTGAAGCGTCCAGCCTATGTGGTGAATCATCTTGCTGCCCTGGTCCCTCGCCACCGGGAGGACGGCGCCTTTCTGGCCAGGGCACTGGAGTTCTTCTCTCCAACCCGCTTGATCCAGGACGCTGCCTATCCGTCGATCAGGCTCAGCGACATTGAGGAGATGGAGGTTGGCGCCCCTACGTCTCGCGAAGATCGCCGCCGCATCGCCGCCATCCTCGACGAGGCCGACGCGCTGCGGGCGAAACGGCGGGCGGCGCTGGCGCAACTCGACGAGATGGCGCGGGCGATCTTCGTGGAGATGTTCGGGGATCCTCTGAACAACTCGAAAGGCTACCCGATCGCGCGCATGGGCGACGTATGTGATGTTCGCGACGGAACGCACGCCTCGCCGAAATACGTTTCCGAAGGCGGCCACCCGCTCGTCACCTCGAAGAACGTCACACAGGGGCGCCTAGATCTCTCAGACGTGAACTACATTTCACCAGAGGATTTCGCAGAGATCAACCGCCGTTCAAAGGTGGACGTTGGTGACATCATTCTGCCCATGATCGGGACAATCGGGTCTCCAATAATCGTGGAAGCAGAGCCAAACTTCGCGATCAAGAACGTTGCACTCATTAAGTTCAGTGCCGAATCTCCGCCGGCCATATTTGTGCATCATCTCCTATCTGGACAATACTTTCAACATTACGTTGGTTTGCGGAACAGAGGGGGGACGCAGAAGTTTATTTCTCTGGGCGATTTGCGTGCATTCCCGCTTGTCATCCCGCCTAAGGATGAAATTCATATATTTGTCGAGCGGATCATCGCGACGGCCGCCCTGGCCGCAACGAAGCGATCCGCAGTGAGCGAGTGCGACTCCCTCTTTGCCGCGCTTCAACACCGCGCCTTCCGCGGGGAGCTGTAGCGCGGCCATGTCGCAGTTCGGCTTCCTCCTCCCCGAGTGGCCGGACCTCCACGCCGCCGCCGCGCGCGCCGAAGCTCTGGCGCGCGGCGATCCCCGCGCCGCCGCCTTCTACGCCCGCCGCACCCTGGAACTCGCCATGACCTGGCTCTACCGCGCAGATGCGCGGCTCGGCCGGCCCTGGAAGGACAACCTCGCCACCCTCATCGACGAACCCGCCTTCCGCCTTCACGCCGGGGAGGCGATCTACCGCAAGGCCGTCTGGATCAAGGACACCGGCAACCGCGCCGTCCACAGCGTCAAGGCCTTCGCCGAGACCGACGCCCGCGCCGTGCTGCGGGAGCTGTTCCACTTCGCCTTCTGGCTCGTCCGCACCTACGCCAAGGGCGCGAAGCCGCCCGACAGCCTCGGCTTCGATCCCGCCCGCCTGCCGCCCCCCGCCACCGACCTGGTGAAGCAGAGCCTCGCCCAGTTGCAGAAGCTGGCGAAGGAGCTGGAGGAGAAGGACGCGGCCCTGCAGGCCGAGCGCGCCGCCCGCGCCGACCTCGACGCGCAGGTGCAGGCGCTGCGCGCCGAGGTGGCAAGGGCGCTCGCCGCCAACGCCGCCCGCCCCGACACCCACGACTATGGCGAGGCCGCGACCCGCGACCTGTTCATCGACAAGCTGCTGATCGAAGCCGGCTGGGACCCGAAGGCGCCGGGCGTGACGGAGGTGCCGCTGGTCGGCATGCCGAACCCGACCGGCGAGGGCTTCGCCGACTACGTGCTGTGGGGCGCCGACGGCAAGCCGCTCGCCGTCGTGGAGGCGAAGGCCACCCGCCACGACCCCGCCAAGGGCCGCCAGCAGGCGAAGCTCTATGCCGATTGCCTGGAGCAGATGCACGGCCAGCGCCCCGTCACCTTCTACACCAACGGCTACGAGCACTGGATCTGGGACGACACCGCGCACCCGCCGCGCGAGGTGGCCGGCTTCTACCGCCGCGACGAGCTGGAGCTGCTGGTCCAGCGCCGCACCACCCGCCGCCGCCTGGCCGATGCGCCCGTCAACGGCGAGATCGTCGGACGCTACTACCAGACCCGCGCCATCCGCCGCATCGCCGAGGCCTTCGAGGAGGAGAACCGCCGCAAGGCCCTGGTGGTGATGGCCACGGGTGCGGGGAAGACACGCACGGTGATCGCGCTCTGCGACCTGCTGATGCGCTGCAACTGGGCCAAGCGCATCCTGTTCCTGGCCGACCGCACCGCGCTGGTGCGGCAGGCCGTCAACGCCTTCAAGACGCATCTGCCCGCCGCAGCGCCGGTGAACCTGCTGACCGATCGCGACACGCAGGGCCGCGTCTATGTCTCGACCTATCCCACCATGATCAAGCTGATCGAGGAGCAGGGCGAGGCCGGCCGCCGCTTCGGGCCCGGCCATTTCGACCTGGTCATCGTGGACGAGGCGCACCGCTCCATCTATCGCCGCTACGGCGCGATCTTCCGGTGGTTCGACAGCCTGCTGGTCGGCCTGACCGCCACGCCGAAGGACGAGATCGACAAGAACACCTACACGCTGTTCGACCTCGAGAGCGGCATGCCGACCGACGCCTACCCGCTGGAGGAGGCGGTCAAGGACAAGTTCCTGGTGCCGATGCGCGCCGTCTCCGTGCCGCTGAAATTCCCCCGCCAGGGCATCGTCTACGACCAGCTCTCGGAGGAGGAGAAGGAGGCGTGGGACGAGGCCGAATGGGAGGATGACGACCCGCCCGACAGGGTGGAGGCGGAGGACGTCAACACCTTCCTCTTCAACGCCGACACCGTGGACAAGGTGCTGGCCCACCTGATGACCCACGGCCAGAAGGTCGAGGGCGGCGACCGGCTCGGCAAGACGATCATCTTCGCCAAGAACCACCGGCATGCCGAGTTCATCGCGGAGCGATTCGACACGAACTATCCGCACCTGAAGGGCCACTTCGCCCGGGTGATCGACAACACGGTGAAGTTCGCCGACACGCTGATCGACGACTTCTCCCAGCCGGCGAAAGCGCCGCACATCGCGATCAGCGTGGACATGCTGGACACCGGCATCGACGTGCCGGAGGTGGTGAACCTCGTCTTCTTCAAGCTGGTGCGGTCCAAGACGAAGTTCTGGCAGATGATCGGCCGCGGCACGCGCCTCTGCCGCGACCTGTTCGGGCCGGGGCAGGACAAGGCCTTCTTCTACGTCTTCGACTTCTGCCAGAACCTGGAGTTCTTCAGCCAGGATCCGCCCATCGTGGAGGGCAGCGTCGGCGAGAGCATCGCCGCCAAGCTGTTCCGGGCACGGCTGGCGGTGGTCAGCAGCCTGGACTCGCGCCTCGCCGAAGGCAGTGCCGGCGATGCTGAGGCCGAGCGCATCCTGCGCCGCGACGTCGTTGCTCTTCTCCAGAAGGAGGTGGCGGCGATGAATACCGACAACTTCATCGTCCGCCCGCATCGCCGCCTGGTGGAGACCTTCGCGAAGCCGGAGGCGTGGGAAGCGCCGTCGCTGGCCGATCGCGACGAGCTCGCCCACAAGGTCGCCGGCCTGCCGACCGAGCTCGACCCCGAGAAGGTGGAGGCGAAGCAGTTCGACCTGCTGCTGCTGAACCTGCAGCTCTGCCTGCTGACGGGCCGCGACCATGTGCGCCTGAAGGACAGCCTGGTTGAGATCGCCGCCGCGCTCGCCGCCAGCAAGGACGTGCCCGCGATCGCCGCCGAGATGGAGCTGATCCTCGACCTGCAGAGCGACGCCTGGTGGCAGGACGTTACCGTCGCCGAGCTGGAGCGCGTGCGCCGCCGCCTGCGCGGCCTGGTGCATCTGATCGAGAGGCGCAGGCGGAAGGTGCTGTACACCGACTTCGAGGACCAGATCGGCGAGGGCCAGGAGGTCGCCTTCGCGAAGTTCGTCTCGGCCGACGCCTTCGCGCGGTTTAAGGAGAAGGCCCGCGATTTCCTTCGCGCGCATGAGGACCACATCGCGATCCACAAGCTTCGCACCAACCTGCCGCTGACGCCAACCGACCTGTCAGAGCTGGAGCGCATGCTGATCGAGAGCGGCATCGGCACGACGGAGGAAGTAGACAAGGCGAAGGCCGAGAGCGCTGGTCTGGGCCTTTTCGTGCGCGAGCTGGTCGGGCTGGATCGGGCGGCCGCGCAGCAGGCCTTCGCTGGCTTTCTGGCCGGGAAGACCCTGAACGCGAAGCAGATCGAGTTCGTTCACACCATCATCGAGAACCTCACGCAGTCCGGCAACGTTGATCCGAGCCGCCTGTACGAACCGCCCTACACGCGGCTCAGCGCCAGCGGTGTCGAGGGCGTCTTCCGGGAGGCGGAGGTGGTCGAGCTGATCCACCTGCTTGACGACGTGCGACAGCGTGCTGTCGCGTGAACGGGGCAAGGCCAACGGGTTCAGCCGCAGCCTCGCCATCGGTCGGTTGCGCCGGGGTCGCCTGGAAAGCGCCGCGCCGCCGAACAAGGCGGCTGCTCCAACTGCCTGACGACCCGGCAAGCGCCGGCTGCCGAAGGATCAGGGGGGCGTTGGCGGTGCCGCCGCAACCAAGCCATCCGCCGGGTCCGTGAGTTCCCCCGAATGGGTCAGGAAGTCGAGCGCGTTCAACACCTCGATCGCGCATCTGACGACGATGGGAGTCGCAGAGGCGTGTCCTGACGCGAGCCATACGGCTGCGACGCGCGAGACCTCGACGGGCGGGCGTGCTGCCAGCGCGCGCAGCCGTCCATCCTGGAGAGCTTCGTGAATCATGCGGCGCGGCAGGAAGGCAGCCGCCGCACCCGATGCGGCGAGATGAGCGATCACCGCGACGGAGCTGCAGAACCCCATCCGGAGCGGCTCGACCCCCGCGGTTCCAAACCAGGCCGCGACCTGCCTGTGCATCGGTGAACGGTGAGGCGTCGAGAGGATGGGGATCGTCCGGAGGTCTGCCGGACGGACGGTGTCAGGAAGGGTCCAATCGGCAGGCGCCGCCCATGTCGCCTCCTGGACGCCGAGCGCCAGGGCGGCGAGATGCGGGTCGCCCGTGGCATTGGAGACGAAGGCGACATCCAGGCTGCGCGCGATGACGGCGCGTTCAAGCTCCTCACTCGTGGAGACGACGAGTTCCGGTTGCAACCCGGGGTGTCGCTCCGACAGGAGCTTCAGAAGCGGCGCGAGGCAGGCGAGGGCAAAGGTCTCCTGCATCCCGACGCGAACCACACCGCGCACCTCGCCACCACCCTGCCCGAGTTCCTCGATGCGACGAGCCTCCCCGAGGACGACGGCCGCGTGCCCGAGCGCGATCCGCCCTTCCGGGGTCAAACGCAGCCCGCGCCCAGCCCGGGCGAAGAGCAGCCGGCCCACGGCCCGTTCGAGATCACGCAGGCGGAGGGAGACGGTGGGTTGGGCCAGGTTCAACTGCTGCGCGGCGGCGTGCACCGAGCCGAGCCGCGCGACCCAGAAGAAGGCCGAGAGTTGAGCAAGCGTGATCCTCATTGATTGGAAATCCTAATCTAAACCCGGCAGGAATCCAGAATTGAATTGACGACAGGCGGAGCGTTAGCCTCGCGCTGCATCGGGAAGCCACCCGGCTTTCCGCGGGAGACGTCGTCATGAGGAAGCTCGTCGCCGCTACGCTTCTCGCCAGCGCCCTGGCCCTCGGCTCGGGCGCGGGCCATGCCCAACAGGCGCCGGCCGGGCCGACGGCAGGCCTTCCATCGGTGAACCTGAAGGTCGCCGGCGGCAACCGCACCCAGAACATGTTCAGGTATCAATACGGGCCGTTCTTCACGCGCGACGTCACCGAGCGATCGAGCGGCGCCATCACCACGACCTTCGGCTCGATCGAGGAGCTGGGCATCCGTGGCCCGGAGATCCTGCGACTTCTGCGTCTCGGCATGTTCGACATCGCCGAGGGCACGCTGAGCTACATGGCTGGCGAAGATCCGCGGTTCGACGGGCTCGACCTGCCAGGCATCTCTCCCGACATCGACACGCAGCGTCGCGCGATGGAGGCGTACCGATCGATCGTGGCCCGTCAGATGGCCGAGCGCTTCGGTGTGCGGCTGCTGACCATGGCGCCGGTCGCCCTGCAGGTGTTCTACTGCCGGGGTCCCGTCCAGAACATCGGCTCTCTGTCGGGACGCAAAGTCCGCGTCTTCAACCGCGCGATGTCGGATCTCGTCGAGGGTCTGGGCGGCACGACCGTCAACCTGCCCTTCGCGGAAGTGATCCCAGCGATGCAGCGTGGCGTGGCGGATTGCGCTGTGACTGGCACCTCGGCGGGCAACACCGCGCGGTGGTGGGAAGTCACGGACCACCTCTACATGATGCCCATGGGCTGGTCGATGACGTTCTTCGGTGCCAACGCCCGCGCCTGGGACAGGCTTGACCCGCGCGTCCGCGCCTTCCTCGAACGCGAGCTTTCGGCCCTCGAAGATCGGATGTGGCAGCAGGCGCGGCAGGATGTTGAAGACGGGGTGAACTGCAACGCCGGTCGGCAGCCCTGCCGAGATGGCATCTTCGCGAACCCCGCGATGACGGTCGTCGCTCTCTCGCCCGACGACAACCGCCGCGCCCAGCAGATCCTGCGCGACCGGGTTCTGGGTGACTGGGCAAGGCGGTGCGGCGCGGCCTGTGTGCGCGAATGGAACGCGACCGTCGGGCAAGTGGTGGGTGTTCAGGCCAACCTGCCGTGACAGGGGCGAATGGGGCGCTCGCGGCGACGTCGCGAGCGCTTAGCCGGGTGGGCGGAGCGATCCTCCTCGGCTCCGCGTTCCTGGTCGGTGGCGAGATCCTCAGCCGCCAGGTGCTTGGCACGTCGCTCAACGTTGCCACCGAACTTGCTTCCTACGCACTTGCGATCGCAGCGGCCCTCGCGTTTGCGGACACGCTCCTCAATCGCGCGCACATCCGTGTTGATGTCGCCTATCGGCTCTTTCCAGCACTCGGCCGTTCGATTCTCGACGTCGCATCCGCCGCGTCGCTCGCTGTTGTCGGTGGCTTTCTCGCTTGGCGAGGCGCCGAGGTGGCCCTCGAATCGCTCCGGCTTGAAGCGCGTGAGAACACGACGCTGGGCACGCCGTTGGTCTGGCCACAAGGAATCTGGGCTGCTGCCCTCGGGTGGTTCACGTTGGTTGCCATCGTTGTCGCAGTTCAAGCTGCACGAGCCCTGGTGAGGGGCGATCTCGACAGGGTGTCTGAACTCGCTGGCCCGGCCGGCATCGAGGAAGAAGTCGAAAGCGAGATGGCGGACGCCCGCGCTCGCCTCGACGCCGGGCAAAGGCCGTCCTGAATGGTCGGCACTGCCCTCGTCCTGCTGATCGGCTTGCTCGGCCTTGCATTGCCGGTTGCCGCGGCGCTCGGCCTGCTTGGTCTTGCCCTTGCCGAGTTGTTCACGCCCATCCCCCTGCATCTGGCTCTCGGCGAGATGGCCTGGTCGGCCTCGACCAACTTCCTCCTTGTGAGCGTGCCGCTCTTCATCTTGCTCGGGGAGATCCTGCTTCGCTCTGGGATCGCCGACCGGCTCTATGGATCGATGGCGCAGTGGCTGTCGTGGCTGCCGGGAGGGCTGATGCACGCCAATATCGGTGCCTGCATGGCGTTCGCCGCGACCTCGGGCTCGTCGGTCGCCACCGCGGCGACGGTCGGCACGGTCGCGACGCCGCTCATCCGCCGCTACGGCTACGGGGAGCGACTGTTCCTCGGCTCGCTCGCTGCCGGCGGCACGATCGGCATTCTCATCCCGCCCTCCATCAACCTCATCATCTATGGGTGGCTGACCCAGACGTCCGTCCCGCAACTTTACCTAGCCGGCTTCCTGCCCGGCATCGTGCTCGGCCTGATCTTCATGGGCACGATCCTGGTGTGCTGCGTGATCCGTCCTTCCTGGAAGGGCACACCGCCCGACTCTAGTTGGCGCGGGCGCGTCGAGACGCTCGGCGGACTGGTGCCGCCGCTGGCTATCTTTCTTGTCGTCATCGGCAGCATCTACGCCGGCTGGGCGACGGCGACAGAGTCAGCCGCTCTCGGTGTGCTAGCCGCGCTTGCGCTCGCTGCCATCAATCGGCGCCTGACATGGACGATGCTCGTCCAGGCGCTCGACGGCACGATGCGCACAACAGGCATGATCATGCTCATCGTAGCAGCCGCGGCCTTCCTGAACTTCGTCCTTTCGGCGATCGGACTGGTCAATGCTTTGAACGGGCTGATCACCGGCCTGGGGTTTGGCCCCTACGAGACGCTGTTCGCGGTCATCGCGTTCTACGTGGTCCTCGGCTGCTTCATGGAGCCGCTGCTCATGATGATCGTGACCGTTCCGGTCATTTTCCCCGTCATCGTCGGCGCCGGGTTCGACCCGATCTGGTTCGGCATTCTCGTCGTCCTGCTCTGTGAGACGGCGATGATCACGCCGCCCGTCGGCGTAAATCTCTTCGTCGTTCAGGGCATCCGTCGTCGCGGCTCGATCAACGACGTGATCATCGGCGTGCTGCCGTTCGTAGGCAGTCTGTTCGTGATGATCGCGCTCATCGTCGCCTTCCCTGGCCTCGTGCTCTGGCTGCCGCGCCTTGTCGGTGGCCCATGACCGAGGTGTTTCAAGCGCTGGAGCAGAAGCCGCCATGCCAGGCACCCGGATCGTAGAACTTCGTGGCCGTCGTATTGAGATCACCGACGAACGGCGCGCGCGCATCGTCGAGGAAATGCCCGAGATCCTGTGGATCGGCGACGAGGCGCTGCGATCGGGCGTGACCGACGCCTGGGCGGCGGCCATCGCCTCCTCGTCACTGTCGCGGATCGGCGACATGAAGCCCTCGGGCAACTACGATTCCCGGCCGCTGCGGACCGGCACGCAGGCGGACCACATGCGTTCGGTGACTCGCATGGCCGTGAAGATCGCGGAGGAGATGGCGGGCCTCTTTCCGGGCTTCTCCTACGACCGTGACATCCTGATCGCCGGCAGCCTGTGCCACGACATCGGCAAAGTCTGGGAGTTTGACCCCGAGAACGTCGCGCGCTGGAAGGCGGACCCGCGGAAGGTGGGCATGCCCTCCCTGCGTCACCCGGGATACGGCATCCACATTTGTCTCACGCTCGGCTTGCCGGAGGCCGTTGCGCATATGGCGGCCGCACATTCGGGCGAAGGCGAGTTGCTTGTACGCAGCCTGGAGAACACGATTCTCCACTGGGCCGACTACACCTTCTGGAAGGTCGTTGAAGCTGGCGGGCAATTCGCTGACGAGGACCGCTGGCTGGCTTCATGATGCGGGGGGAGCGGACGCACGCGCTCCACCTACCAGCTTACGGCGCGGCGCTTCGCCGAATTGGCTGACCACGCTCAGTCAACTGCGAACGCCGCCAGTTGCATGTCCCATTCGACGCGGAACGGCTCCATCAGCCCCGGCAGCGTCATCTCCTCCGGCTGCCGCCCGTCCAGGATCGCCTCGACGATGTCCGGCGCGAGCAGCGTCAGCCGCAGCACCCGCGATAGTGCGACGAGATCTCCGCGCGCGCAGGTTCAGTGCCGCGCCGGCAGATGGTCCTTGTCACCCACAGGCCAGCCATCGATCTCGTCGTTGACATGCTTCCGTCCG
>VFQR01002190.1_pt1 | contig 12924 bp, 10 predicted proteins | sample 3512321 | NCBI WGS metagenome assembly VFQR01 (sample SAMN10412374, study PRJNA504923) | tailings metagenome | isolation source: Relicate 3 Philex TSF1 revegetated site | place: Philippines: Tuba, Benguet | collected 2017-08-29
GATTTCAAGCACTTTGCCGGTAACGAGTTTTGGTTTCAGCAGGGCGACCCGGTCAGCACGTTCCGTATGTTGCCGTATTATCTGTTCAGCACCCAAAAACGCTTCGCCGAAGCGCACGTGCTGGGTGAGTTCCGCAAATTCGCGCTTACGCAAATCACTGTTCTGCGTCTGCTCGACCTGCGCGAGAACCTGTTTGTCAATTATTTAGCTACGCCTTCACTGAAAAACTACACCGAAGTCGGTTACGGCCTGAACGGGCTGATTCCGCAGGTGCTGCCGTTCTTTCGACTCGAAGTTATCGGGCAATTCCAGAACGGTCAGTATCAGGGACTTGGCTACCGGGTAGGCACCACGCTAAATTTTGGGCGGTAATTCATTAACCGCAAAGACGCAAAAGGTAGCGCAAAGGACGCCAGGTCCTTTATTAAAAAACTTAGCGGTCCTTGCGTCAATCTTTGCGCCTTTGCGGTTTATATACATATGCAACGTCGAACTTTTCTCCAAACCTCGCTGGTTGCGGCCAGTCTCAGTCAACTTAGGGCAACACAGCCAACGGTTCTGCCGGAGCCAACGCCCCAGAAACTACCGCGCTGGCGGGGGTTTAATCTGCTCGAAAAGTTTGTGGCCGGCACGAAAGGGCCGGTGCCCGCCGGTGCCTATCAGGAGCGCGATTTTGAACTGATTGCCAACTGGGGTTTCAACTTCGTGCGGTTGCCCATGTCGTACCACTGCTGGGCCACACCCGACCCCGCCCACTGGACCGAACTGGACGAAGCGGTGCTGAAAGAAGTCGATCAGGCCGTTGACTGGGGGAAACAATACGGCCTGCATGTAAACCTGAACCTGCACCGTATTCCGGGCTACTGCGTGAATCCACCCGCCGAGCCGCTCAACCTCTGGACCGACGAACGGGCATTACAAGCCGCTGTTTTTCACTGGAAACACTTGGCCGAACGCTACAAAGGTCGGCCCAATCGCGAAGTCAGTTTCGACCTTATCAATGAACCCAACACCGACGAAGCCAGCTACGTGCACGTAGTGCGGGCGTTGGTAGAAGGCATCCGCTCGGTCGATGCCAACCGGCTGATTATTGCCGATGGGTTGCAATACGGCAATCAGCCGGTGTTTGCGCTGGCCGACCAGAAACTCGGACAGAGTACACGCGGCTATCTGCCCATGAACGTTAGCCACTACAAGGCGTCGTGGGTGCCGATGTTGAAGGATGCGCCCGAACCCACCTGGCCCGCGCAGTGGATGAATACTACCTGGAACGCCGAGACGTTGCGTAAGTTTCAGATTGAACCGTGGCAGAAGTTGCAGGCCGCTGGCGTGGGCGTTCACGTGGGCGAGTGGGGCTGTTTTAACAAGACCCCGCACGACGTGGCCCTGCGCTGGATGGAAGACCAGCTTAAACTTTGGAAAACGGCAGGCTGGGGCTGGTCGCTCTGGAACTTCCGGGGGTCGTTTGGCATCTTCAACAGTGACCGCACCGACGTGAACTACAAGCTCTACAAGGGAATGCAGTTGGACGAAAAGATGCTGAAACTGCTGCGGAAGTATTAATCTGAACCAGGATTAGCCAGGATTTACAAGATTAAACAGGATTTAGCATCCTGCAAAGCAGGATGCAGAAGAATAATTAAGCGAAGCGCAGAATCTTGTTTTAATTGTGTAAATCAAGGCTAATCCTGCGGGGCCGCCCGTGCGGTTCAGACAACTCATATGAAACATTTATTCACCGTTTTCCCACACCCAGGCCGGGTAGAATGGATTGGCATCCGGCCCAAACGCGACGAACCCGTTGCCGTTGTTGAAGCTGTTTCTGTTTCGGAAACGAAGGGACTCGTAGGCGACCATTACAGCGGTAATAGCGGCACCCGGCACGTTACGCTCATTCAGGCTGAACACCTGCCCGCCGTGGCCGCCCTGACAAGCCGCGCCACGCTCGACCCGGCCCTGCTACGCCGGAATCTCGTCATTTCGGGCATCAATCTGCTGGCCCTGAAAGATCAACAGATTCAACTTGGTAACGGGCCGGATGCGGTTGTGTTGCAGATTACGGGGCAGTGTCACCCCTGTTCAAAGATGGAGAAAACGCTTGGGCCGGGCGGCTACAACGCTATGCGCGGGCACGGCGGTATGACCGCCCGTGTGTTACGGGGCGGGGTTGTCCGCGTGGGCGACGCGGTGCGGGTGGTGGCAGAAAACGAGCAACGTACGTGAGAAAATCGTTACTACTGTTTCCATTCGGGTTCTGCCTGAATGCCGGTAGGGCGGTTGAAGCCGTAGCGATACCGGTTGCGGAGTTGTTGAATGGTGTTGATGAGGTCGTAGTCTTCGGCTTTGAGCAGAAACTCATCGTCTAAACCGCAGTAGTCGAAAAAGCGGTAAATTTCATCGGGTTTTAGGTCGGTGGCTTGTTCGGTTAGTAGCCGGAATCGCTCCAGAGCCAGGGCGTGTCGGCGGTCCTGCTGCATGATGTAATACGCCTTGCGGTCCGATTTTGGGCGTTTGCCAAACATCTCGTATAGTAGTGTGATGCCCGCGCCATCGGCCACGCGGTCAAATGCCTGTTCGCCGGTTACGGTTTTTGAGGCCACCGGCTCATCAAGAATCTGCTGAATTTCGCGCTTTACTTCTTCATAACGCTTGCCCGTAACGGTCACTTCGGCCAAATCAATCACGCGGTAGGGCATGGGCGGTAGTGCCTTCGCCACAAGTTGCGGATTTTCGGAGCCATCGTACACGATACCCACGCGGTTGTAAAGCTGACTGCTCAGAATGAGCGAGTCTCCTGGCTGTACCGTCAGGAAAAATTTGCCGCTGGCGTTGGTGCGGGCACGCTGCCGGGTGCGTTGGTTAACAACGGTTGCTTTATCAACACCCTGTTTCGTTGTCTGGTCAATAACGGTGCCAATCACGTACTTGCCCTGCGCCCATGCGGTTTTCGTCCCCAAGAGGGCAATTAGCAAAATAACGATGGCGGTAAGGTGGCGCATAGACAAGGAAACGGTTTGCAAAACTACGGGTTTCGGCCCTGAATCGCTCGTTAAAATTCGTTAAGCGTTACGCCTAATCTACTGAGGGTCATTTCCGTAAAATCGCGAACCACGTCATCGACAACGGCGCGAAGCGTCTCGGGCGTTTCGGTTGTGGCAACGCCCACAACCCGCGCTCCGGCAGCCCGTGCAGCCCGAATGCCGGTCATCGAATCTTCAAAAATTACACTCTCAGCGGGCAAAACGCCGAGCATCTGCATGGCTGTCTGGTAGATTTCGGGGTCGGGCTTGGGGCGCGTCACCAAGCTTTCGTTCAGTAGTGCGTCGAAGTAAGGTCGCAACTGAAGCGCATCGACCACAAAATTCAGGTTCTCGACCGGGGCTGAGGTAGCTACGGCAGTGCGGATGCCAGCCCTTTTGAGTGCTTTCAGGAACTCGATCAACCCGGCTACGGGTGTTATGTGCGGGCCATACAACTCCCGAAACAGGCTTTCTTTCTCGTAGCCAATCCGCACTACCTCATCGTGCGGCAGCGTTTGCCCGGCAAACAGGTGCGCCACAATGTCGTTATTGTGTCGCCCTGATACGTGTGCCACAAAATCGGCGTCGCTAAGCGTTTTGCCGTTGCGGTGGTAATACTCGCGCCAGGCAATGTGGTGGTGCGGGTTCGTATCCACCAGCACCCCGTCCATGTCGAAAACAACGGCTTTCATGCTATTAGATTTGAGAAGAAAGACACGAGAGGAAAGACGGTTTAATAGTCAGCCTCTTTCCTCTTACGTCTTCTTTCTTTTATCTTATCTATTTCATTTTCACAATCGTAACCCCGGCTCCGCCCCGGTCGGCGTGTTCGTCGTCCATACGGGCCACTTGCTTGTAGCCGCGCAGGTGGTTACGTACCAGCGTTCGGAGAATACCGTCGCCTTTGCCGTGAACGATGCGGAGTTCGGGGTAGCCGAGCATGAGCGCGTCGTCGAAAAAGCGGTCAACTTCGCCGAGGGCTTCTTCGCCCCGCTTGCCCCGAATGTCGAGGTTAAAGCTGAAGTTCTGCATTTTCTCGTTCATGTCGACCCCTTGCGAACGCGGTCGGTCGTCGCGGGTTTCGGTGGCGGTTTTAAACGCTTTTTTACTCACCTTTTCGAGCCGGTTCAGTTTCACGTTCGACTTCAGGTCGCCGATGCGGATTTCAGCGTCTTTGCCGCGCAGAGCCAGCACTTCACCAATAGCCGTTTGCCCCTGAATTCTGACGTAACTGCCAACGGTAATGGCACCGTTATCGGTTTCAAACTCGTCGTCGGCAACGGCGGGCTTCTCCGCAACAATGACTTCGGGCTTTAGTTCTTTTTGCTCGAACCGCTCCAGTTCCTGCCGAACCTGCTTTGTGGTGTCGCGTTCGGCCCTGTTTTCCTTAATCTCACGAATCGTGTTTTCGATGCGCTGATTGGCTTCCTGCACCAACGCTTTAGCCTTCTGTTTAGCATCGTTGAGCAGTTGCTTCTGCTCGTTGTCGAGCCGGGTTTTCAGGGCTGTGTACTCGGCTAATTGCTGGGCTACCTTGCGCTGATTGATGCTGATTTCCAAGTTTTTCTCCGAGAAAACGCGCTTTTCAATGTCCAATTCTTTCAGCAGTTTCTCGAAGTTCACCTGCTGATTGCCTAATTTATCTTTCGCCCGGTCGATAAGGCCTTTCGGCAGGCCGATTTTCTGGGCAATCTCGAACGCAAACGACGAGCCGGGCCGCCCGATTTCTAACTGATAAAGCGGTTCCAGATGCTCACCATCGAAGCGCATGGCCCCGTTAATCAGGCCGGGCGTTTTATCGGCAAACACCTTCAAGTTCGTGTAGTGCGTGTTGATGACGCCATACGCGCCCGACTTGTTGAGGTCTTCCAGAATCGACTCGGCAATGGCCCCACCTAAGCCCGGTTCGGTACCGGTACCAAACTCGTCAATCAAAAACAGCGTGCGCTTGTTGGCCCCAATCACAAACTGTTTCATGGCCGTCAGGTGCGACGAGTACGTACTCAAATCGTTCTCAAGCGATTGTTCGTCGCCGATGTCGATAAACAGATTTTGAAAAACGCCCATCTCCGAAAAGTCGGCTACGGGCACCAGCAGGCCGCATTGCAGCATATACTGCACGAGTCCGATGGTCTTGAGCGCAACCGATTTACCGCCCGCGTTAGGGCCGGAGATAATAAGAATCCTGGCCTTATCATCGAGCCGAACGCTTAGTGGCACAACGCTCTTGCTCTGTTTCTGAAACGACAGATGCAACAACGGATGCCGGGCGTTGGTCCAGTTCACAAAAGGCCGGTCGAGGAGTTTCGGTAAACTGGCGTCTAACTGAACGGCTAATTTGGCTTTGGCCCGGATAAAGTCAATCTGCGCCAGAAAGTTAACCGCCCGGCGCAGGTCTTCGAGATGCGGGCGAACCTGCTCAGTCAGAGTAAGCAGAATCCGGTAGATTTCGCGCCGTTCTTCGTATTCGAGTTCACGGATTTCGTTGTTGGCGTCGAAGACTTCGGCGGGTTCGAGAAACACGGTTTGCCCCGTCTGCGACTCGTCGTGTACGAAGCCTTTGATTTTGCGTTTGTGTTCGGCGGCAATCGGAATCACGAGCCGCCCCCCGCGCACGGTCAGGCTGAGGTCGTCGGGAATCCAGCCGTTCTGGCGGGCCGTTCGCAAAATGCTGTCGAGTCGTTTACGGAGGTTAGCCTGCTCGGCGATGATGCGCCGACGGATTTGGGCCAGTTCGGGCGAGGCCGAATCGCGCACTAAGCCCCGGTCGTCGATAACGCGTTCGAGGGCCTCGGTCAGCGTTTTGTTTACGGCCACTGGTCCCGCCAGTTCGCGCAGGAAAGGGAAGCCGTTTTGCTCCTCTCGTTTGCTCAGAAACTTCAGGCAGTCCTGCACGGTACGCAGGGCTAATTTGAGGTCGAAAAACTCGGCTTCGGTCAGGGCCAGCCCTTCTACGCGGGCGCGGCTCAAGTGGGGCCGCACATCAATGTAGTTGCTACTCGGAAAGTCGGGTTCAAACTGCACAATCTGCCGGAACTCGTCGGTTTGCCGCAGCAGTTTGTCGATAAGTTGCAGGTTGTCGGTAAAGCGAATTTTCTCGACGTAATCCTGCCCCAGCGGGCTGATGCAGGCGTCTTTAAGCCGCTCCCGAATGGTATCGAAACCTAATTTATGTTCTAACGTTTTGGGGTAAAGCATTTAGTCAGTTAGCAGTCAACAGCGGGCAGTTAACAGTTGCCGCTGTTTGCTTAGGTATAACACCGGGCGGGGGCGGTGGGTTCTGGTTAGATGTTTAGTTCGAGTAGTTGGGCAGTTGTTATAAAATGATTGTAGCCCAGGGCAAGCAGCCCTTCCGTTAATCGCCGGTCGCCGGTCCACAAAGGAGCATCTAAATGAATGGCTAATGCCAGATAGGGAGTGTCATTGGGATCAATATAGTCTAACAGTCGATGCGCCTGCTGCCAGCAACCGAATGGGATGTACGACTCGTTTATGTATTCAATGTGGCTGGAAAATTCGTACAAAAGCTGGATCAGTACATCTTCCGACAGGCCACTCAGTTGAAGGATTCGTTCTTTATGCTTAAAAAGCTCTATTTGAAGAAAATGGCAGCTAACAAAACGAACGGATGGGGGTGGAGCAATTAACAGTGAAGCGGCTCGATTTCCAGCCGTTATTAATGCACTGAACACAATATTCGTATCGACCACAACGGTTGTCATGGTAGGAAACGCTGCTTGTTCTGGCTCCACCAGCCCACATTAACGTTTCGGGCCAGTTCAGCCGCCTGTTCGTCGGTTCCCTGCCGATTCGCCAGTGCGTCTTCTAAACGAACCTGACGGAGAGCCTTTTCCAGTGTCCGAGCGTCAATTCTACCAACTGGTATCTTGATGACGTATTGATTATTTTCTTGTAGAACTTCCATGTCGTAAAGTACGGATATTTTTCAGTAAACAGGTCTACCCGTTCGTTTAAAACAACACTGGTCGGGGCGGTGGGTTCTGAGCCGCCCCCGACCGGTGGTTAGATTCGGATGTTTTCGAGCCGGTCGATTGGTTCAACGAGTGGTTCGCCCGTGGCGCGTTCGTGGGCCGTGAACCCGTCGAAGGGCAACAACGCGCTGAAATCAAGGTTGGTGGCGTTCATAACCTGCTGAATGCTAACCTGAAACGTTTTGTAGCCGGCGAATACAAACTCCAACTCGCCCAACTCCCGCTCCTGACTCACTTTGTAGGCCGTGGCCTACGGGCGACCGTCTTCCGTAACGATAGCCACCACCTTCCAGAACGCCAACGGCACCAACGCGCCCCGGTAGGGCAGGTCGTGTTCGCTGAAAAACGGCCCCGTAAACACCGTGACCAACATACCGTCGACACGGGCGTTTTTCAGGATGTGATCTTCCAGCCCCAGCCATGTTCGCTGGTTCACGCCCGCCATCTGTGGGCAGCTATTGGTAAAATGAAACGTATCGACGTTGGCCGTGCGGGCTTCCTCAAGCGTACCCCAGATAGGGTCTTCGCGCCGAACCATGTGCCCCCGGTCGAGGGCGTTCTGGAAATACAGTTCGTCGCCCCACTGATCTTCTTTATCTAAGCGTCCGTCGAAGCTCCATTTGTCAATGCGGCTCACCCGGCGCGACTGCTGCCCATTGATATTCACTGCCGTAAGCATCGGCAACCGGCGCGACGCCGACATCACGACCGAAAAATTCTGGTACGTCAGTTCAACGCTGCCGCTGCCATCGCGTAGCTGGCGCACGTCCTGGGCGGCTGCGCCCGTGGCTACTGGCAGCGTAATGTTCCAGCCTGGCAAAAAGGCCGGATTGTAGCCGTTGCGGCCCTCAAACCGTTCGGCGGGGGTGGTGGGTTCGCTGCCGGGAGCTTCCAGCCCGTCGGTTAGCAGCCCGTTTTCGGTGCCGGTCAAACGCACCATGCGGTCGAGCGCAGCCGTTTTTGTTAAATCAGCAATAGCCATGATAGTAAAGGGTTTAGGTTGATTGGATAGATTGAAAATACGAAGTTGTCAGCGCGGTAACGGCTTTGTTCCAACGCTGGTAGGCGTCTCGAACGGCGCGGAGTTTGGCCGAACCGGGCCGGTCGGCGTGGGCCTGTTCGAGCAGGTTGCCCAACTGCCACGTACGGTCGGCGAGTTCAACGTAACTCTCCAGCGCGTGTTCGGCATCGGCGGCCATCGCGTTGACAAAGGCATCGGGGGCAAGGTCGTCTAAGTTCATGCGCTGGAAAATAACCCGGCCAGTTGGCGGTAGTCTGCCGGATTGGTGTAGGCATCGAGCAGTGCAAACCGCACCGGGTCGCGCAACTCGGAGTCAGGCCCCCGAAACAGGTGGAGCAAGGCATCGGACGAGTGAAAGTGCGTAAACGAAAACTGCACTTTTTCCCATTGCGGGCGGTCTTTGTAGAGCGCGTCCATCGTGCGTAATACGCCCCTGACCGTTCGCTGACGGCCCAGCGGCAACGAACGCAGCACGTCGCGGGCTTCTTCAACCACAGCTACGGCGTCGGGTTTAAGATTGGCTGCGCGAACGGCCTCCAGCAAGTCGTTCATCCAGGCAAGATTGAGCCGCAGCGTCGACGGAGCCAGGCCGAACGTATGGATAAGGTTACGCCCGCTCAGGAAACTCAAAAAGGTGAGTTTCCGCTGCAAACGGGCCGATTTGAACGTCTGCTTCTTGGCCGTTCTGACAATGGAAGCCAGCGCGCGCCGGTTGGTCGTGCTGAGCGACACATCCTGATGCCAGCGTACCAGCCCCGTCGATAAACTCGTCAGCAACTTATTGACGTCGGGGTCGATGAGTTTGCCGATGGGCATACCATCGGATTTGGTGGCAGCGGTCAACTGCCGCGTAACCGACCGGGCCGGGAGGCTGTTCGGCGCGAGCAGGGCCATTGGATAAAGCCATTGCACAAACGCGGTCAACGAACCACGGCCCGATGGCGCGGGCGTCTGTTGCAGCACGGTTAGCAGGTCGTCCCAGCAGGCAGTGGCAAACAGCGTTTCGGTTTCCCAGCGGTCGGTTTGGGGGGCATCGGCGAAGGCAAGGCCTGCCTGTTGCCCGCGCCGGAGCAGGTCGAGGGCTTTGCCAAACTCGCGGCTGCGAATGAGCCGACGCCCGGTGCGGTAATACGCTTTTTCTAAATACAAACTGGGCAAACGGCTCACCTCGTCGGCCTGAACGCGCCCCTGGGCCGCAAACCGTAGCAGTACCGAAGCCGGTTTGGGCAAATCGATAACGTCGTTGCCAATGTACTGATACGCCCGTTTCAGGTCGGCCAGTTCGAACTGATTGCCTGTTTCGGGGCTGTCCATCCACAACAGTTGGTGGTAAATGGCTTCGCAGCGTTGTTCTTCGGTGCCTTTGCTGAGTACCCGAACGGCCTCTTCGCTGACACGTTTGGCGTTGGCGGCTTCGTTGGTCATCATCAGCCGCAGCATCGACCGGCGCAGGTCGCGCCGGTGCCAGATGGCCGGTTGGTTTCCTATGTTTCGGCGTTCGACCAACCATTCGTAGGCGGCTAATTGGTCGAGCAACTTCGTGGCTTCTTCATGCGTCAGTTCGGGCAGGTCGAGGGCGGGCACCAGCACCTGCCGAATCAGGTCGGCGGTGACGTAGCGAAGCACTAATCCGGGATACGCCAGTGCGCTAATGGTAGGGTCTTTAATGCGCTGAAGCACGCGTTGGTACACTAATCCGGCAAACATATCGCGGGCGGCTGCACCACCGCGCTGCAACTTCTGCTCGAGTTCGGCTACCGATACGTCCGATTCGCGCGTTGCCACCTTCGCCAGCAGCCGGAGTTCGAGGGGCTTGAGCGGAAACAGGCCGGAGCGCGTCAGTCGTTTTGCCATCGACTCGGCAACGCCCAACTGCCGCAGCAGGTACTCGGCCTGTTGGGTATCCAACTCGTCGATACGCAGTTGGCTAATAACACCCCGCTGCATAATACTATCCAACTGCGTATCGAACAACCGACCCGAAAAAACGACCCGCAGGGCCGGTAGCCGCAGCGCGTCGCCCAGTTCGGCCAGCCACTCGAACACCGAGCCGGTCATGTCGCGCTGCACCACTTCTTCAAACGTATCGAGTACCAGCAGAAACGGGCGGGCGTCGGCCCCAATTTCGCGTAGCCCACTACCGACTTCCGAGATAATCGACCGGAAACTGCGTGCTTTCATCATCGACTCCGGCGACTCGTCGGGTACGCCGTAGGCTACCGATTGCGCCCGCTGCTGACGCGTACTGGCGCGGGCTTTGTGGAGTCGTTCATAGAGTTCTGGATACTGCACACCCACCTGCCGGGTGATGTCGATTTCGAGCCAGTTCGGGTCGGCGGGGTCAATGCCGGGCCGGTCGAAGTCGAGCAGTACAATAGTGGCATTGCGGTTGCGGACCACCGCTTGAGCGTATTTTGCCAATAGCGTCGATTTGCCCGCTCCGCCCGAACCGGTCAGAATCATCCCGTCCCAGGTCAGATAGCGGCTCAGTGCGTTGCCGTCGCGCGTAAAAATTTCCAGTGCCAGTAGTTCGGCTTGCCGCCCTACAAACAGGTTGGTCAGCAGCGGGTCATAGTTTGTCAGCAGCGTGTCTTTGTTCAACGCCCGGCGCAGGGCCTGACTGTCGGGCAGCGACACGCCCAGCGGGGCCACCGTTTCGGCAGCGGCACTAATTGCCAGCAGGGCGTCGGGCGAGCGATTATCGAGCGAGATTGTCTGCCCGTCGCGCAGCAGTTCGCGGAGCATCTGGCCGAACGTATCAGTAGCGGGCAGCGGCTCGTTGAGCAAGGGCTGCAACTGCCCGGTTTGGGTGAGTTGTTGCAGTACGTCGAGCCGCCGGTTCTGGGTCAGTAGCCACTGCACCCGCCCGTCGGTGGTTTCCACAATGCAGTTTTCGACCAACTGGCTAAGGGTTTGCTGTTGTTCGGCGGTATCGGCAAATGACAGCAGCAACTCCTCCGGCGCAAACCGCCCCGACAGCGCGGCCTGCACTTCGGCCTGTGCCAGCGCGTGGGTAGCCGGGGGCGTCGGCGGGGCTGGCGTTAGGGCTGGTGTGGTTTCCGCTTCATAGTGGCCCAACCGGTCGGCCAATCGGCTTGCCAGTGCGTTCAAATCTTTCATAATGCGGTGGTCGGGTTAAACGTCATGCGCTTCAAAGACGTTAGGCCATAAAATCGTCACGCACAAATTTCAGGTCAGCCGCCAGCAACGACAGGGCCTTCTCCAGCCCGTCGTTCACGTTTTTCTTGTACGACCTAAACAGCATACCGGTAATCAGATCGACTTCTGTGGTAGTTTGCTGGTTCGGGTCCGACGCGAATAACCGCCGAAGATAGGCTTTGATGGGTTCGTCGGATGGCAATTCGAGCGGCACCGAGTAGTCTTTGACGTGGTGCCGGAGCGTATCGGGCAAGTCGCCCCGCATACCATCGAGTACGACGCGCAGCCAGTCGAACGCCAGCGTTTGTTCGTAGAGCATAAACAGGAAATCGGACGTTTGCTCGTTCTCGATTTTAAATGTATTCAACTCCAGCAAACAAAGCCACACCAACCGTCCATCGCGCACCTGATTCAGGGCCGACATCACCGCCGGTACAACCTTGTCGCGCAGCCACACGGTTTGGGTCGAATTGGCGTCGGTAGGCCGGGGCAGGTCGGGGACGGGCGCACCCGCCGAGGTGCAGATAACCGAGACCACCTGTTCGACGGTCATTTTGGCGATGGCTTCGGCGTTGAGCAGCAGTTTCAGGTGCCCGCCGTTGGGCAGCATTGCCAGTAGCAGGTTGGCCCGAAACGTTTTGCCGATGCCCCGAATACCACCCGGTCCTTTTATGGTCAGAATTTTGGGGCCACCCACTACCGCCAACTGCCAGCCGAGGGCCTGGAAATCGTCGCAGTTAAGCACGGGTACGCGCTGATTACCGAGGTCTATTTCCCAGAGCGGGTCGTCGGCGGGGTCGGGTTGGGGCAGGCCGCCGGTGTTGTTTTCGTTGATGTGCCGAACAATCTTCAGCAGCGGAATGCCCCGGTTGGTGTGCTCGTGGCCGTTCTGGATGGAATACCGGCCCTGATGCAGTCCGAATAAGAGAAAACTCCGGTCGAAACACGGCCCGCCCGACGACGACGGCAGCGAGTTGACGTGATGCAGAAACCGCGCCCGCATGGGCGGCTGTACGCTGCTCACCGGACCAATATCGACTTTGAGCGGCTGACCTGCCGGGTACTGAAACAACAGGCAGTTGTCGTTGTCGAGCGGCACTTCGGCGTTGGCGTCGAGGCTGGCGTAGCGACGTTCTTTGCCCGGCACGCCCTTCAGTTTCAGAATGGCGTAATCTAAATGGGTGTCGAGTTGACTGCGGTCGTCGGGGAAGCCGTTCTGCAACTCGTCGTTATGGCAGCTACTGAACGTGAAGCACCAGTTTGGGTGGGCCGCAAAGCGCACCGGAGCCGGGTTCTGCGGAGCGCGGTTGGGCCGGGTAAAGCGCAGGTAATCATCAAATTCGACCTGTAGCCGACCGGCCCCGTCGGGCAGTGGCTCCCAGCGGTCGTTGGTTCGTACAAACAAAGGCCGCACCACGTGCCAGGCCGTCAGCACCAAATGCGGCCCAATCAATACGCCGGTGCCCTGCGTGTTGCCGTCAATCTGAATTTTGCCCGTCCAGCGCATACCGTCGAATAATCCCCGAAACAGAATGTCGGGCTGGATAAACCCGCGTGCAGCGTTGACCATTGCCTGAAGCTCGGTGCCGCCGGGGTCGGTTCGAGCTTTGGTGACAGCCTCGGCCAAACTGCCGTCGGCCAGCCGCTCATCGATGAGTTCTTCGACCAAATCAGCCAGAAAATTATTGTTGAGCGCGAATTCGAGGGCTGTTTTATAGGCCGTTGCATCGTC
>VFQR01002191.1_pt1 | contig 12922 bp, 12 predicted proteins | sample 3512321 | NCBI WGS metagenome assembly VFQR01 (sample SAMN10412374, study PRJNA504923) | tailings metagenome | isolation source: Relicate 3 Philex TSF1 revegetated site | place: Philippines: Tuba, Benguet | collected 2017-08-29
CCGGCGTGTCGTTGGCCTGGCCGATCTCCTGCAGGATCACGCCGCGCTCGCGCTCCAGCTCCTCGGCGACGCAGGTCGAGTGGCTCAGGATGTCGCCGATGATGTCTGCGGCGAGCCCGGCATCCTCCTTCAGCACCTTGCAGTAGAAGGCGGTGTTCTCGCGGCTGGTATAGGCGTTGATGTGGCCGCCGACATTCTCGATCTCGCGCGCGATCGCCGCGGCGTCGCGCTTGCTGGTGCCCTTGAAGGCCATGTGTTCGAGGAAGTGGGAGACACCGTTCTCCGGCGCGCTTTCGTGCCGCGTGCCGGCATCCACATAGGCGCCGAGCGAGACCGTCTCGACACGCGGCATGCGTTCCGAGACCACGGTGAGGCCGGAGGGGAGGCGGGTGAGCTGGATGGCGTCGGTCATCTGGTTCTTTCGGCGTCAGGCCGCATTGCGCCGGGCATGGGCGCGCACGAAGCTCTCCACGGCGTCGAGCGCCGCGGGCAGGCGGGTCAGGCGCTCCGGGCGCTGATACAGGTCGGCCATGCGCGGGGGCAAGGGTGGGGTCATCCCGGTGGCGCGGCGCACCGCATCCGGGAATTTTGCGGGATGCGCGGTCGCGGCGACCACGATCGGGATGGTGGGATCGGAGGGCGGCACGGCGCTCGCCGCGGCGGTGCCGATGGCGGTGTGCGGATCGGCGAGGTAGCCGCTCTCGCGATGCAGCCGCGCGATCTCCGCCAGCGTACCGGCATCGTCGAGCGCGAAGCCGCGGAAGATCTGCGTCGCGGCGCGCCAGGCGGGGTCGGGCACGGGCATGCGGCCCTCGGCGCGGAAGCGGCGCATGATGGCGGCGGTCTCGGCCGCGTCGCGGCCCACCAGCTCGAACAGCAGCCGCTCGAAATTGGACGAGACCTGGATGTCCATCGAGGGTGAGAGCGAGGGCTCGACCGTTCGCACCGTCATGTCGTTGCCGCTGAGGAAGCGGGTGAGGATGTCGTTGCGGTTCGACCCCACGATGAGCTGGGCGATCGGCAGGCCCATCCGCCGCGCCGCCCAGGCGGCCAGCACATTGCCGAAATTGCCGGTCGGCACCGCGAAGGCCACTTCCCGGTCCGGCGCGCCGAGCGCGAGCGCCGAGGCCACGTAGTAGGGAAGCTGCAAGGCCACGCGGGCCCAGTTGATCGAGTTGACGGCGGCCAGCCGCATCTCCTCGCGGAAGGGCGCGTCGGCGAACATCGCCTTCACCAGGTCCTGGCAATCGTCGAAGCTGCCCTCGATGGCCAGGTTCGCCACGTTGGGCGAGAGCACCGTCGTCATCTGCCGGCGCTGCACCTCGCTGGTGCGGCCCTCGGGGTGGAGGATGACGATGTCCACCGCCGCGCGGTCCCGGCAGGCCTCGATCGCCGCCGAGCCGGTATCGCCCGAGGTGGCGCCGACGATGGTCACGCGCTCCTGCCGGCGGGCCAGGGTGGCGTCGAACAGCCTTCCCAGCGCCTGCATCGCCATGTCCTTGAAGGCGAGGGTGGGGCCGTGGAACAGCTCCAACGCGAAGGTGCGGTTGTCGAGCTGGACCAGCGGGCAGACCGCCTTGTGGCCGAAGCCGCCATAGGCCTCCTCCAGCATGGGCCGCAGCGTCGCCTCGTCCGGCTGGCCGCCGGTGAACAGGGCGAGGAGCCGCGCCGCGAGCGCCGGGTAGGGGAGGCCGCGCAGCGCGCGCCATTCGGCGGTGGTCAGGACCGGCCAGGTCTCGGGCAGGAACAGCCCGCCATCCTCGGCCAGGCCGGCCAGGAGCACGCCTTCGAAGTCGCGGGGGGCGGCCTCGCCGCGGGTGGAGATGTAGCGCATGTCACGGTCTAGATAGTCCGGGGTGGCGCCGGCCGCGAGGGGGCCTGCCCTGCGGGACCGGCGCGGCGGGCCCTGTTCACCGAACGTAGAGGCTTCGGAGCCATCCTGCGAACCTTCCCATCGGCGGGGCGGTCCGGGTGCTGCGGCTCTACAACTGCGTCTTCGAACAGCATGACCTGATCCTGGTCGGGCTCGCCGCGCTGGTCTGCGCGACCGGCGCCTTCGTCGCCTTCGTCCTGGCCGGGCTGGCGCGCGCCGATGGGCGCGGGCGGCGCTGGCCCGCGGCAGCCGGGCTGGTCAGCGGGACCTCGGTCTGGGCGACCCATTTCGTCGCGATGCTCGCCTTCGAGCCCGGCGTGCCGACCGGCTACGACCCGGCGCTGACCCTGGTCTCGCTGGCGCTGCCCGTGCTGGTGGGCTGGGCGGCCTTTCAGCTTGCCGCAGGCGGGCCGGTATGGCGGGCGGCGGCGGGCGGCGCGCTGCTCGGGGCCGGCATCGTGGCGATGCACTATCTCGGCATGGCGGCCTACCGGCTCGCCGGCGACATGGTGTGGGATACGCGCTACGTCGCGGTCTCTGTCGGCTCGGCGCTCGCCTTCCCGATGGCGGCCTTCCTGGCACGGCGGGCCCTGCCCGGCTTCCCGGGCCAGGCCGCCGCCGCCCTGCTGCTGATCCTCGGCGTGGTCGCGCTGCATTTCGTCGGCATGGCCGCAATCCTGGTGCTGCCCGATCCGGATGCCGCGCCGGCCGAGGGGCTGGTGCCTCCCGCTGTGCTGGCCGCCGCGGTCGGGCTCGGGGCGCTGCTGATCCTCTGCGCCGGGCTTGCCGCGGCCGCGCAGGCGCTGCGCTTCCGGCGGCGCGAGCGGGAGGAGGCGGAGCGGCTGCGGAGCCTCGCGGATGCGACCATCGAGGGGCTGCTGGTCTGCGACGGGCCGCGCATCGTCGCCTCCAACCGCAGCATGCGGGACTTGCTGGGCCGGCCGGAGGCGTGGCTCGCCGGCCGCGCCCTTTCGGAGGTGATCGCGGACCTGCCCGGCACGCACCTGCCGCGCGCCGAGGTCACGCTGCTGCCGGCCGAGGGCGAGGCCATCCCGGCCGAGATCGTCGCCCGTCCCATCGCCTGGCGCGGCAGGCCACATCGGGTGCTCGCCGTGCGCGACCTGCGCGACCGGCAGGAGGCGGAGGCGCGCATCCGCTTCCTCGCCGCGCATGATCCGCTGACCCGGCTGCCGAACCGCGCGGGCTTCGCCGAGCAGTTCGCACAGGCGCTCGCCCATCGCGGCGGGCAGCCCTTCGCGATGCTCGCGCTCGACCTCGACCGCTTCAAGATGGTGAACGACACGCTGGGCCATGCGGTGGGCGATGCGCTGCTGGTCAAGGCGGCGGCGCGGCTGCGCGCGGCGGTGCGCGCCACCGACCTGGTCTGCCGGCTCGGCGGCGACGAATTCGCCGTGGTGCAGTTCGCGCCGGGCCAGCCCGAGGCCGCGACGGCGCTGGCGCAGCGGCTCTGCGAGCTGCTGAGCCGGCCCTTCCTGGTGAACGGGCAGATCCTCAACATCGGCACCTCGATCGGCATCGCGCTGTTCCCGGCCGATGGCCAGGACCAGGCGACGCTGACGCGAAACGCCGATCTCGCGCTCTACCGCGCCAAGTCGGAGGGGCGCGGCACCTACCGCTTCTTCGAGACCGAGATGGACAGCCGCATGCAGCGGCGCCGGATGATGGAGGTGGAGCTGCGGGGCGCGCTGGCGCTGCGCCAGTTCCACCTGCTCTACCAGCCGCAGCTCGAACTCGGCAGCGGCGCCGTCACGGGGTTCGAGGCGCTGATCCGCTGGTCGCACCCCGAGCGCGGCCTGGTCCCGCCCGGCGACTTCATCCCGCTGGCGGAGGAGACCGGGCTGATCGTCCCGATCGGCGAATGGGTGCTGCGCGAGGCCTGCCGGGAAGCGGCAGGCTGGCCGGTGCCCGCGACCATCGCGGTGAACCTCTCGCCCGTGCAGTTCGCCTCGCCGGGGCTCGTCGAGACGGTGCGCGGCGCCTGCGCGGCCGCCGGGCTCGATCCCCGCCGGCTGGAACTCGAGATCACCGAGAGCGTGCTGCTCGCCGGCAGCGAGACGACGCTCGCCACGCTGCGGGAGCTGAAGGCGCTGGGCGCGCAGATCTCGATGGATGATTTCGGCACCGGCTATTCCTCGCTGAGCTACCTGCGCAGCTTTCCCTTCGACAAGATCAAGATCGACCGTTCCTTCGTCACCGACGTGACGCACCACGGCGAGGCCGCGGCGATCGTGCGCGCCATCGTCGGCCTCGGCCGCAGCCTCGGCATGGCGACCACGGTGGAAGGCGTCGAGACGGAGGACCAGCTCGCGCACCTTCGCGCCGAGGGCTGCGACCAGGCGCAGGGCTACCTGATCGGCCGGCCCCTGCCTGCGCAGCAGGCGCAGGCGATGCTCGGCGCGAAGCTTGCTGCGTGAGACGCTTGCTGCCTGGGGAGGATGGATGTCCGGACCGCTGCACCGCCTCGTCTACCGTTCGAGCCTGGCCGGCGCCGAGCGCCGGCACGACCAGATCGAGGCGATCCTCGATGCCTCGCGCCGCCGCAACGCCGCGACCGGGCTCACCGGTGCGCTGCTGCATGATGGCGACATGGTGCTGCAGGTGCTGGAAGGGCCGCTGGAGCCGCTCGAGGACACCTATGACCGGATCAGCGCCGATCTGCGCCATACCGGCCTCGTGCTGCTGCAATTCGCGCCCGTCGCGGAGCGCTGCTTCCCGGATTGGCGCATGGCCTGCCTCGACCAGCAGGCGCTGGCCGAGCCGTGGTCCGATCATGGCGCCGCCCTGACCGCGGAGGACATCCCGCGCATGATCGCAGCCCTGATGGCGGCGCTGCCCGCCGCGGAGCGGAAGCGCGCGGCGTGATGCCAGATCCGGTTGTCGGAACCTGCGGCCCGCGCAGCGGGCCGAGGCGCCGAACGGCGCCCGCCGCAGGTGCGGCGAGGGAAGCGGCCGGATGGCCGCGGCGGCGCCTGAGGCGCGGATCGGTCACGATCCGCGATGCTCGGAGCGACGGGTTGCGCCGGCGGCCGCGGGCGCGCAGATGCGCGGCATGGCCTGCGACCCCGGCGCGAGCGTCGGCGCCTTTCTCTGCCAGGCCGGCCAGGCGCTGCGCGCCGCCGGCATCGAGAGCCCGCGCCAGGAGGCGCGGCTGCTGCTCGGTCATGCCATGGGCGTGACGGAGGAGGCCCTGCTGCGCGATCCCCGCGCCGAGGTGCCGCCAGCGGCGGCGGCGCGGTTCCGGGCGGGGCTCGCGGCCCGGCTCGATGCGGTGCCGATGGCGCATATCCTGGGCCGGCGCGGCTTCTGGACGCTCGACCTCGCCGTCTCGCCCGCGACGCTGATTCCCCGCCCGGATTCGGAAACGCTGGTGGAGGCGGCGCTGGCGCTGTTCCCGGATGAGGCGGCGCCGCTGCGCGTGCTCGACCTCGGCACCGGCACGGGCTGCCTGCTGCTGGCGGTGCTGGCGGAGCGCCCGCGCGCCTCCGGTGTCGGAGTGGATCGGGTGCCGGAGGCGGCGGCGCTGGCGGCCGGAAATGCGAGAAGCAACGGGCTCACGGATCGCGCGGCGTTCCTCGCCGGTGACTGGGCCACGGCGATCGCGGGCCGCTTCGACCTGGTGCTGTCCAACCCGCCCTACATCGAATCCGCGGTGGTCCCCACGCTGATGCCGGAGGTCGCGCGGCATGAGCCGGCGCGGGCGCTGGATGGCGGGGCGGACGGCCTCGATGCCTATCGGCGGATCGTCGCGGCGCTGCCGGGGCTGCTCGCGCCGGGCGGCGCGGCGGTGCTGGAACTCGGCGCTGGGCAGCGTGCGGCGGTGGAGGCGCTGGCGCGGGAGGCCGGGCTGAAGCCCGCGGGGTGCCGCGCGGATCTCGGCGGCATCGAGCGCGCGCTGATGCTGCGGGGCTAGCCCGGACTTCTCACCAGGCCAGCCGATGATCGCGCAGGACCTGGTGGTGCCTGGGTCGTTGCGGAGCGAGGCCAAGACGGACTGTCTTGGCGAGCGACGCGGCGGCCCAGGCGCCGCCAGGGACAAGCGAGGGCGGCTGCAACTGGTGAGAAGTCCGGGCTAGGCCAGGGCGAGCGCGGCGATCGGCGGCAGGTGCCCGCTGAGCAGGCGCCAGCGTGCGCCGCCGGCCTCGCCGAGCCAGAGATTGCCGGTGGTGGAGCCCATCACCAGCCGCTCGCCGGTGCGGTCCACGACCAGGGCGTGGCGATAGACGAGGTCGTAGCAGCCCGAAGCGGGCAGGCCCTCGGCGAGGGTTTCGAGGCTCGCGCCGCCGTCGCGCGTGCGGGTCACGACCATGCGGCCATCCACGGCGATGCGGCATTCATCCTTCACCGCCGGCGCGAACCAGGCGGTGGCGGGGTCGCCCGGATGCGCGGCGACCGCGAAGCCGAAGCGGGAGGGCGCGGCGGCCGTGACCTCGGCAAAGGTCGCGCCGAAATCGGTGGACCGGAAGATGCCGTTGTGGTGCTGCGCCCAGAGCGTGTCCGGCGCGGCGGCGCAGGCCTGGAGCAGGTGGACATCCTGCATCACCTGGTCGAAGGCCTGGTCGGGCGGCATGTATTCGGCGCGCAGCCCCTTGCCGCCGAGCGTCCAGCGTTCGCCGCCATCGGCGCTGGTCCAGACGCCGCCGGTCGAGATCGCGATCGCCATGCGGCTGCTGTCGCGCGGGTCAAGGACGATGGAATGCAGGCCCGCATCGTCATAGCCGCCGCCGACCCAGCGGGCGCGTTCCGGCACGTCCCACAGGCCCCGCACGAGATCCCATGTCTCGCCGCGATCGGTGCTGCGGAACAGCGCGGCGGGCAGCGTGCCGGCCCAGAGCACGCCCGGCTGGTCGGCCGCGCCGGGGGCGAGCGTCCAGATCATGTCGAGCGCCTTGGGGTTCTCGCCTTCCTTCGGCAAGGCGGGCACGCCGACCTCCTGCCAGGTGGCGCCGCCATCGGCGGAGCGGTGCAGCTTCACGCCGAAATGGCCGAGCCGGAGCGCGGCGTAGAGCATCCCGTCGCGCGGATCGTGCAGCACGGCGGAGACCGGCTCGCCCAGGAAGGACGGGCGCGGGATACTCCAGCCGGCGCCGTCCGGCGGGCAGACGAACAGGCCCTTGCGGGTCGCGAGCAGCAGGCGATCGGCCAAGGTCATCCTCCCGAGAGCGCCTGGAAGACGAAGATCTCGTCCTCCGGCGCGATGGGGTCGGCGAGCGCGACGCGATCGGCGACCGGGGTATCGTTCACGAAGATCGTCACGTGCTTGCGCAGCCGCCCATGCTCATCGAGCAGGTAGCCGCGCAGGCGGGGGTTCTGGGCGAAGACGTGGTCGAGCGCGGCGCGCAGCGTGGCGCCCGGCGCCTCCATGGCGGGGCAGTCGAGGTGGCGGCGGAGATTCGGGGTGAAGGCGATACGGGGCATGCGGCGGGCAGACTGGCCGAAGTCTTAGTTAACTACAAGGTAAAGTTTCAGCCGGCCGCATCGCGTTCACGTCACCCCGCGGCGGCGCGCGGTGCTTCCGCCCGCGCCTTCAGCCACGCCTCGATCCGCGCCAACGCCGCATCCAGCACCGCATCGCCCTTGCAGAAGGCGAAGCGGGCGAAGTGGTTCGGGGCGTCGGAGCTGGCGTCGCGCGCTTGCGCGCGCGGGGCGTAGAACGCCGTCACCGGGATCGCCGTGACCTTCGCCTCCACTGTCAGTGCGCGGCAGAAGGCGACGTCGTCGCCGCGAAAGCCGAGCGGCCGGAAATCGGCACTCACGAAATAGCTGCCCTTGGTCTCCAGCACGCCGAAGCCGAGCCGCGCCAGGCCCGAAGCGAGCCGGTCGCGCTTGGCCTGGAGCGTGGCGGAGAGCGCCTCGAAATAGGCATCCTCCTTCATCAGCCCGACCGCGACGCCGCGCTGCAGGTTCGGCGGCGTGGTGAAGGTGAGGTTCTGGTGCGCCTTGGCGACATTGGGCGCGAGCGACGCATCGCAGGTGACGTAGCCGACCTTCCACCCGGTCAGGCTGAAGGTCTTTCCCGCGCTGCCCACGCGCATGCAGCGTTCGCGCATGCCGGGCAGCGTCATCAGGGGGATGTGCTTCCAGCCGTCGAAGGTCAGGTGCTCATACACCTCGTCGCACACCGCGTAGCAGTCGTGCCGCTGCACCAGGTCCGCGATGAAGGCGAGCTCGGCGGCGGTGAACACTTTCCCCGCCGGGTTCATCGGCGTGTTGAGCAGGATCGCCTTGGTCTTCGGGCCGAAGGCGGCGGCGAGCTCGGCGCGCGGCAGCTCCCATTTCGGCGGGCTGAGGCGCACCAGCTTCGGCACCGCGCCGAGCAGCTTCACCACCGGAAGATAGGTGTCGTAGAGCGGCTCGATCAGCACGCATTCGTCGCCGGGGTTCAGCACGGCCATGAGGCAGGCGGTGATCGCCTCGGTGGCGCCGGAGGTGACGATGACCTCCTTCGCGGGGTCCACCTCCAGCCCGTAGAAGCGCTTGTTGGCGGCGCCGACGGCGCTGCGCAGCTCCGGCAGGCCGGTCATCGGCGGGTACTGGTTGCGGCCATCGAGCAGGGCCGCGGCGGCGGCGTGGATCACGTCGGACGGGCCGTCATAGTCGGGGAAGCCCTGGCCGAGATTGATCGCGCCATGCTCCACGGCCAGCGCCGACATGACGGTGAAGATCGTGGTGCCGGTGGCGGAGAGCAGGTCGTTCTGGGGCTTCACGGAGCGGGTTCCGAGGGGTGGGGCGGGCGTGGGGCGCCGATGGGCGCGGGAGAATGGCGATGCGCGGCCGCGCATGCAACGGGCGCGACAAGTCGCCGCCTATAGACTGGGCAGTCCGCCGCTTTTATGGTCAGAGCCTGACCTGCCAGGGCGAGATTCCACGGCGGGTGGCGTTGCCGGGCTGGCACGCGCCATGCAAAACCGCCCTGGGCGGCGCCACGCCGCCCCGGGCAGGCCCGGCGTGGCGCCGTCCGGTCCGGGGGAAGGGAACGCAAGGACGCGCCGGCGGTGCGGCCGGCGGAGCGACGGAGCCGATGAAGAAGATCGAGGCCATCATCAAGCCCTTCAAGCTCGACGAGGTGAAGGACGCGCTGCACGAGATCGGGCTGCAGGGCCTGACCGTCGTCGAGGCGAAGGGTTTCGGCCGCCAGAAGGGGCATACGGAGCTCTATCGCGGCGCCGAATACGTCGTGGATTTCCTCCCCAAGGTGAAGATCGAGGTGGTCTGCGCCGATGATCTCGCCGAGCGCGCGATCGAGGCGATCACCGCCGCGGCGCGCACCGGGCGCATCGGCGACGGCAAGATCTTCGTCAGCGACATCCAGGAAGTGGTGCGCATCCGCACCGGCGAGCGCGGCGAGGAAGCCGTCTAGCCGGGCAGAGTTCAGCGCCGGCCGCGCGGCGGCCGGCAGGCCGGATCGCCTGCGGTCGCCTTCGGGCGCCGCAGCGTGACGGGCGCGTGGCGGAGAACCGGTCTCCGCCGCGCGGCAGTGAGGACCGGGACACGCAGGGCAACAGGACACACAGATGGCGAAGAAGCCGGCAGCAAGCGGGGGCAATGCCGCCGTCTCCAAGGTCATGGAGATGATCAAGGAGCACAGCGTCGAATACGTGGATTTCCGCTTCACCGATCCGCGCGGCAAGTGGCAGCACACCGCGCAGCACGTCTCGACGATCGAGGAGGACGTGTTCACCGACGGCATCATGTTCGACGGCTCCTCCATCGCCGGCTGGAAGGCGATCAACGAGTCCGACATGATCCTGATGCCGGATCCGGCGACCGCCTGCATGGACCCCTTCGCGGCCAAGCCCTCGCTGATCCTGTTCTGCGACATCGTCGAGCCGTCCACCGGCCAGATGTATTCGCGCGATCCGCGCAGCACGGCGAAGCGCGCCGAGGCCTACCTGAAGTCCACCGGCATCGGCGACACGGCCTTCTTCGGCCCGGAAGCCGAGTTCTTCGTGTTCGACAGCGTGAAGTTCGGCACGGGCGGCAATTTCGGCCACTACAGCCTCGACAGCATCGAGGGCCCGGGCGCCAACATGAAGGACTACCCGGAAGGCAACATGGGCCATCGCCCGACGGTCAAGGGCGGCTACTTCCCGGTGGCGCCGGTGGACAGCGAGGGCGACCTGCGCGCCGAGATGCTCTCCACCATGATCGAGATGGGCCTGCCCGGCGAGAAGCACCACCACGAGGTGGCGCAGTCCCAGCATGAGCTCGGCACCAAGTTCGGCCCGCTGGTCCAGCAGGCCGACTTCATGCAGATCTACAAGTACTGCGTGCACAACGTGGCGCACAGCTACGGCAAGACCGCGACCTTCATGCCGAAGCCGATCTACGGCGACAACGGCAGCGGCATGCATGTGCACCAGTCGATCTGGAAGGCCGGCAAGCCGGTCTTCGCGGGCAACGGCTATGCCGACCTGTCGGAGACCGCGCTCTACTACATCGGCGGCATCATCAAGCACGCCAAGGCGCTGAACGCCTTCACCAACCCGCTGACCAACAGCTACAAGCGCCTGATCCCGGGCTTCGAGGCGCCGGTGCTGCTGGCCTACTCGGCGCGCAACCGCTCGGCCTCCTGCCGCATCCCCTACGCGACGAGCCCGAAGGCCAAGCGCGTCGAGGTGCGCTTCCCCGATCCGGGCGCGAACCCCTACCTGGCGTTCAGCGCGATGCTGATGGCCGGCCTCGACGGCATCAAGAACAAGATCCATCCGGGCGACGCCATGGACAAGGATCTCTACGACCTGCCGCCCGAGGAGCTGAAGGGCATCCCGACGGTGTGCGGCAGCCTGCGCGAGGCGCTGCAGGCGCTCGCCGCCGACCACGACTTCCTGCTCGCCGGCGACGTCTTCACCAAGGACCAGATCGAGAGCTACATCGAGCTGAAGTGGACCGAGGTGTATCGCTTCGAGCACACCCCGCATCCGGTCGAGTTCGAGATGTACTATTCCGTCTGATCGCGCCGCGATCGGGTCGGTCTGATTGCCGCACCGCGATCGTGACCAAGGGGGCCGGGCCGCGCGAGCGGTCCGGCCCTTTTGCGTTGCGCCAGCGGGATGCCACGGGCAAGGTCGTGGGCGGGAGACACCGCGATGCGCCTCGCCCGCCGCGGCCTTGCCGCCGCGCTGCTCTGTGCCGCGTTGCCGGCGCGGGCACAGAGCCCCTGGGCGGAGGTCGCGCCGCGCCTCTGGCGGCCTGCGCGCATCCGGCTCCAGCTCGACACCAGCCTCGCCAACCGCGAGTTCGTGCCGCCGCTCGCGGCGGAGCTGGCCGCGATGTTCACCGCCGAGGTCACCGTCGGGAAGGTGCATCTCGACCTCGATGATCATCGCCGGCCGAACCGCCAGGTGGATGCCGGGCGGCTGTTGCCGGCCGGGCTGCGCGAACTCGCCTGGACCAGCAGCCCCGGCACCGTGCATGTCCAGCTGATCGGCGAGGATCTGGTTCTCGGCGCGTGGAACTATGCCTTCGCGGCGAGCAATGGGGACCTCGACCGGCAGATCGGGCTGGTGGTGGTGAGCCTCTTCCGCATGGCGACGCGGCCGGCCACCGGCCCCGAGGCGGATGACTGGCCTGGGCTGACCGCGGCACGGGCGCAGCGGCTGGCGGCGAAGAACATCGTCCGCTCCGTGGGCTATCGCGGCGGCGATGCCTGCATCCTCGCGACGCCGATGGACCTCGTCGCGCTGACCCATATGGCGGACGATTTCTGCGATCCCGACCGCGCGCATCTGGAGGCCGCCGGCATCCTTCGGCCGCGGCGCTGACCGACCGGGCTTGCCGCCGACCCGCCGCAAGGGGCAGGCTGGGGGCGGAGGAGAACGTCCATGGCCATGACCCGCCGCGCGCTCGGCGCGCTGCTTGCCCTGCCCGTGCTGCCCGCCGCCGCGCAGGAGAATTGGCCGACGCGGCCCGTGCGCATGATCGTGCCCTTCGCGGCCGGCGGCTCCACCGACATCCTCGCGCGCATCATCGCCCAGGGGCTCGGGCCGCGGCTCGGCCAGAACGTGGTGGTGGAGAACCGGCCTGGCGGCGCCACCAATGTCGCGGCAGAGGCCGTGGTCCGCGCGGCGCCCGACGGCTACACGCTGCTGTTCGGCGCGGCCGCGATGGCGACCAACCCCTCTCTGCTGCCCTCCATGCCCTACGACCTGTTCCGCGACCTCGTGCCGATCGTGCAGATCGGGCGGACGCCGCTGGTCCTGGTGGTGCATCCCTCGGTGCCCGCGCGCAACGTGCAGGAGCTGCTGGCGCTGGCGCGGTCGCGGCCGGAGGGGCTCAGCTACGCCACCGGCGGCAACGGCACGATCCCGCATCTGGCGACCGAGCTGCTGCGCTTCCTGGCCGAGGTGAAGCTCTCCCACATCCCCTATCGCGGCCAGGCGACGGCGATGCCGGATGTGCTCGCCGGCCGCGTGCCGATGATGCTGGAGAGCGTGCCGCCGCTCCTGACCAACATCCGCGCGGGCGAGCTGCGCGCGCTGGCGGTCGCCGAGCCCGAGCGGATCGCGGTGCTGCCGGATGTGCCGACGCTGGCGGAATCCGGCTTCCCCGGATTCTCGGCCGCAGCCTGGAACGCGATCTGGGCGCCCGTCGGCACACCGCCGGCGATCGTCGCGAAGGTCAATGCCGAGACCAATGCGGTGATGCGCGATCCGGCCGTGCGGGCGCGCTTCGCCGAGCTGGGCGCGCTGCCGGTGGGCGGCACGCCGGCGCAGATGGAGGCCTTCCTCCGCGCCGAGGTCAGGAGCTGGGCCGAGGTCATCCGGCGCTCCGGCGCGCGCGCCGACTGAGATCATCCGGAGAGAGACGCATGCCCCTCACCCGCCGCGCCCTTGCGGGCCTTGCCGCCGGCCTCGCGACGCCCGCGCTCGCGCAGGACACCTGGCCGAACCGCGCCATCCGCATGGTCGTGCCCTTCATCCCCGGCAGCGCGCCCGACATCAATGCGCGCCAGATCGCCGAGCAGCTCGGCCAGCGGCTGGGCCAGCCGGTGGTGGCGGAGAACCGGCCCGGCCCGGCGGGGAATATCGG
>VFQR01002193.1_pt1 | contig 12909 bp, 13 predicted proteins | sample 3512321 | NCBI WGS metagenome assembly VFQR01 (sample SAMN10412374, study PRJNA504923) | tailings metagenome | isolation source: Relicate 3 Philex TSF1 revegetated site | place: Philippines: Tuba, Benguet | collected 2017-08-29
GTCGCGAGCCAGTCGCCGTCATGGGTGAAGTCCAGCGATTTCACTTTTGAGGGATAACCCGACATCCGCATGTGCTGGCTGTCCGCAAGACGCCAGCCATGCAGTGCCGGCTCCAGCATCAGCGTGACGAGAAATCTTCCGTCCGGGCTGAAGCGCGCACCCAGATGCGAGCCCTTCCATTCGAGAAATTCGGGCTTCGCATCGGAATTGGGAAACCAGAGCGATGCCCCGTTATAATGCGCGATGGCCAGCCGAAATCCCTTCGGCGCAAACGCAAGGCCGCCCGGCGTCGAAGGCATATCGATGCTGCGCTCGCCTTTTTTCGTTTTGACGAAAACGCTGCGGCCCGCCGACCAGGCAATCGCGCCATCCGGGCCGAGTGAAACCTGATCGATCCACTTGCCCTTCGCTTCGGCGATGACTTCCATCGCACCTTCAGCGTCCGTCGCAACAAGCCTTCCGTCATCACCCGCGGTGAAAATCCGCTCGCCATCGCCCGCGGCACAGAGCACCGCCCCGGCATGCGCCTTCACGCGCTGCTCGCTATCTCCCGCAATGAACACTTCACCCTCGCCGGTCGCGAACGCGCAGGCATCGCCGATGAAATGCGCGGCTACCACATGCGCGCCCGCATCGAGCGGCCGGACCTTTTCGGCAACGGAGGGAAGTTGGCTGGAAGATTCTTCGGACATGCGCCGCTATGTAACGGCGTTGCCGGGAACCGGCAATCAGCGCGGCGCCGGATTGCAGCTTTGCGGGCCGGGTGGCTGATACCAGCGGCCGCACTTGTCGCAGCCGGAAAGTGCGGCGGCGAGCGCGACAATGACGAGAGCGGTTGCGATGCGTTTCATGTCCGGTCCGTTCCGGCGTCCTTATAGCGGCAAAGAGTGAAGATTTCGACCCTCACGCCACGCAGGAGAGGAACCCGTCGCTCAGCCGCTTCTTGTCCAGTTCGCGGCCGATGAACACGATCCGGCTGATTTTTGCCTCGTCCGCCCGCCAGTCGCGCTGGTGGTTCCCGTCGAGGATCATGTGCACGCCCTGCAGCACATAACGTTGCGGGTCGTCCTTGAAGGCGATGATGCCCTTCAGCCGAAGGATATTGCCGCCCTCTTCGGCGACCAGATTCTGCACCCACTTGAAAAACTTGTCGGCGTCGATCGGTTTTTCGGTCAAAAGCGAAATCGACTGCACCTGATCGTCGTGATGGTGGTGATCTTCTTCCAGAAACTGCGGTTCGATGGCCAAAATACGTTCCAGATCAAACGCGCCCTGCGACAAGACTGAATCGATCGCCACATCGCAGCGCGTGGATTTGTGGATCTTCGCGAACGGATTGATCGCGCGGATGCGCATTTCGACATCCCGCATCTCATCCGGCTTCACGAGATCGGATTTGTTCAGCACGATCACATCGGCGAACGCGATCTGGTTTTTCGCTTCCGGCGCGTCTTTGAGACGATCCTTCAGCCACTTCGCATCGGCGACCGTCACCACGGCATCGAGGGCAGCCTTTTCGCCGATTGCCTCGTCGAAGAAGAAGGTCTGCGCGACGGGTGCAGGATCCGCGAGTCCGGTCGTCTCCACCAGAATGCCGTCGAATTTTCCCTTGCGCTTCAGCAGACCGTCGATGATCCGGATCAGGTCGCCGCGCACGGTGCAGCAGACGCAGCCGTTGTTCATCTCGAACACTTCCTCGTCCGCGCCCACGACGAGATCGTTGTCGATCCCGATCTCGCCGAATTCGTTGACGATCACGGCGTATTTCTTGCCGTGCGTCTCGGTGAGGATGCGGTTGAGCAGCGTGGTCTTGCCGGCGCCGAGATAGCCGGTCAGCACGGTGACGGGAATTTTTTCGGCCATTGAACGACGCTTCTATGAGAAATGCCGGGAACGGCGGCATTTCATCTAGGCACGGATTGCGGCTTGGGCAACCCCGTTTAACTGGAAAGCGCGACTTCCAGCTGTTTCACATTATGCCGCATCATCAGGATGTAGGTGGATGCGGGGCCGTTCGCAGCCGAAAGCGCGTCGGAAAACAGGTCACCGCCCAATCGTGCGCCGCTCTCGGAAGCAATCTGCTTCAGCAACCGGTCGTCGCTCACGTTCTCCATGAACACCGCCGGGATTTTCTGCGTCTTGATCTGGCGGATGATGCGCGCGACATCCTTGGCGGAAACATCCGCCTCGGTCGACACGCCCTGCGGCGCGATGAAGTCGACGCCGTAGGCCGTTTTGAAATAGCCGAACGCCTCGTGCGAGGTGATGATCTTGCGGCGGTCCGACGGAATGCGTGCAACCGCGGCCCTGATGTCCCGCTCCAGCTCATCGAGCTGCGCGAGATAGGCGCTCGCATTCTTCTGGTAGATTTCCTTGCCCGCAGCATCCGCCGCGATCAGCGCGTCGCGGATATTCGCCACATAGAGTTTTACATTGGCGACCGATTGCCATGCATGCGGGTCGGTATCGCCATGATTATGCCCATGACTGTGGCCGTGACCGTGCGCATCCTTCGTCTTGATGGGCTTCACACCCTTGCTTGCGACCACCACCGCCGCCTTCGTGCCGGATGATTTCACGAGCCGGTTCATCCAGCCTTCGAAGCCCAGCCCGTTGGTGAAAACGACCTTCGCCTCGCTCAGCTTCTTCGCGTCGTTCGGCGATGGCTGATAGACATGCGCGTCGCCATCCGCCCCGACCAGAGAGGTCAACTGTACCCGCTCGCCGCCAACGTTCTTCACAAGATCCGCAAGGATCGAAAACGTAGCAACCACCGGCAATTTATCCTGTGTCTGGGCATGCGCCGAAGCGATGCCGGTAAACAGGAGGACGGCTGTGAGCAGCGAACGGAACATGGTTTCTCCTCAGGCTTCCAGATGACGGCCGGGAACGAATTTGCGGCGCAGCCCGCCGACCGGGCCAAGCACAAGCGAAAAAAGGTAAAAGAGCCCGGCGACGAGAATGACCGACGGCCCCGACGGTGCCCCCGCGTGGTAAGAGATCAGAAGTCCGCTGACGCCTGAAAGAATGGCGAGCAGAATCGCAACGATCACCATCCGCGTGAGATCGGGTACCCAGAAACGTGCGGCGGCGGCCGGCAGCATCATCAGGCCGACGGCGAGCAGCGTTCCAAGGGCGTGAAAACCACCCACAAGGTTCAGCACCACGAGCGCCAGAAACGCGAGATGCGTCGGCGCACCGGCATTGCTGACCGAACGCAGGAAACCCGGATCGACACATTCCAGCACCAGCGGCCGCCAGAGAATTGCGAGCACAAACAGCGAAATGGTCGCAAACAGTGCAATCGTAATGAGCGTTGCATCGTCGAGCGCCAGCACCGATCCGAACAGCACATGCAGCAGGTCGATATTGGAACCTTTCACCGAAACAATCAGCACGCCGATGGCCAGCGAGATCAGGTAGAATGCCGCGAGCGAAGCGTCTTCCTTCAGTTCGGTTGCGCGCGTCACAAGACCCGCCGCCATGGAAACCGTGAAGCCGGCAATGACCCCGCCCACGGTCATCGCAAACAGGCTCAGCCCGCCCGCGAACAGAAATCCGATGGCAGCCCCCGGCAGGATGGCATGCGCCATCGCGTCGCCCATCAGGCTCATCCGCCGCAGCATCAGGAACACGCCGACCGGCCCGGCGCCGAGGGCAAGTGCCAGCATGCCGACAAGCGCGCGGCGCATGAACTCGAATTCGACGAAAGGACCGATCAGCGCGTCATAGACAGCGATCATGCGGCGCTGTCCCGGTGATCCTTGCAGACGTCTGCATGATCGTCGAACGCCTCACACATGCGGCGTGCGCGCAGGAGATTTTCCGCATCCAGCACATCGCGCGTCGGCCCCCACGCAACCGGCTCGCGCGCAAGCAAAAGCGTTTCTGGAAATTTATCCTTCACAATCTCGTTGTCGTGCAGCACGGCGACCACCGTGCGCTGTTCGCGGTGCCAGCGCCCGATGATTTCCAGAAGATCGGATACGGTTTTGGTGTCGAGCGCGACGAACGGCTCGTCGAGCAGAATCAGTCTTGCGTCCTGCAACAGCAGCCGCGCAAACAGCGCGCGCTGCATCTGCCCGCCGGACAGTGTTCCGATCGTGCGCTCCTCGAAGCCGGAAAGCCCGACCGTCGCGATGGCGTGCTCGATATCGTGGCGCTCCCGGCGGCCGATCCCGCCCAGCACGCCGGCGCGGCGCCACAGTCCCATCGATACGAGATCATAGACGGAAATCGGAAAGCTGCGGTCGATGTCGGCGATCTGCGGCAGATACGCCACGTCTCGCGCCATGTGTTTGCGCTCGATTGATCCCGCGAGCGGCGAAAGCGTGCCGACGATACCCTTCAGCAGCGTGGACTTGCCCGCCCCGTTCGGGCCGATCACCGCGAGCAGGCTCCCCTCGCCGATTTCGCCGTCGAGATGATGCACCGCCGGATGGCGGTCATAGCCGAGCGTCAGGTCGCGAAAATTGACGGCAGCCGTCATTGCGCCACCGCCCAGTAAACCGCAGCCCAGAGCAGCACCGTCAGCCCGGCGGCAATCGAAAGCCGTGCCGCCGCCGAAAGACGCAGCAGGGATGGAGCGACTTCCGCCGCAGGATGCGAATGATGTCCGTGGTCATGCATGATGAATGCGGGCCAGCCGCTGATTTGTTACAATATATCACTTCAGGATCGGGGAAACAATAAGGCGCCCCACACGCCTCATCTGATCAGCCGAGCGGGCCGGCTTTCAGCCGTTTCAGGTCGAATTTCTCGACGTCTTCCAGCAATTCGACAAACGCCTTTGCACCGAAGCCGGCGGCCTTCTCGCCCTTGTCGCGGCTCGCCGCCTTCGCGTTGCCGAGCGCACCCGCCGGGTTCAGGTCCTGGGTCATCCAGCCGAAACCCGCCGGCCGCTCCGAGCGCAGCTTCGCGAATTCCTTTTCCATCGCAACACTCACCGGCACGAAATCCGCAGCCTTATCCATTGTGACAACGTCAGGCCGGAAGGACAGCATCAGCGAAGTCTCGATGTCGCCGCCATGGATGCCGTGCGCGCGCTCCATGTCGGTGAACAGGCCGTCCGGATAGCCGAACCGGCTCCAGGAAGCGCTCACGGCGAACATCCCGTGCTTCACCCGCAGGTTTCGCGCGACAAAATCCATCACCGGGCTATTGCCGCCATGGGAGTTCACGATCACGAGTTTTTTCACCCCCGCGCGATGCACGCTTTCGCCGATCTCGGTCCAGGCGCGGATTGCGGTTTCCGGCGAGATCGTGAGCGTCCCAGGATAGGAAAGATGTTCGTCCGACTTTCCGATCCATTGCAGCGGCAGAAACGTAACAGGCAGGGAAGCAGGCAAAAGCTTCATGACCCGCGCGAGATAGCCTTCGGCAATGTGTCCATCCACGCCAACCGGCAAGTGCGGTCCGTGCTGCTCGACGGCGGCAATGGGAAGAACGGCAATCCAGCGCGAGACGTCGCCCGCGCGGAAATCTTCCCACGTCATGTCTGTCCAGAGGCGTTTCGGAAGCATGGCTCGCTCGCAAAAATCCGCCGCACCCTATGGGCGGGCAGGCGGCCCTGCAAGCGCGGCGCGGAATATGCTTAATTGCACTGGCAATAGGCAATTTTCGCGCCCTCGCCGGAATTTTGGTCTGGCCGTTTTGAGCCGCGCATGTTCACGTCTTGAAGCAGTGCCTGCCGCATGCTGTTTGCGCATCGGAATACGATTGGGAATTGGATGACGAAGAGGCCCGTCATGGTTCGACGTTGTTATGCATGGTTTGCGGCACTGATGGTTTTGCTGGCAGCGCTTCCCGCTGCCGCACAGGACAAGGTGACGTTCGGCACCAACTGGGTCGCCCAGGCCGAACATGGCGGTTTCTATCAGGCGGTCGCCGACGGCACTTATAAAAAGTACGGCCTCGACGTCACGATCCTGCCGGGCGGACCGAACATCAATCACCGGATTCTGTTGCCGGCCGGCAAGCTCGATTTCGTGATGGCCGCGAACATCATTCAGGCTTTTGACTCCGTTCAGCAGAAAGTCCCGACCATCGCCGTCGCCGCGATCTTCCAGAAGGATCCGCAGGTGCTGCTTGCGCATCCGGACCGCGGCATCGAAACCTTCGCCGACCTGAAGCAGCTCAACATCCTCGTTTCATCGGAAGGGACCACGACCTATTACCCGTGGCTGAAGTCCGAGCACGGATTCACCGACGCGCAGGTGCGGCCCTACACCTTCAATCCGCAACCCTTCCTCGTGAACAAGAATGTCGCGATGCAGGGCTATGTCACGTCCGAGCCGTTCGTCGTTGAGAAGGCAGGCAAGTTCAAGCCGAAGATTTTCCTACTCGCCGATCACGGCTTCGACACATATTCAACGACCATCGAAACCCGCATCGAACTCGTGCAGAAAAATCCCGGCCTCGTGCAGCGCTTCGTCGATGCCTCGGTGATCGGCTGGTACAACTATCTCTACGGTGACAACAAGGCCGCGAACGAACTCATCAAGAAGCACAATCCGGAAATGACCGACGACCTGATCGGGTTTTCGATTCAGAAGATGAAGGAATACGGCATCGTCGATTCCGGCGACACGCTCGGGCTCGGCATCGGTGCCATGACCGATGCCCGCATCAAGAGCTTCCACGACAAGATGCTGAAGGCAGGGGTCATCAAGCCGGGCCTCGACTGGCAGAAGGCGTACACGACCCAGTTCGTGAACAAGAAAGTCGGTATCGAACTGCGTCCGAAGAACTAGCCGCTTCAAATCTGGAACTGATGCTATAAGCCGGTTCCATGCCCGCCGAAGCCGTTCCACAATCGAACGAAGCCCCGCCCGTCGCTACCTTCCGCGATGTCGGCAAGACTTTCCCCAACGGCGTCACCGCACTCGAAGGCCTCGATCTCACCGTGCGCGACGGCGAATTCCTGAGCCTGCTAGGCCCGTCCGGCTGCGGAAAATCCACGGCGCTGCGTCTGCTCGCAGGCCTCGCCTCACCAAGCCGCGGCAGCATCGAATGGAACGGCAGCGAGGGAGAGATCGGCTTCGTCTTTCAGGAACCGACGCTGATGCCCTGGGCCAGTGTGGTGAGCAACGTCCGCCTGCCGCTACGGCTGAAGGGTATCAATGACAACAGCGCTGACCAGCGCATCGACGAGGCACTGGCATTGGTCGGTCTTGAAAACTTCCGCGACGCCTATCCGCGCGAGCTCTCCGGCGGCATGCGCATGCGTGTTTCCATTGCGCGGGCACTCGTCACGCGGCCACGTCTCCTGTTGATGGACGAACCTTTCGCGGCACTCGACGAAATCTCACGCTTCAGGCTGAACGACGATCTGCGCGCGCTCTGGAAACAACTCGGCTGCACGGTCGTGTTCGTCACGCACTCGGTGTTTGAATCGGTCTATCTCTCCAGCCGCATCCTGATGTTCACGCCGCGCCCCGGCAGGATCGCGGCGGAATTTTTCGTCGATGCGCCGGAGCCTCGCGCCGGAAATTTCCGCACCTCGCCGGAATACGGAGCCATCTGCCGCGAAGTTTCCGCGGCCCTCGCCCGTGTCATGGGAGAGCGTTGATGGATCGAAAATCCACGCACGCAGCCCAAAGCCAGTGGCCGTTTTTCGTGCTGCCGCTGCTCGCGTTCGCGCTTGTGATCCTCGGCTGGCAACTCGCCGTGAATTTCTTTGCCATCCCGCATTATGTGTTGCCGGGTCCGAAGCTCGTACTCGACACGCTCGTCGCGGACCGCGCGCTGCTGACGGATTCGCTGCTCGTCACTTTGAAAACCACAGGGCTCGCGCTCCTGATCGCGACCGTAGCGGGCGTGCTGCTCGCGATCCTCCTCGCAAGCTCCCGCTTCGCCGAATACACGCTGTTCCCGTTTGCAGTGATCCTTCAGGTGACGCCGCTGATCGCGATCGCGCCGATTTTGCTGATCTATCTGGAGCCGCAAACGGCGGTCCTCGTCTGCGCCTGCATCGTCGCCTTCTTCCCGGTACTGTCAAACACGGTGCTCGGCCTCAACTCCGTCGACCGCAACCTGCGCGAACTATTTTCGCTCTATGGCGCAAACCCGCTGAAAACACTGCTCTGGCTTCGCATCCCCTCCGCCCTTCCCTATTTCCTCGGCGGACTCCGCATTGCTGGAGGTCTCGCACTCATTGGTGCCGTTGCGGCGGAGATCGCGGCGGGTGTCGCGGGCCGCGGTTCCGGCCTCGCCTATCGCATCGTCGAGTCAAGCTACCGCCTCAATGTGCCGCGCATGTTCGCAGCCCTGCTTTTGATTTCTCTCGCGGGCATTGCCATATTCGCGCTCCTGAGTGTGCTGCAACATCTCGTGTTGCGGCGCTGGCATGAAAGCACGCTGAGAGCGGACCAATAATGCTGCTGAAAATTCTCTCCGCTCCGCCGGACACGCTGCCGGAGGCAAACGATCCGCGCGCGCGGCTGATCGGCATCGGCCTGATGTGCGCAGCGCTCGTCTGCTTCGCCTGCCTCGATACGATTGCAAAACTCCTGTCCCAACACATGCACACGCTCGAAGTCGTGTGGGCACGCTACGCAGCACACTTCTTTCTGTCGCTGATTTTCATCAATCCGTGGACCATCAAGGGGCTGCTCAGCACGAAACGCCCGTGGCTCCAGATGGCGCGCTCCGCGCTGCTGTTCGCATCGACGGTGTTCAATTTCTTCGCGCTGAAATATCTCCAGCTTGATCAGGCATCGACCATCGCGTTCATGACGCCCTTCGTCATCGCGATCTTCGCGGGCCCGCTGCTCGGTGAATGGATCGGCTGGCGGCGCTGGGTCGCGATCATCATCGGCTTCCTCGGGGTAATCGTGATCGCGCGGCCCGGTGCCGGCGGCATTCATCCGGCGGCAATCCTGTCGATCCTGAGCTGTGTCGCCTACGCGCTCTACAACATCGCGACCCGCATGCTCGCGAGTGCCGATTCCACCGCCACGACGCTGTTCTATTCGTCGCTGGTCGGCTTTGTCGCGGCCACCCTGCCGCTGCCCGCCGTATGGACCATGCCCGGCGATCCGTGGATCATTTTCGGGATGGTGATGGTCGGCGCCTTCGGCCTCATCGGGCATATGCTTTTGATCATCGCGCATCGCTACGCGCCCGCGGCGATTCTGGCGCCTTTCATCTACACGCAGATCATCTGTTACGCGGCAGGCGGCTTTCTCGCTTGCGTCGATTTGCCAAATGCGTACACGCTGGCGGGTGCCGCGATCATCATCTCCTCCGGCCTCTACCTGCTCTACCGCGAGCGGCACACGAAAGCCGAAAAAGCGATGAAGGCGCAGACCGGAGAATAGCGTTCCGGCGTTGCCTAGGGCGCGCCGGAAGGGCTAGGTTTCGCCCCTCATTCGAGGCCGTAAAGGCCCGTCAATCCGGCAAGTGGTTGCGAGAGGCTGAATGATGGCGAAGAAACCTGCCCGCGCGCCGAACGACGATATCGGCGAGGACGTCCGGCTCCGCATGTACCGCATGCAGGTCGAACTCCGCGAAGCCGAACAGCGCGCGTTCGATCTTTTCCTGCAAAATCTGGTGAAGGGAACAAGCCATCTTTCGCTCGGACAGGAAGCGGTCGCGACCGGCTTCGCCTGCGCGATGCAGCCCGGCGATCTGTCGTTCTGCACCTATCGCGGCCACGCACACACGCTCGCACGCGGCGTGCCGGTCGAGAAAGTGCTCGGCGAACTGATGCAGCGCGACAACGGGCTGATGCGCGGCAAAGGCGGCTCGATGCATCTCACCTCCGAGGAACATGGCGTGATGGGATCCTACGCCATCATCGGCGCACATCTGCCGATTGCCTGTGGTGCCGCCTGGCGCGCGCAATACAAGGGACAGAAGGACGTTTCCGTCTGCTTCTTCGGCGACGGCACGACCAATATCGGCGCATTCCATGAGGCGCTGAATTTCGCCTGCGTGTGGAAGCTGCCGGTCGTCTTCGTCTGCGAAAACAATCTCTACATGGAATACACGCCCATCGGCGATGTCACCGCGGTCGAACATCCGGCGGCGGGCCGCGCGGCGGCTTACGGTCTCGAAGCCATTGTCATCGACGGACAGGACGCGGACGAAGTCTATCGCACCGCGCTCAAGGCTTACGACCGGGCGCGCAACGGCGGCGGCCCGACGCTGATCGAATGCATGACGTATCGCTATAGCGGCCACTCCCGCGCTGATCCGGCAAAATACCGCCCCGAAGGCGAACTCGAAAAATGGAAAGAACGCGATCCGGTGAAAATCTACCGCGAACGCCTTTTGCAGTTCGGGATCGATGAGAAGGTGATCAAGCAGATCGACGCCGACGTGATCCGCGTGATCGTCGAGGCGACGGAGAAGTGCAAGGCGGCCCCCATGCCGCCCCTCGATATTCTCACCACGGATGTCTATGCCGATGGAGGCTGGGCATGGCGGAACTGACCTACCGCGACGCCGTGGCACGCGGCATCGCGCAGGAAATGTCGCGCGATCCGGACGTGGTCTTTCTCGGTGAGGATGTCGCCAAGGCCGGTGGCGTGTTCAAGGCCACGGTCGGCCTGCTCGAACAATTCGGGCCGCTGCGGGTTAAAGACACGCCGATCTCCGAACAGGCGATCCTCGGTGCCGCCATGGGTGCGGCAATGACTGGCCTGAAGCCGATTGCGGAAATCATGTTCTCGGATTTCTTCGCGGTCTGCTTCGACTACATCGCGAACGAATTTCCGAAGAGCCGCTACATGTCGAATGGCCAGACCAAATGCCCGCTGGTCGTCCGCACCGGCAACGGTGCCGGCTCCCGCTTCGGCGCGCAGCACAGCCAGAGCGTCGAGAACTGGTGCATGATGATTCCGGGCCTCAAGGTCGTGGCGCCGTCCAATCCGCGCGATGTCATCGGTCTCATGGCCGCCGCCGTGCGCGATCCCGACCCGGTGATTTTCTTCGAGCACAAGTCGCTCTATCCGATGAAAGGCGAAGTGCCGGACGGCGAAATCGTAGACACGCTCGGCACCGCCAGCATCGTCCGTCCCGGCAAGGACGCGACGATTCTGGCGCTTGCACTGATGGTGCCCCGCGCGCTTGCCGCCGCAGAAAAGCTGAAAGCCGAACACAATATCGACTGCGAAGTGATCGATGTGCGCTCGCTGGTTCCGCTCGATACACAAACCATTCTCGGTTCGCTCGCGCGCACGCACCGCCTGTTCACGGTCGAGGAGAATCCCCGGCTCTGCGGCTGGGGCGCCGAAATCGTTTCCATCGCGGCGGATGAATCGTTCTACGATCTGGATGGGCCGCCGGTGCGCATCACCACCCCCCACATCCCGCTGCCCGCCGCAGACATTCTGGAAGACATCGCGCTGCCCACCGTCGACAGAATTGCCGACCGCGTGCGCCGCTCGCTCGGAGGATAAATCATGTACGACAATCTCCTCGCCAACGTGCCGACCGATCTCTGGATCGGCGGCAAGTGGAAAAAATCCTCTGATGGCGAACGCTTCGACGTGACCGATCCGGCGACCGAGCGCACCATCGCATCGGTTGCAAGTGCGAGCGTGGAAGACGCGAAAGCCGCCATCGATGCCGCGGCGGGCGCGTTCGAAGCGTGGGCGGCGAAGAAGCCGCGCGAGCGCGGTGAAATTCTCCGCAAGGCGTTCGAGCTGATCATGCGCGACGCCGAACGGCTCGCGAAGCTCATCACCATCGAGAACGGCAAGGCGCTCTCCGACAGCCGCGCCGAAGTCGCCTACTCCGCCGAATTTTTCCGCTGGTTCGCCGAGGAAGGTGTGCGCAATACCGGTGACATGCGCATGGCACCGTCCTCGGGTGCCCGCATCCTCGTGCATCACAAGCCGGCGGGCGTTTCGGTGCTGGTGACGCCGTGGAATTTTCCAGCCGCAATGGCGACCCGCAAGATCGGCCCCGCACTTGCCGCCGGTTGCCCGGTGGTGCTGAAGCCCGCCTCCGAAACGCCGCTCACCATGCTGGCACTGATGCCCATTCTTGAAGAAGCCGGCGTTCCGGCGGGTGTCGTCAACGTCATTCCTTCGCGCCGCTCTGGCAAGGTCGTGGACACGATGCTGCACGATCCGCGCACGCGCGTAGTCTCGTTCACCGGCTCCACCGAAGTCGGCCGCAAGTTGTTGCACAGCGCCGCCGACAACGTGCTCAAGACTGCCATGGAGCTTGGCGGCAACGCGCCGTTCATCGTGTTCGAGGATGCCGACATCGACGCGGCGATCGAAGGTGCGATGGTCGCCAAGATGCGCAACATGGGCGAAGCCTGCACAGCCGCCAATCGTTTTTATGTGCACGAGAAGGTGCACGACGAATTTGCGAAGAAACTGACCGCCAAGATGGGCTCGCTCAAGATGGGCAACGGCCTCGACGACGGTGTTGCGGTCGGCCCGCTTGTCAACGCCGAAGGCCGCGACAAGGTAATCGAACTCGTCGACGACGCGGTGAAGAAAGGTGCCAAAATTCTCGTCGGCGGCAAGGCGCCGGGCGGTCCGGGCTATTTCTATCCGGCTACGGTGCTGTCGAATGTTTCCGATAACGCCAAGATGCTGAACGAGGAAATTTTCGGCCCGGTCGCGTCGTTGCAGACATTCAAGACCGAGGAAGAAGTCATCCGCCGCGCCAACGACACCGAATACGGTCTTGTTGCCTATCTCTATACCGGCGACATGAAGCGCGGCCTGCGCGTGTCCGAAAAACTCGATTTCGGCATGATCGGCCTCAACCGGGGACTGGTATCGGATCCCGCGGCACCTTTCGGCGGCATGAAGCAGTCCGGCATCGGCCGCGAAGGCGCGCATGAAGGGCTGATGGAATTTCTCGAGACACAATACATCTCGGCAAGCTGGTAGCGGCGGGGCGGACGTTGGAAATTCTGATGCCGCAGCTCGGCGAGACCGT
>VFQR01002196.1_pt1 | contig 12889 bp, 9 predicted proteins | sample 3512321 | NCBI WGS metagenome assembly VFQR01 (sample SAMN10412374, study PRJNA504923) | tailings metagenome | isolation source: Relicate 3 Philex TSF1 revegetated site | place: Philippines: Tuba, Benguet | collected 2017-08-29
TGGTGCAGGGCTGGTCTCCGATTTTCACCATGTGCCAGGGATTCGGATTGACCAGCGGAGCAAACTCACTGCCGTCTGCGACCCCAACGAAGAGCTTCTCAACAAGCGGAAGACCGAATGGGGCGAAGCGCTGTACACCACAAATTACGAGGAAATTGCCCAATCTCCTGATGTTGATGCGGTGATCATCGCCACTCCGAACTTTACACATTTGCCGATCACCAAAGCCTGCCTGGAAGGTGGTAAGCATGTCATGTGCGAGAAACCACTCGGGGTCACTGCAGCCGAGGCCTGGGAGATGTTTCATCTCGCCGACAGGTTGAAACTCAAACATATGACGGCCTTCACCTACCGCTTTGCCCCATCCATGATTTATCTCCGGCAGCTCCTGAAATCAGGTGGTCTCGGTGAACCCCGGCATTTTCGCAGCCAGCGATTCCTCGACTGGCCTGAAACGAGTTGGGGCTGGCGACAATACAAGAAACTCGCCGGGGCAGGGGATCTCTACGACATGACCATCCACCGCATCGACTTTGCACAAGATCTGCTCGGCCCGATTCAAAGTGTCTGCGGGGCTGTCAAAACTTTCGTTCCTCGTGACAAAACCGCCGATGGCAAATCCTGCGAACCTTCCGATGTCGATGACTGGTCAGCCATGATTGGCCGCTTTGACTGCGGTGCTGTGGGAGTCTGGGAAGGCAGTACTTTGATGAAAGGTCACCACAACAAAGGTGTCGGCTACGAATGGGCCGAAATCAATGGGAGCGAAGGCTCAGCCGCCTATCTGTTGAATGAACCGCACCATATTATGCTTGGTAAACATGGTGGTTCGATGGAAAAGGTCGATGTGCCTGCTCAGTACCTGAAACCAGCCGGCAGCCCGCGGTCAACCACAGATGGTCTTCCGACCACGCTCTTCCGCTACGACCTCGTTTATGAGTTTGTTTCGTCGATTTTAGAGGATCGACCAGCGATGCCAGGTTTTGATCACGGCGCTCATGCACAAACTGTGGCCGATGCTGTCCTGGTTTCTTCAGCCGAAGGAAAGTGGATTGACGTTCCCAAGGTTTCTTGAAACTCTCGCCCCAGACGATCGATAGCCAGATGATTGTGTGAGTTTCGATTGAAATTTAGGTACTTCAATACAACTGCCAATAGACGACTGCCGCGATCATGAGACCTAAGGCGACGATCAGCCACAAGGTCGGGAGGCGCCACATCATTTGCCAGACACCGGCATGGATGGCCTGATGCAACAGATTCTTAAAGAATTCTCGAGCACGGTCATCCATAGGGGAATCCAGGGATCAGTCAGCCCGCGAACTCCTGTCCGCAGTAAACGACCATAGTCGAAGTGTAAGGTGAATTCGTGTGGTGTTACCACAGATGAGCTGCTTTTCTCAAGCGCGAATTCAACGGACAGTCATTAAGAGCATGCAAGGCAATCAGCTGATTCGCCAACCAAATCCTCTGAAACCTAGGCCGGGGATTTCTGCAAGATGTTGGACACGATGTCACTCATCATGACTTTTGACCGAAGACTGACAGAGATCGCGGACTGTGCGATAACAACTTTTCGCCGCCTGCAAAGCTTTTCCTCGTCGCGACCAGGAGAACGTCCCGGAAAACAACTCCTGCCTGTCTTTCCAGACGGATTCCACATAAGAACCACGCACGGCACAACTATCGATTCGTGTAATCTCCGGATATCGCTGACTGACGGCCGCAGCCATTTCTAACTCGGACCACAAACCTGGTGCTCCAGCCGAGTAGGCAGGATCCCAGCCAATTTTGAATCCCACGAGTGTATCACCGCTTTGCAGATTGCAGGTGCTGGCAATGGTCTGACCGTTCAATTGCAGTTCACCAAACAACACTCGTTGTTCGCGAGCCAATCCATCGATCATGCGTCGAAAAAAAGCCTCGTCCGCACTTTTTAATCCTATGGCAGTACCAGACAGCAGCTTCCAACCCGATTTTTCCAGACGCAGAAAGTCATTGACCTGAGGATCGCGACTGCTCTGCACGGGTTCGAGCCGGTATTGAACATCGCCCAGTTCTTCTAATGCACGCCGACAGCGTTTTAATGACTTCCGCCGACTTTTCGAACATGCTTGCAGCAGATCATCCGTCGTATGGTTTCGACCAACGACGTACTCCGCTCGTTGCCACTCTCCGGTCGTCGTCACGGAGATTCCCAGCCTCTCGGCGGCTTGAATCATGAGTTGAGTCTGCATCGATTTCACAGGAAGATTCTTGATCTGAAATCCATGCCACTCTCGTTGTTGTAACTGATGGTCCAACAGCGCATCGATGGCCCGTTTTCCGCTTTCACGGGAAACTAACCAACCCTGCTGAAAGGCGTATGGTGAAGCCAAACCTCTCGCCATCGGCACAGGACTCAATAGACTCCAGCAGGCGACTTCAAACAGACAAAGCCCCAACCATCGGCCTGTTCTCAAATCTTCGGCGATTAACAGTCTGGGACATAATCCGGTAGGAACTTCCTCGATCAGAGGGATCACAAACTCTGGATCAAGAAACACATTGGGTTCTATGGATTCACTGAAAAGTTTTCGCCACTTCATCAGGTCAAATTGTGACACATCCAAAGGATGGAGTCGTCGGATACAAACCGGCCCCTCTTCAAGACCCTTCTCAGATTCAGAGCATGTGGAAGAAATGGCGAGTAACAATTTCACTGACTCCAGAAGGCTGGAAACCTGAATGTTTTGTAAGACTTCTGTTTGAGTTTTCCTTACGGACACCAACCTGAAGGGAAACTTCAGCTTTTGATCGACGACTTTTTCATAAGCGATATCGATTCATCTGTTACAATTGATATGACCGCCAGTATCTCACCACGACAGATTAAGAATTCTGAATTCATCGACACCTGTGTGAAAAGAAGGTCACAACATGACAACCACCCTGACTCCGCCTCGAAAGTATGCCGCTCCAGCAATTAAACAAACCAGGCTCCTCATTGGCGGCGAATGGTGTGATGCTGCTGATGGCAGAACTTTTGCCACCTACAACCCTGTGAACGAAGAGAAGATCGCGGATGTTGCTCTCGCTGGAAAAGTGGATGTCGATCGGGCAGTCGCAGCCGCTCGCAAGGCCTTCGAATCGGGACCGTGGCATACCATGGATGCCCGTGATCGCGGCCAACTGATCGGTAAACTCGCCGATCTCATCGAAGCTAACTTTGACGAGTTGGCCGCTCTCGAAACCCTCGACAATGGCAAGCCAATTCGCGATAGCCGGGGTGCTGATCTTCCGCTGGTAATCGATTGCCTCCGCTATTATGCGGGCTGGGCCGACAAGATTGTGGGCCAGACGATTCCCGTTCGAGGAGATTACTTCACCTACACCCGCCGTGAACCGACTGGCGTCTGCGGACAGATCATTCCGTGGAACTTTCCCATGCTGATGGTTGCCTGGAAGTGGGGCCCTGCGCTCGCCGCCGGCTGCACCATCGTCATGAAACCTGCCGAGCAAACACCGCTCACCTGCCTCCGGTTGGCTGAACTCGCGATGGAAGCTGGCTTCCCCCCCGGTGTGATCAACGTCGTCACTGGCTTTGGTGAAACGGGGGCCTCGATCGTCAAGCATCCCGATGTCGATAAGATTGCCTTCACCGGGTCCGGCGAAACAGCCCAGAGGATCATGGTCGACGCCGCCAGCACACTGAAACGCATCACGTTTGAACTGGGTGGCAAAAGTCCGAACATTGTTTTCGCCGACGCCAACCTCGATGCCGCTGTCGCCGGAGCGGAGTTCGGTCTCTTCTTCAACCAGGGGCAATGCTGCTGTGCCGGCAGTCGGTTGTTCGTGGAAAAATCGATCCACGAGGAGTTCGTCGCCAAGGTTGTTTCCCGTGCGAAGGCTCGCAAACTGGGAAATCCACTTGAAATGGAGACCACTCAAGGGCCGCAGGTCGACCGCGATCAGTTCGACAAGATCATGAAGTACATCGAACTCGGCAAATCGCAGGGGGCGAACTGTGTCACCGGCGGCCACCGCGTGGGCGACAAGGGCTTCTATGTCGCGCCGACCGTCTTCGACCATGTCAGCGACGATATGGCCATTGCGACCGATGAGATCTTTGGGCCAGTCCTCAGCATCTTACCGTTTGAATCGATTGAAGAAGTGACTCGTCGCGCCAACGCCACCACGTTTGGTCTGGCTGCTGCCGTCTGGACGCGGGATGTCGCGAAAGCCCATCGCATCGCCCACAGCGTGCGGGCCGGGACAGTCTGGATCAACTGCTACGATGTTTTTGATGCCGCTGCCCCATTCGGCGGCTTCAAGATGAGTGGCATGGGGCGTGAACTGGGCGAAGCGGCCCTCGCCAGCTATACAGAACTCAAAACGGTCACTATGACCCTGAAGTGATCCGTCAAGGTGGTATCAGGGTAGATTCGGACAGAACAACTTTTAGGTCCGTCTCTTCTTGCCACTTTCAACCATCAACCATCCACTCACAACCAGCAAAGACCACCTCACCATTGACGACAGCCCGCCAACAGTTATCCTTGGGATTGCAGGTAGAGAGAAAAGCCCTGAGCGAGCCTTTCTTTTTTCACTGTGACCGAACCGGGGGCGATCGGAATCGACTGGATCGTTATACGGAATGGTGGCGTGTCGTGGTTGATCAGACGGCCACGTAAAAATCTGATCAAACAACAACTGCCAACACTGGCAACTACGCTCTGGCTGCCTAGAGATAGGTAACCGCGACTGCGAAAGCCCCGCCCATGGCGTTCAAAAGTCGTTCGCAAATACGGGCTGGCTGCGGGTCAATGCGACCTACGCCCGCAGCAAGATTTGTGGGACGCTGGCACCAGAGAAGCCTTGTCCGGCGAGCTTTGAGGTGTGAGATTGATCAACGGACTACACACGTAGAGGCTGTTCCCGCGGCATCACAGGACGGGGGTTCAATTCCCCCCGCCTCCACTTTGGTGAATAAGAGGCCCTTCGATGAGCACATCGAAGGGCTTTCTTATTTCTGGACATAAGGTTACGTCGTTGAACGTGCAGTTCAAACAGACGATTTCCAGGATACGACGCTTGGCGGCATAATCCGCCGTAAGCCACTGCTGCCGAAGTGTTTGAGAAAGTTCAAACACCTTCAGTGCAAGTTCCCCCGTTTCATCGTGTGATCGGTCCAGCACATCGAGTTGCAGCTTGATCGAGGCGAGTCGGTCGCGCAGTTCGATCTGCTTGCGTTGGAAGGTTGGTTCGTCGATCTGATCTTCGATCCGCAGATTCAGCAGTCGATCCTGCTGGGCCACCAGCAAAGTCGCTTGACGCTGCAACTCGGCCCGCTGGGCCTGGGAGTCGACCTGGGCATCCTTCGTCTGGGAGATCAGCACCGCCCGGAACCAGTCCCGCACCGCATCATCTTCAATCCGGATCCGATCGAAGAGGGCCAGCACCTGCCGATCAATCTCAGCTTCCGTCACTCGCGTGCGGGGATGTCCGGGATGGTTGTACTTCGAGCAGCGATAGTACTGGTACGACCGGGGACCGGATTTCGTCTGCTTGGTCTTCAATTCGCCGGTGATGGGATGTCCGCAGTGTCCGCACCGCATGAATTCGGCGGCATAAGTCATTGTGTGCGACTGTTGGTTCCCCGTCCCTCCCAGGAGCGCCTGCACCCGCTGCCAAGTGGCGAGATCGACGATCGCTTCCTGCCGTCCCGGAAACCAGCCGCCCCGATACTGGATCTCCCCTAGGTAGGCCCGATCGTTGAGGATGTTGTGGATCGAAGTCCGCTTGAACTCGGGGGAGTCGCTGCGGTACTGCGCGCCTTCCTGCACCAGCCGACGCACCACCCCCTCCAGGGTGCAATTCTCGTAGGCGTAAAGCTGGAAGATCCGCTTCACATTGACCGCTGCGGGAGGATCGACCTCCACAATGCTGCGACCATTGATCCGGACATTTCGATAACCGTAGGGGGCTTTGCCAGGGAACCAGCCCTCTTGGACGCGGCGGTTGATCCCCTGGCTGATGTCGACGGCCATCTGTTCGGTGAAGAAGCTGGCCATGTTGGCCAGGGTCCGACGCATCATGCGACCGGCGGGATTCGATTCGGTCGGCTGCGAGATCGAGATGAAGGGGACATCGTATTCGGTCTCCAGCCGTTCCAGTTCGACGTAATCGAACAGGTTTCGGGCCGCCCGGTCGACCTTGTAGAACAACAGCCCGTCGATCTCGGCGCAGTGGCGTTTGGTGAATGCCACCATCTCCTTGAACGTTTTCCGCTCATCCACCTTACTGGCAGTCTCGGCAATGCGAAAGAGGCGGAACAACGTCCCCCCATGTTGGGTGGCATACCGTCGCAACGCCTCTTCCTGAACGGCCAGCGAGAAGCCCTCACGTTCCTGCTCGCGACTGCTGACGCGTGCCAATGCCACAAACTGCTTCATGATCCCCGCCCCTGATATTCACGCCCCTGGGCCATCACGCGGAACAATTGCCCAACGGACGTAATCATGCGGATCACATCACCTCGACTCAAGGGGTTCTTGTAATAGGGTTGCCAGACTTTGATTGTCATAGCGATGAGAGATTCCGTCACCCAGGCGGGAGCCTCGGGGGCAGATGCGTTTACGTCTGTATTTTGACGCGTGCCATCCATGGCCTAACCTCCTTCGACTCTCCCGCCGGAGTTATCCCTAATTCTTGAAGCTCAACCGAATACGCATTCCGCCACAGGGTGTTTCATCCAGTTCCACAAGGGCTCCTCGAAGAGTCATATTGCGGATGAGTTGCAGGAGTTGAGCTGGATACACAAGAGATCCCATGGGCAACATTTCTCCGAACTGCTTGCGTTCCATCAATTTGCGGGCATCTCTACGGGCTTTGCGTTCTCGACTCATGATTCGGATTCCTTTCCGGAAGTAGAAGTATCGATTTCTGTGCCCCCGGAACTCCCCGGGTAACCCAGTTGAATCGATTTCACAGCGAGCTTGCTTTGAAAGTCGTGGCGATCGAAATACCAGCGCACTTGATCCGACATGGAGGCCAGTGCGTCTTGTAGCGTGAGTAACCGTTCTCTTGCGGCATATCCCACCAGGCAGCCAGCGACGTGGTTCACATACCAGGTGCTGTCCGCAGAAGCGGTATCCAGCGTTCGCTCCAGATTCATCAATGGCCCGAATTGATCGGCACATGATTGCACGACCTCCCACCAGGGAAGCACTGTGCGGCGGCTCGTGTTGCCGTCATCTTGTGCCCGCAAAGAGAACCAGTCTTCAGTGAGGTACTGCCATAATCCCCCGACTTTCTCAATCAGATCATCCAGTTGATCAATTCCAAACTGTTTGAGAATCTCGCGGCGTAGCTGATACTCAATTCGCCAGACATGCGATTCCGGCTCAACATTCCAAAGCTCGTAGAACCAGAGCTTGGTACCCCCTTTGAGAACTTCCAGGCCCTTGTCATAGATTCTCAATTGAATCGGTGATTTCTTGGCACCGTGATAGAACGTCTCTAGAACATCACCAGTCATGTTGTGCGAATGCTGCACATGCTGCGGAACTCGATGACTCAGGAGAAATGGCAGACTCAGAGGGTCTTTGAGTTGAAGATCAACGGCTAGATCACACCGGCTCGGTTTGATCGATCGCACTTTTCCATCCAGAAGCTCAATCCAACGAACCACCAGATTGACCGCACTGGAGATTCCCATCGACCAGAGCGTTTTCGCATTGATCGACACATAACCATTGGGAGTGTTTCTGTAAGGTTCTGCACTGCGTCCCAGATAGAGATGAAACTCTGGCCATTGGAGGTGCCAGCGATAGCTGGGTGGCTTACCACTGGGGAGGATGAGGAAATGATCGCCAACGATCGGAACACCTTGAGTTCCTGCGGCCTGCTCCTTGGCTTGATCGAGAATCTGAGTCAGATCCGACCAGTTTGAACTCCACTGGATGTAAAGGCCCAGGTCGAGTGTATCAACGCCGCAAATCAGAGGAACAGGAAGGTGATTCTTCTCCCGATTTGTAAAGGGGGCTAGGCGTGTTACAGACACTGCCTCGCCCCCCGCTGGGGTGGCCGTGTCGTCATTCGGGAGTTTGGAGGAAGCGTTGTCGTTCATGATGGGCGGAAGGTAACTTCACGCCCTCACGAATCATGGGACAGCTTTGCGACCAAACATGTCCCACAGGTCGGCAGGCAGTTTCTTCGACATTCGTGAAACGCCTTTGCGCAACGCTTCTTCACCTGCTGGCAAATGTGGATCCGCCGTCAATCCTCGGTCCTTAGCGGCTGCATCAAAAGCGTCTCGCATGTCTTCGATCGTCAGGCTCTGCCCGCAGAATCGATCCATCAACCTGCCAGCCTGCCAGATGAGGGCGATTCCGCGAATCTTCTCCGCCCGAGGCGATGCCCGCTTTCGACGAGGAGCCTCTTGGGCTTTGGCGACGATCTCGCACTTCGGCACATCGCCCTTGGCACGCCAGTCTTCGAGGATATCGGCGATCCTCGGAATCCGCAAAACACGGGCATCGATTCTCACCAGCTTCTCAATGGCGGAGACATTGCCCTCACGCGCAAGTCGATAGAGGATGAAGGGTGTCTGGCCGAACTCACAGATGCACGGCCAGAAAACCCTCATAAGAAATTGAGCCTGTTGGGAAAATGCCAGTTCATCGCTGCAGACAGCGACCGTCTCGAGCGTTCTGGTCTCCAACAATTTTTCAAACGCTTCCAACTTATGAGCGATCGCCCCGCGAAGTTCCATCATTTTCAGTTGGAATTCGCAATCATTTAGCAGCTCATTAATATCCGCCAACAATTCACTCTTGGGCATCCTCTCACAAACCCGTCCAGAAATGACCAGGCCCCGTGTCAGGTCACCCAAGGGAATCCCGGCCGCTTCCACTTCGGAACCACTGGCCGTTTGATTGCCCAGGAACTGGATGAACTTGTGAGGCCGCAAGTAAAAGGACTCCCAGACTTCAGGAGACTGGAGTCTCCCCAACTGCTGGAAGGTGCCATCACCCAGGGCGTTCTGAATGGACGCCAGATCTTCCCCGATGTAGGCCACAAACTGGGCGAGTCCGACGACCAACAAGTTGGCACCACGTTCCCGAAGGGAACGTCCCCATTGGACAAGATGACTGCGACTTCTTCGAGGTGGCTTTCGAGATTGTTTCTTTTGAGAACGAACGGCCATCTTGGCCTCCTGGGTGTTCCAATCCTTGGATCACAACAACCCATTCATTCGTACACATGCAGAATCTGATCCGTCAAGACTTTTCCGCTGTGAATCGGCCGTTCGCTCACTCCGCTCCGATCTCCGGCCTCCGCTTACGCTGCGCCGGAATCTCCGCTGCGTTCCCTCGCGCCTCATAAGCCAGAAAAGCAGAGCGGAACACGCCTCATCCCCAGCTGGCACCTTTGGGGGTGCCCGACGCTGGGGCTGAGGGTTTCCACTCGAGCGATTGGCCTGTTGTTTTGCTACCTTTTCAGGAAATCAGAACCAACGTAATAGGGTTGAAAAGTGATCGATAAGTCCACCAAGAACATTGCGATTCAGATAACCCAATATTTCAAGCCCAGTTATGCAGATGAGATTCCCCGACTCATCGGGCAACTTGGAGAAAGCTATGGTTGATGAAATCCGCTTACAGGCGAATGACATCAACGATTGATCAGTCTTCCAAGAACCACCCGGTGGCGTGGCAGAGCTGGAACTGGGATTGGTTGTAGTCGACGACCGCGTTGAGAAAGGTGCGCTGGGCAACGCGAAGTGCCTGGATCGACTGCAACACTTCGATCGGCAAGCCCTGAGCATTGCGGATTCGGTCGAGGTTGAGATCGAACGAACGCTTGGCAGCGACCATACCCAGGCGACAGATCTCGATCCGTTCGCGGCGTTTGATCACCTGCGTGTGAGCGTCCACAACTTCCCTCGCGACGGTATCCATCAGGGCCAGGTTTCGCCATTGGGCCTGACGAACTGCGGACGATGTCTGTTCGCGTGCGGCTTTTTCCCCGAAACCGAGATTGCGGACTTCCCAGTAAGCCATGGCATCGGCATCGAGGCGGCCGTTGCTGTTGGTGATATCACTGCCAAAGCCGCCACCAAAGCCGCCATAGCTGACGCCGAGCAACACACTGGGGATCAGCGGGGCGTAGCGTTCCCGCTTCATGCGTTCGATGGCTTCACAAACGAGCTGCTGCTGCTCGGCAAGTTCCGGCCTGCGGGAGAGACCTGTGGCGACATACTCCCCTGCTGTTCCCTGCACTGTCAGAATTTCCAGAGGAATGACGACGGGTTCCCCGCTGGAAATGGTCATCGAAGGATCGGCATGCAATAGAGCGGCCAGCCGGGCAGAGGCAGTGACGACGGCTTCTTCGCTCTGGACGACTTCATCTCGTCTGACGGCGACCTCTGCCAGGACTCGCTCGTTATCGGACTGCAGGCCCTGACCTGTCCGGGCATACGCGGACGTCACCGAGGAAAGTTCTTCTGTGTGAAAGAGGGCCTGCTGGGCAATGGCCCGATCCTGTTCGGCTCGCACAAGCTCCAGATAGGCGAAAGCGGCATCACGCAATGCGTCGTTGCGGGTGGCTGCTGCGCCATATTGTCGGGAACTGGCCTGATGACTGGCAATGCGTGGCTGGAAAATGGCATCCGTCAAATGAAATTGAGCCATGAGGCCAGGTGCTATGGGTGAACCGGCACCCACTGCCCCAGCACCCATGCCGCCATAAAATGAACTGCGGCTGGTGTTGAAGACTCGCCCGGCGACATCCTGGATCGCCCCGTCATGATGATTGTAATTCAACCCCGAGCGGATCGATGGGAGCCACAAGGTATCAGCCTGTTCGACACGGGCATAAGCCTCGTTGATTCGCTCGCGTGCCAAAGCGATGTTCGGGTTCTGAACATCGGCGAGGTAGAGAATGTTCCCCAGGCTCAACTGATATGCGCTCGCTGAAGGCGCTGTATTGAAACGCCCCGCCTGTTCCTCAGTCGCGAGCGTGGCATCGTCGTAGCCGGGCGGGATTTCATCGGCGGAAGTTTTTTCACTGGCGGCGAGTGTCACAAAGGCGGTATCGCTGATTGGTTCGTTGCTGAGTGGTTCGCTGCTCTCAATGCCTTCACTGATTGACGGAGCGGTGGCGGACGACTCCTGATGGACGCTCTCCGCAGAGGCCAGTCGCACGGCTCCGGCATGGTTTGCTGATGAACGATCCTTGATCACGGACTCGGTTCGATAGATGGGTAAATCGCTGGCAACCTGCTCGAAGCGGTCATAATGAGTGGGATCGACTGGTTTTCCGGCAATGTTCGTCGGGCGGGAACTGATGCAGCCCGCAGTCATCAAGAGGGCAGCAGCCAGAATGCCGTTCACCACAACTCGTGGAATGAGTGCGAACCTTCGGCTGTGGTGTCGATGTGGAGCGTCTTTCGGCCATTTGTGTTGCATCATGCCATCCTTGGCAGACTTGCAGCGCGCAGTCTTCTACCAAGGCTATCGGTCATGATCTTTGTACCAGACAAGCAACAGGCCGTGTTACCGATGTGGCTTTGAATGATCACACGATCGCGTGTGACGCTTTTGACAGTCAGGTAAGTTTTGTCGGATCGTGCTGTGACGACTTGGCTGCAATCAATCGGCGGGAAATGCCACTGGCGATCGATCTTGATCGCCTGACTTGGCAGGGCCGTTGGCAGCGCGAATAAATGAACGACCTGGTTTCTTCACCTGAGAGCGTGCTTGCCATCAACGATTAAAGTCCCATGATCTGGGGGCAAACGAGGACGTTTGACCCCAGCCACCCAGTCCGAGGATCGGTTTTGATCGCCTTACTTGGCAGGTGCAGCGGGAGGAACCACTTCCACAGTCTGGCCTTCGCGGAACGATGCTGCGTTGAGCAGAATCACGCGTTCGGTTCCCGCTAGTCCTGACCGGACTTCCCATTCGCTACCGGCCAACAGCCCCAGTTCGACGGGGATCTTCCGCACGACACCCGCATCGTCAACGGCGTAGCAGCAGGTCTGCTTGTCGATCGTCACCACAGCGGCCTTGGGCAAAGCCAGCGCATGCTCCGCCTGCGCCACTTTCAGAAGCACCTGCAGGTACTGTCCGGGACGGACGCGACCGGCGTCGTTGGGGACATCGACTTCGGCTTTGAGAGTGCGAGAAGTTTTGTTGAGAGACCAACTGGTGCGGGTAATGGTGCCGGTATGGATGACTCCGGCTGAGCCCGCCATCTTTACATCGATCTGCGACTGGGGTGAGATTGTCACGGCGTCGATCTCGGGAACTTCGAGCACGACTCGAATCGGGTCGATACGCATCACTGTGAGAAGTGCTGGCTGCTGGCTTCCCGCCTGCACCAATTGACCAGGATGCACACTGCGCTCGACGACAATCCCATCGAACGGAGCGCGAATGGCGGTGTATTCGAGCATGACGGCGGCCCGACGCTGATCGGCTTCAGCAACAGCCAACTGGCTGCCGGCAGCAATCGCATCGGCTTTCGATTTTTCCAGATGAGCCCGGGCCTCGGCCATCATCGCTTTGGCCGAAGCAATCTTGGCGACGACCTCCTTGCGACCGGCATCGGCACTGGAGAGTTCAGCCAGTGTCTCGTCGGCCACCTTGGTACTGACAGCACCGGAAGCCGCGAGTTGTGCGACGCGTTCATATTCGGACTTCCACCGTGCATAGCGCGACTCTTCCCTGGCGGCGAGGGCCTCCGCTTCCTGCACTTTGGCCTCAGCCGACGACAACCCCGCCTGGGCAACTTGAATTTCGGCAGTTGCCTGAGTCACGCCCGCCTTTGCCTGCAAGACCATGGCCTGCTTCTGGAGTTCTTCTTCCTTGAGTTCCGGGACATCCAACTGGCAGATCAATGT
>VFQR01002197.1_pt1 | contig 12886 bp, 13 predicted proteins | sample 3512321 | NCBI WGS metagenome assembly VFQR01 (sample SAMN10412374, study PRJNA504923) | tailings metagenome | isolation source: Relicate 3 Philex TSF1 revegetated site | place: Philippines: Tuba, Benguet | collected 2017-08-29
GAGATCATCCAGGAGCGGCTGGAGCGCGAGTTCGACCTCGACCTCATCGCCACCGCGCCGTCGGTCGTCTACCGCATCGCGCTCACCGACGGCAGCGTGCGCGAGTTGCACAACCCGGCCGACATGCCCGACGTCGTGCGCATCGACCATATCGAGGAGCCGTGGATCCGGGCGACGATCCTAACGCCCGACGACTATCTCGGCGCCATCCTCAAGCTCTGCCAGGACCGGCGCGGCATCCAGGCCGACCTCTCCTATGTCGGGTCGCGCGCCATGCTGGTCTACGACCTGCCGCTCAACGAGGTCGTGTTCGACTTCTACGACCGGCTGAAGTCGATCTCCAAGGGCTACGCCTCCTTCGACTACCACCTCACCGACTACCGCGAGGGCGACCTCGTCAAGATGTCGATCCTCGTCAACGAGGAGCCGGTCGACGCACTCTCCATGCTGGTCCACCGCCAGGCGGCCGAAAAGCGCGGCCGCGCCATGTGCGAGAAGCTCAAGGAGCTCATTCCGCAGCACATGTTCAAGATACCGATCCAGGCCGCGATCGGCGGCAAGGTGATCGCGCGCGAGACGATCTCCGCGCTGAGGAAGGACGTCACTGCAAAATGCTACGGCGGCGACGTGACCAGAAAGCGCAAGCTGCTCGACAAGCAGAAGGAGGGCAAGAAGCGCATGCGCCAGTTCGGCAAGGTCGACATCCCCCAGGCGGCATTCATCGAGGCGCTGAAGATGGGTGACTGAGAAGCCGGTTCGCCGAAGGCGAATTCGTCATGCCGGTGGCATGACGAAAGGCTTCGAAGGCCGGGGAGCTGCCGGAGGCAGCGGGCCCCCGGCGAGCGCGGTTCGCCGAAGGCGAATTCGTCCGCCCCTCGCCCGGCCTCGCTCCGCCTGCTAGGTTCCCGGCCGCAACCGGAGCCCGCCCATGCGCTTTCTCGATCTGTCCTCATGGCAGGGCATCCTCACCTCGATCGCCGCGCTGCTCCTCGTCACGCTCATCGGCATGGGCATCCGGCTCCTGATGATGATGACGATCCAGCAGCGGCGCGAGCGCCAGAACCGCCAGATCAACGAGCGGCTCAGGGCGCTCATCGCAGCCTACAAGACGCTGGGCGGCTCGTTCACCGGCAATCTCGCGGTCGACCCCGCTCATCTTCGCGACATGCGCCAGGCGCTCGGCCGCCCGGTTCCCGGCGAGGCCGAGGCGGGGGCGGGCGAAAGCCCCGCCATGGCAGCCATCCCGCCTGAAGCGGCCCATGAGGAGACCGACGCGGCCGACCCGGAGCGCTCCCCGTCGGAGCGCGCGCGACGCATCCGCGACGCGGTCGAGGCGGCGCTCTCCGACATCGTTCTGTTCGGCACCGAGGCCCATGTGGCGCTCGCCGCCGCCGCCATGCGCGACATGGCGGCCGGCAGGCCGGTCCACGTCCACGACCTCGTCGTCTCGCTCAGGGCCTATGTCCGCGAGGCGCTCGACCTGGAACCGATCCCCGACGACCTCGTCATCCCCCGCCAGGGCCCCGCGCGCCCGTCATCCTCCGGCGGCCGGGGCGGCCGCGAAGGCGGCGGCGGCGGGCGGGGCGGCGGCGGCGGAGGAGGCATGGGCATGGGCGGCGGCATGGCCATGGGCGGGATGGGCATGGGCCTCGGCGCCGGCATGGGCGCAGGCGAAGCCGGCGAACCCGGCCCTAGGCGGTGAGCCATGCGCGCCCTCGTCCAGCGTGTCTCTTCGGCCTCCGTCACCGTCTCCGGCGACACCGTTGGGCAAATCGGCCCCGGCCTTCTCGTGCTCGTCTGCGCCATGCGGGACGACACCGAGAAGAACGCCGAATGGCTCGCCCGAAAGGTCGCCGACCTGCGCATCTTCCGGGACGACGCAGGACGCATGAACCGCTCGCTTGTCGACACGAAAGGCTCCGCCCTCGTCGTCAGCCAGTTCACCCTGGCGGCCGAGACGAAGGGCAACCGGCCGGGCTTTTCGAGCGCGGCGCCGCCCGAGGACGGCAGGCGGCTCTACGAGCATTTCTCGGCCGCGCTGGCCGCGCATGGCGTGGCGGTCGCCAACGGGGTCTTCGGCGCCGAAATGAAGGTCGCGCTCGTCAATGATGGGCCGGTGACGATCTGGCTCGACACGGCCGGCTGAAGGCTGACGCGTCAGGCCATCTTCGGCTCGTTGCGGATCGTGGTCCACGGCCTCAGCGGCGCGGGCTCGATCCCCACCAGAACCTTCTTGCCGGCATGGGCGCGGGCGTTTGCTACCACGGCGATGCGCGCGGCGCCGTTGGCCTCCCAGATGCCGGCCACCTGCACGCCACCCATCGAGTGGGCCTGCTGGAGAAGCCGCGTGGAAACGTCGTTGAGCGGGTCGAAACCCATGATCTCGGTGGCGTGCGCGCTGTTGGCGACGGCCTTCCAAGCGTCCTTGGCCTTGTCGCTCCATTCCTTGAGCGTGTCGTGGGTGCCGACATGGGCGGCGCGGAGTTCGCCGCGATAGCGGTAGCGGAAGAGATAGCAGCCGCTCATGTAACCGGTGATGATGGTGGTGCCGCGCATGCCGCAATAGGTCGTGAGGCCGGGAATGTAGTAGAGCAGCGTGTAGGGCAGCGTCTTGCCGGTCGTCGAGCGCAGGACCTGTCCCCTGAGGCGCTGCTTTTGCACGGTGTCCCAGAGCGTGCGCACGTCGCCGATCGCGGTGTTGCTCCTGACCGGCTCGTCGATCACCTCGCCGACGAAATCGTGGATGTTCATGCCCTTGCCTCCCCTTCGATCCGTGCTTCGCGTTGCTTCGACCGGCGCCGCGGCACGGGTCGCGGCCTGCGCGGTCCTCGGCAACGTGTCCTGCCCCTTTATGGAAAGCGAACGGAAAGAATAGGACAAGTGCAACGCACGCGGCGTTTCATTGCCGTTCCCCCCGCTTCTGTGCAGCATTTCACCATACCAGAATATCGGCGCCAGCCGCCACCGGCATTTCTTCGAAGAACGTGGCCTCGGCCGCCGGTTCGCGCCTGGCCGCCGCACTCCCGCCCCACTCGCACGGCAGTGCGGGGCGATGCGCCGTCTCCTCCTTCCGCTGCTCCTCGTCGCCCTGTCGGCCTGCGCCGCGCAGCGCCCGCAAGCCGTCACGGTCCCGCCGCCTGCGCCGGACGGCATCGTGCCGCTGACCGTCGAGCAGCACGAGCAGATCACGGAATAGGCCCCGGACCTTCGGGCACTTCAACCGGTGCCACCAACCATGCTATCCAGATGGCAGGGGAACGCGGGAAACGGTTGGTCGGGAGGTGAGATGAGCCAGACGGTGGCGCGGCGACAGGTCAACCGGCTGCCGGCGGAACGCCGCATCGCCGACATCATGCTGGCGGCGCGGGCCGTCTTCACCGAGCGCGGATACCAGGAGGCGCTGATCTCCGAGATCGCCGAGCGCGCGGGCGTCGTCGAAGGCTCGATCTATCGCTTCTTCACCAACAAGCGCGACCTGCTCGTGCGCGTCGTGGAGGACTGGTACGAGGAAATGATCGCGCGCGACGAGGAGCAGTTCGCCGGCGTGCGCGGGGTCTGGAACCAGATCCGCTTCATCATCCACCACCACCTCGCCTCGATCCGCCGCGACCCGGCGCTGAGCCGGCTCGTCTTCCAGGAACTGAGACCCGCTCCCGACTACCGGTCGACGCGCGTCTTCCAGCTGAACCAGCAATATACCCACCGCCTCATCGACGTGGTGAAGGCCGGCATGGCGCAGGGCGAACTGAGGCCCGACGTCTCGCCGGGCCTCGTGCGCGACATGGTCTATGGCTGTATCGAGCACCGCACCTGGGCGTTCCTGCGCAACGAGGGCGAATTCGATCTCGACGCCACGGCGGACGCCATCGCCGACATCGTCTATCGCGGGCTGGCGGCGGAGGCTCCCTCGGTGTCGGCGGCCGTTACGCTGGAACGGCTGGAGGCGGCCGCGGAGCGGCTGGAGAGACTGGCCGCCGCTCAGAGCGGGTAGCCGACGGGCCGGCCATCCTCGATGCGCTCGATGTATTCGGTCATGCCGCGCCCGGTGCGGCCTTCCCACGTGAAGCGCGTATAGCCCTCGGCGATGCGGGAGACGAGCGTCTCGCCATCCGCCTTGCGGCGGTTGCGCAGCGGAGCGAGCGTCATGATCTCGGCCTCGATGACCGCCTTGCGCCTGGCCGTAGCGACGCCGATCCTGACGCGCGCGGGGTCCTGCGACGGGGACCAGTCGGTCGTGACGTCCATGTCGACCACTTCCTCATACGCCCCGTCGACGAGGAGAACGCCCTGCCGGCGCGCGCGGCCCTCGCGGTCGGTGATCTTCAGGAGCATGAAGCCGTCGCCATTGTCGAAATTGGCGATGAAGAGGCGGTAGAACCAGATCACCTGCCAGTAGCGCGGCCCCCAGGAATGATCTCGCCAGCCGCGCCCGTCGATCTCGAAGCGCTCGTCCCCGACGGTGATCGAGCCCTTCGCACGGGAATGCTGGTTGAAATGGCCACGCGAGAAGTCGCGGCCGTACATGGTCTGCACCGTTTCGTTGGCCGGCTCGCCGCCATGGATCGGCGAGATCGCATCATGGGTCCACTCGGCTACGCCCGGCAGCCTGGGCGCGGATGCGAAGAGCGTTTGCGGGTCGCGCAGCTTCTCGGGATCGTCGACGATGATGAGGTCGCCCTCGTAGCGCATCGCGACCTTCCTGAGGGGTTCATGCACCGTATAGCTCAAGCCGCCGGCGTCGAAGCGGTCGTTGCTGGCGATCGAGGGTCGCTGGAACTGGCAGGCTATGCGGCCGTCGGGCAGGTAGAGACAGACCGAGAGTTCGGCATGGCCCTCGTTGACCCGGTTGCCGAGCCGCATCCAGCCGCCGACCGGAGAGCCCACATCGAAGGCGTTGGTGTAGACGCTCTCGTTGAAATTCGTCGCCGCGTCCGGCTCGTGCATGAACTCGTGCTCGGGCCGCATGATGTAGCCTGCCATCTATTCCTCCGTGTCCTCGCGGCGCAGCACCACCGTCAACCGGCCGGTCTGCACGACGACATCCTTCTGGTTCAGGACCTCGAACGCGAACACGGCAAGGGCGCGGCCGGGCTTCGAGGTCGGCCGCAGCGTCTCCACCGTCACCCGCGAGCGGATCGTGTCGCCGATGGCAACGGGCGCGGAGAAATCCCAGTTGAGATTGACCAGTCCGATGACGCGTCCGCCGAGTATGCCCGTCTGGGTCAGCATTCCGATGGCCGTCGACATGGCCAGCGGCCCGTGCGCGATGCGCCCGCCATGGATGGTCGAGCGTGCAAAGGTCTCGTCGACATGGATGGGCGTGAAATCGCCCACGAGACCGGCGAAGAGGTTGATGTCGCCCTCGCCGATCGTTCGGCCGGGCGTGACGACGCTGTCGCCAAGAGACAGGGGTTTCAAGCGCGAACTCCTTCGGCATGGCGCGCCAGTTCGAGCCGCGCCAGCGCCTCGCGATGGACCTCGTCCGGTCCGTCGCCGATCCTGAGGAACCGCGTCTCGGCGAAGGCCTCGGCGAGGAAGGTGTCCTGCGACAGGCCGGCCCCGCCATGCACCTGGATCGCGCGGTCGATGACGTTGCCGGCCATGGTCGGCCCGACGACCTTGATCATGGCGATCTCGGCGCGCGCGGCCTTGTTGCCGACCGTGTCCATCATGTGGGCCGCCTTGAGCGTCAGAAGCCGCGCCTGCTCGATGTCGCAGCGCGACTGGCCGATCGCCTGACGCACCGCACCCATTTCGGCGAGGGACTGACCGAAGGCACGCCGCGCGCCGGCCCGCCGGCACATGATCTCCAGCGCCCGCTCGGCCAGGCCGATGAAGCGCATACAGTGGTGGATGCGCCCCGGTCCGAGCCGGCCCTGCGCGATCTCGAAGCCGCGACCCTCGCCGAGCAGCATGTTTTCCGCCGGCACGCGCACGGCATCGAAGACCATCTCGGCATGGCCGAGATGGGGATGTTCGTAGCCGTAGACCGAAAGTGGCCGCTCGATCCGCACGCCGGGAAGGTCCATGGGAACGAGGATCATCGACTGCTGCCGGTGTTTCGGCGCGGAGGGGTCGTTCTTGCCCATGACGATGGCGAGCCGGCAGCGTTCCGACATCGCGCCGGTGATCCACCACTTGCGCCCCGAGACGACGTAATGATCGCCGTCGCGCATGATCGCCGTCTCGATGTTGGTGGCGTCGGAGGACGCGACCGCCGGCTCGGTCATGGCGAAGCAGGAGCGGATGGAGGCATCGAGAAGCGGCTTCAGCCAGCGCTCCTTCTGCGCGTCGGTCCCGTAGGCCGCGAGTATCTCCATGTTGCCGACGTCGGGCGCGTTGCAGTTGAAGATTTCCGGTGCGGCGAGCGAGCGGCCGAGTACCTCGCACAGATGCGCATAGTCGAAATTGGACAGGCCCGGCCCTTCCGGGCCATGCGCGTAGAAGAGGTTCCACAGCCCCTCGGCGCGCGCCTTCTCCTTCAGTTCGTCGAGCAGCGGCGGCGGGGACCAGCGATCCGGCCGGGTCTGGCGGTGGTCGAGCAGGGCGCGCTCGCTGGGATACACATGGGCCGCCATGAAGGCTTCGAGGCGGGCCTTGAGGTCCCTGGCCTGCGGGGAGAGTTCGGCGAACATCCTCAGCCCACCTTCTCGCGCTTCACGACGATACCCGCCGCCTCCCGGTCCCAGGTATCGGCGGTCACGCCATCGGTGCGAAGCTGCACCTTCTGGATCTTCGATGTCGGCGTGCGCGGCAGCGAATCGACCACCCGCACGTAGCGCGGGATCATGAAGTGGGCCATGCGCGGTCTCAGGAACTCGATCAGGTCGGCAGGGTCGAACGGCTCGCCCTCGCGGATGGCGATGACGGCCATGACCTCGTCTTCGGCGATGTCGCTCTTGACGGCGACGGCGGCGGCCTCGCGCACCGCGGGATATGCGATCAGTTCGGACTCGACCTCGAAAGAGGAAATGTTCTCGCCGCGACGGCGGATCGCATCCTTGAGACGGTCGACGAAATAGAAATTGCCTTCGGCGTCGCGCCGGAAGCCGTCTCCGGTATGGAACCATCCATTGCGCCAGGACGCGGCGGTGGCTTCGGGATTTCCGGCATAGCCGTGGGTGATGGCCCAGGGCGCGTCGGTGCGCAGCACCAGTTCCCCGACGGTTCCGACCGGCACCTCGCAGTCGTTTTCGTCGACGAGCCGAACCGTGACGCCCTTGCGCGGACGCCCGGCGCTGCCGAGCGCGGTCGGGTTGGGCTCCGAGACGATCGGCATGCAGATCTCGGTCATGTTGAAGTGCGTATGTATCTCGGTTCCGAAGCGCGCGTGGAACTGGGGGGCCAGTTCGTTGAGCGGCACGAAGGTGCAGGTCCGCAGCGGATGGTCGCGGTCGTCGGGCGAGGCCGGCCGCTTCAGGAGGTAGCCGGACATGACGCCGAGCAGGATGGCAGTGGTGATGCCCATGCCGCGTATCCGCGACCAGAAGGTCTCGGTGTCGAAGCTGTAGACCATCGCGATCGAGCCGCCATGGATCAGCATCGCTGTTACCGGCATGACGCCGCCGGAATGGAACATCGGCAGGTTGATCATGTAGCGGTCGGTACCGTCCAGGAAGGGCGCCGATATCGCCATCTGGTGCATGTGGAAATAGGAGGAGAGCACCCCCTTGGACGGCCCCGTCGTGCCCGACGTGAAGATGATCGACTGCGTGTCCCAGGGCGCGATCGGCCGCTCCAGCCCGACTGGCGTCTCGTCGGTGGATTCCAGCCGGTCATGACCGTGCACGACCAGCCCCTCGATCGGCCTCGGCGCGCCGCCCAGCACGACGATCTCGGACAGGCGTCCGCGCTCGATCTCGCCGAGCCGGTCCTGCAGGTCGGCGTGCACGACCGCCAGACGCGTGTCGGCCACCCGGTTTGCATGTTCCAGGATGTTGCCGCGATAGGCGAGGTTGATCGGCACGAACACCGCGCCGAGATGGTTGAGCGCGAACCACAGGCGCAGGCAGTCGGCGGAATTCGGCAGCCAGACGAGTACGCGGTCACCCTGCCTGACGCCGAGCTGGCGCAGTGCGTTCGCCGTGCGGATGGCCAGCGACTGCGTCTCGGCATAGGTCCATTCGCCGCCTTCCTCGAAGACGGCGAAGACCTTGTCAGGCTGCTCGCGGGCCCAGCGCTCGAGCATGTAGCGCTGCACGCACTCCTCGACGGGGACCATCCTGGGGTCGAGATGCGAACTCATCTGTCTTCCTCCCCCTTGCCGGCGCGCGGACCGGCGGCGCCGGCGGCGATCTCGGCGAAAAGCGGTTTTCGTGTCAGCTTCATCTCGGCGGTCATGTCCTGCTGAACATGCGCCTTGAGAAGCGCCAGCGCGGTGTCGCGTGCGGTGGCGTCGAGGGTGGCGCCACCCTCGATGGCCGCCGCGAAGGCGCCGGACAGGACGGCGTCGCAGCGGGCGAGCGCATCGATCAGTTCGCCGGTGCCGGCCCGGTCCGCGTCGATTTCGGGAAGTGCGTCGACCGCCATGATGCGCGACAGTTCGTCGATGACCAGCCGCTTCGCCATCAGTCTTTCGCGGAGCGGAGCGCGGGCCCACTCGATGCGCGGCGCGACGGCGTTGAGCAGGTCGATCACGCCTACGGCCTGGCCGCGCGCGTAGGGATCGGCGACATGCGGGATCACGTCGGCACGCAGCGTGGCGATCATGCCTTCGATGAGCCGGGCGAGCGCGATGTTCATGCGGCGCGCTCCAGCGCGGTGCCCAGTTGCAGCAGCATGCGCGGCAGCTGCGCGGTCATGCCGGCCATGCGCAGGTCGTTGAAGCCGCGCTTCTCGAAGCTGTAGGTCGCGCCCAGATGCATGACCGCGAGCTTGAACGTGCCGAAGGCCTCCCAGTAGCGGATCGCCGACATCGGCACGTCGATGCCGCTGAGTTCAGCGTAGCGGTCGCGCAGTTCCTCGCGCGAGAAGAAGTGGCACATGTGGGGGGAACGGCCGCGCCATGCCTGCAGGCAGATCCAGCCGAGGTCTTCGACGGGATCGCCCAGACTCACCAGTTCCCAGTCGAGCATGGCGGTGATGCGGCCGCCCTCCTCCAGGAAGTTGCCGATGCGGAAATCGCCATGGACGATGGATATGCGCGGTGCGACCGGCGCATTCTCCCTGAGCCAGGCGATCGCCCAGGCGAAGCTCGGATAGCGCCAGTCGGACCATTCGCGCATCCGCGCTTCCCAATAGTCGAGGCGCTCCAGCGCGGTCGCCGTAGGATCGGTCGGACCGCCGATGGACGCTACCGGCGTGTCGCGCCACTCGAAGCGGTGAAGGGCCGCCAGCGCGGCGACGAACTGCGCCCCCAGCGCCTCGCGACGCGCATCGTCGAATGCCGGGCCGCCATCATGCGTCCAGGGGATGGGAGCGGTTCCCGAAACCTTCTCGCAGACGAAGAATGGAGCCCCGAGCCACTCGCCCGTATCATCGTACCAATAGACCGCGGGCACCGGAACGCCGCTGCCCTTGAGAGCCGACAGCGTGACGAATTCCGGCGAAGCCCGATAGGGGCCGAAGATGCCGGTCGGCGGGCCTACGCGCAGGATGAGCTCGCGCTCGACCCCGGCGCCGTTCTCGCGCCAGCCCGCCCGCAGACCGTAGGTGACCCAGGAGAAGCCGACCGTATATCGCGTGAGCGCTCCGATCGACACGTCGGCGAGCCCTTGCGCGCGCATGAACGCTGCCAGGCGCCCGCCCACGGCATCGAGGTCGAACGGATCGAATTCGATCAAGCCCGCCTCCCCCTCATACCTTGAAGTAGTCCGGCTTGCCGGTCGTCCAGGTCTCGCCCCAGAGCTGGCTTCCGCCATCGACCGCCAGCAATTCGCCGGTGACGTAGGCGGCGCCGGGTCCGCCCAGATAGACGCAGGCTTCGGCGATCTCCCAGGAGGTGCCCGCGCGCATCATCGGGTTGGAGCGCGGATATTCGGCTCGCGCCTCCGGCGTATAGACCTTCCAGCCCTCGGTCTCGATGGCGCCCGGCGCGACGCAGTTGACCCGTATGCCGAGCGGCGCCCACTCCACGGCCACGCTGCGCGAAAGGCCGATGACGCCGGCCCGCGCCGCGACCGTGTGGGCGACGCCGTAGAGCCCGTGCGTCGTCACGACCACGACGTTGACGATGCTGCCGCCCCTGCCCTGGTCACGCCAGCCGCGCGCGGCACCCTGCATCATGTACCAGGTGCCGTTGAGGTTGGTGTTGACGACGGCGTTCCAGCCCTTCACCGAGAAGTCGATGGCCGGCTGCGGAAACTGGCCACCGGCGCTGTTGACCAGGATGTCGACGGGGGGCAATTCGCCGGCCAGGCGCGCATAGAGTGCGGCGACCGAATCCGGTTCGCGAATGTCGACGGTGGCGGAACTGGCCTTCCAGCCGGCGCCACGGATGGCGGCGGCGGCGGCCTCCGCCTTTTCGGCGCTGCGCCCTGCGATCACCACATGCGCGCCGATGCGCGCGCACAGCCATGCCGTGGCGCGGCCGAGACCTCCCGCGCCTCCGGAAATGAGCACCACCCTGCCGGCCAGGGCCTCGGCACCATAGATCGTCGGCTGCACGGCCAGCGCGGCGTCGTCCAGACCGAATGTCGCCTCGGCGCCCTGCGCGGCCTCAGGCATCCTGCTTCATGTCCCTGAGAAGCTCGCCGGCGATGATCATCTTGCGTACCTCGGTGGTACCCGCGCCGATCTCCATGAGCTTGATCGAACGGTAGAGGCGGTTGATCTCGGACTCCCAGATGTAGCCGGTCCCGCCGTGGATCTGCACGGCCTTGTCGAGGACGCGATGGCAGGCTTCGGCGGCATACATGACCGAGGCGGCGGTGAGCATGTGGATGTCGCCGCGCCCGCCTTCGCCCACCTCGAGCGGCGCGGCTGCGGCCAGCGTGCGATAGGTGAAGGCGCGCATCGTCTCCACGTCCACATACATGTCGGCCAGCATCGACTGAACCATCTGGAAGGAGCCGATCGGCTTGCCGAACTGGCGGCGCGTCTGCGCGTAGTCGACAGACAGCTGCAGCGCGCGTTCGGATATCCCCAGACAGAGCGGCGAGATCATCGCGCGCTCGAGGTCGAGGCCGCTCATGACGACCGACACGCCGGTATTCTCGGTGCCGACGAGGTTCTCGGCGGGCACGCGGCAATTGTCGAAAACCAGTTCGGCGGTCTGGCTGCCGCGGTAGCCCATCTTGATCAGCTTCTGGGCGACCTTGAAGCCGGGGTAGTCCTTTTCGACGATGAAGGCGGAGATGCCCTTGGCGCCCCGTGCCTTGTCGGTCTTGGCATAGACCAGGAGAACGTCGGCGACGGGTCCGTTGGTAATGTAGATCTTGGAGCCATTCAGCACGTAGTGGTCGCCGTCGCGGGTGGCGGTCGTGCGCATGGAGCCGAGTGCGTCGGAACCGGCGCCGGGCTCGGTCAGCCCGAGCGCGCCGACCTTGCGACCGGAGCACAGGTCCGGGAGGTACTTGCGGCGCTGAGCATCGTTGCCGTTGCGATAGATGTTGTTGGCGCACAGATTGTCATGCGCAACCCAGGCGAGCGCCATGGCGTGGTTCCACCGCGCCATCCCCTGCAGAACGAGGCCAGCCGCGAGCAGGTCCAGGCCGGCGCCGCCGAATTCCTCCGGGATCGTCACGCCGAAGAGACCGTTGTCGCCAATCTTGGGGAACGCGTCCTCGGGCCACCATTCCTCGTTGTCCATCCGCTCGGACAGCGCATAGAGTTCGTTGCGCGAGAAACGGTCCGCCTGGTCGAGGATGTTGCGCTGGTCCTCGTCGAGATCGAAGCCGAAACTCCGATTGTCGCCCATCAGGCTCGCTTGGTGCGTGTTCACGCCGTCTTTCCTCCCTGGTGCCTCGCGCAGGCGGGCGATGCGAGGGAAAGCTAGCAGCCACATCGGACCAACTCAAGACGTTGTGACACGAATAATGAAATCGCCTCATCATGCAATCTCGCTATCGATTATTGGGAGCGAATGCCGCAATTTCTGTCGTGTTCACGGAGTTTTCGCCAGTTCCTGCATTTTTGAACCCTTGCGTCGTGGGATCGGTTGACATGCTTGATGAATTGAAATCATTTATGTGGAAGCCCGACGCCAGGATCGGGCAAACGGGCCAGGGACGGCGGACGTGATAGGGACTGTGAAGCTGGAAAGGCGCGGAGCGGTGCTGGTCGTCACCATCGACCGCGAGGAGCGCCGGAATGCCCTGAACGAGAGCGTGGCGAAGGGCATAGCGGCCGGGCTCGACCAGGCGGAAGGCGACCGCGCGATCCGCGCTGTTCTGTTGACCGGGGCGGGCGAAAAGGCCTTTTGCGCGGGCGGCGACCTGCAACCCGCAGCGGACGGAACGCCCTTCACCATCGATGCCGCCGATCCGAGGCACTACGTTGCGGCGCTGCTGAGGCGCATGGACGCCTGCCGGCTGCCGATCGTCGCGCGCGTCAACGGCCACGCGCTCGCGGGCGGTTTCGGGCTGGTCTGCGCGTGCGATCTCGTCGTGGCGCGCGAGGACGCGCTGCTCGGCGTGTCGGAGGTGAAGGTCGGGCTCTTCCCGATGATGATCCTGCCCTATCTGCTGCGCGTCCTGCCGCAGCGCGTGATGATGGAGCTCTGCGTAACCGGCGAGCCGATCACGGCAGCCGAGGCGCTTGCCGACCGGATCGTCAACTATGCGGTGCCCGCCGGGGAACTGGACTCCAGGACCGACTGGCTGCTTGATCGCATCGTCACCAAATCGCCGACCGGAATCCGGCTCGGCAAACAGGCGCTTTCCAAGATCCGCGAGATGTCGACGGACAGCGCGCTGGAATACGCGCAGTTCATGCTCGCCAACATGGC
>VFQR01002198.1_pt1 | contig 12885 bp, 6 predicted proteins | sample 3512321 | NCBI WGS metagenome assembly VFQR01 (sample SAMN10412374, study PRJNA504923) | tailings metagenome | isolation source: Relicate 3 Philex TSF1 revegetated site | place: Philippines: Tuba, Benguet | collected 2017-08-29
CCCACGCCGAAAACCTCGACCGCATGATGCGCGGCATGAAAGCCTCACTCGATTATTACAGCACGAACTTCGGCCCATATCAGCACCGGCAGTTGCGGTTGCTGGAATTTCCACGTTACCGGGGCTTCGCGCAGTCGTTTGCCAACACGGTGCCGTTTGCCGAGGGCATGGGTTTCACGCAGAAAATCAGCGATGCACCGGGCAAAATCGACTACGCGTTTTACGTAACCTGCCACGAAACGGCGCATCAGTGGTGGGGGCATCAGGTCGAATCGGCCAACGTGCAGGGCGGTACGCTGCTCATCGAAGCCCTTTCTCAGTATAGTGCGCTGATGGTGATGAAACAGGCGTATCCGCAGGAGATGATGCAGAAATTCCTGAAAAACGAGTTAGACGATTACTTGTCGGGGCGGTCGTTTGAGCGCAAAAAAGAGCAGCCTTTAGCAACCGTCGAAAACCAGCAATATATCCACTACAACAAAGGGTCGCTGGCGATGTATGCCTTGCAGGACTACATCGGCGAAGCTACTGTAAATAAAGCTCTGCGCTCGTTCCGCGACAAGTGGAACCTCGATCAGCTACCCCGGAACGGACGCTACCCAACGTCGGCAGATTTGCTGGCCGAATTCCGCGCCGTCACGCCCGACAGCCTGCAATCGGTTATTACGGACATGTTCGAGACGATTACGCTCTTTGAAAACAAGGCCGATAAGGTAACGATGAAACCCGTTGGTAAGAACTATGATGTAACGCTGACGGTGTCGGCGGCCAAGTTCCGGGCCGATTCGCTGGGCAACGAGAACCCGACGAAACTCAACGACCTGATTTATATCGGCGTTTACGGCGAAGGGAAAAATAAACAGGATAAGCTGCTGTTCTACAAAAAGTACCGGCTGACGAAGCCCAAAGAAACCATTACGGTACGGGTGCAGGAAAAACCCACCCGCGCCGGTATCGACCCGCTCAACCTGCTTGTCGACCGCAATTCGGGCGACAACGTGAAAGCGGTGGAATAACTTTTACAGTGAGCAGTTATCAGTAAACAGTTATCAGTGCCTGACTAAGCGAAGCTACTGATAACTGTTCACTGGTAACTGCTCACTGTTATTTGTCCCACCAAACGGGGGTATCGATGTCGTCGATGTTGCGTAGGCCCTGACTCGTGATAGCCGCGTCGAGGTTAGTGCGGTTCACCGAGTTTTCGGCATCGGGATACGACAGGCGATTAATGAAGCTCCCCCGAATGGTTTTTCCCGGATACGGATTAGGCGTCAGCACGGGGAAGTTGGCCCGGCGGAAGTTAGCCCATGTTTCGGGGAAATTCAGGAACGACGCAATCCAGTACTGCGTGCCAATCTGTTCTAAAGCACGGGCCGGATTGAACGGATTGGCCGTCAGATAGGCCGTGATGGCCGCTGCCGGAACCGCCGAATTGGCGTCATAATCAGCCAGTTGCTGCATGTGAGCCGTTACGCCCGCGTTATAGAACGTGGCCGCCGAGCCGGTTGTCCAGCCGCGCACGGCGGCTTCGGCCAGCAGCAGTTGCGTTTGGGCATACGTGACAAAGAAGTTCGGTGACGCCAGTTTCCCCATACGCGTACGGTCGAGCTGCGAGTAGTCGTAGAAACTAACCAGCCCGTCGCGGGTGGCCTGCCCCACAATGGTGCTGTTGTCGAAACCCATCGGCATCCCGATTTGTACTGCCGGTGTACGGTCGGCGCGGGCGGCTGTTTGCTGCGGCCCCGACGCGGCCCCTACGTAGCGCACGGCAATGGCCGACAGGCGCGGGTCGTTCGTGTTTTTGAGTTGATCGACAAACGGTTTGGTCAGGTAGTAGTTATTGGCTTCCGACCCGTTCAGCGTACCGCCCGTCGAGTTGGTGTAGTTGGCATCATGCCGAATCACGGCGTTGTCGGCGTTCGACTGCATCACCCCGCCCGTTATGGCCCGCTGCACCACCTGCTGCGCCAGCGTGGGGTTCACCGCCGACAGCCGCATACCAGCCCGGAGCATCAACGAAAACGCCAGCCGACGCCACCGCACCACGTCGCCCGCATACAGAATTTCGCCTGTTTCGCGGGTTTTGGCGGCATCAAGCCCGGCGGCTGCTTCGGTTAGTTCTTTAATGATGTCGTTATAAACGGCCTCCTGCTTGTCGTATTTCGGAAATGCAATACCATCCAGATACCCCAGCCCAGCTTCGGTATACGGAATATCGCCGTAGGTATCGGTCAGAATCATCATTACGTTGGCCCGCCAGATACGGGCTGCGTGATACAGGTTCGAGCGGTTGGCGTTGGTGCGGGTCTGCTCGATTACATCGACTAAGTGCCGGTTGGCGTTCTGGTAGTAATTGTTCCAGTTGGCCGCGTTACGCGGTTTGTTATCGACGTTAAAATTAGACCCGGCCAGCACCGTACCGTTTGGCGAGATGATTTGTTGTACGATACCGGCTTCAAACACCAGCGCATCACCCCCCGGATACGCACTGCTCAGTATGCCATTGTTCAGCAACAAGGCCGGATTAAGGGCCGTTGGCGAATTGGGGTTAATGTTTAGTTGGTCGAAACCCCGTTCGCAGCTTGTGGCAAACAGCAGGGAGGCACACAAACTTCCAATTATAAGTGTCTTTTTCATATGTTATAGCGTTTACCCCACCCCAACCCCTCCCCTGAAACCAGGGGAAGGGCTAAAAACTCCGGGTCTTATAAGCCCCTCCCCTTAAAACCAGGGGAGGGGTTGGGGTGGGGTTATTTTAGAATCGTGCGTTCAAATTGAAACCAATGCTGCGGGTTGTGGGTACGCCGGTGGCTTCGAGACCCACTACGTTGTCGGACGAGAAACCGAATTGTTCGGGGTCAATATTATCGACCCATTTCTTCAGCAGCAGAACGTTGTTGCTCACCGCGCTCAGACGCAAACCCTTGATGAACATGTTTTTGGGCAGAAAACGGGTGAAGTCGTAGCCAAGCGATACCTGACGCAGTTTTATAAAGCCGCCGTTGTACACTACCGCTTCGCCGGTGCTGTTGGCAACCATCGTCTCGTAATACAACTGAGCATTTACGCGGCCCGTGTTCGGTTCGCCGGTTGGGCCAACACCTGCGCCAACCATAATATTATCAGGACTACCACGGCCTACCAGCGTCATCTTATGCAAACCGTGGCGAATGGCGTTGCGGTTGGTGCCCGAAATCATCTTATTTCCCAAACGATAGTCGATCAGGAACGTAAGGTTAAGCCCTTTGTAGTTGATGGTGTTGGTCATACCGCCAAACCACTTTGGCAGAGCCGAGCCAAATGAAACCTGTTGTGGCCCGCGCTGTGGCAGTCCAGATGCCGTATGGATGAGTTGGCCCTGAGCGTTTCGCAGCAACGGAAAGCTGTAAATCTGGCCGAGGGGTTGCCCCACCACCTGCCGCAGTTCGCCAATGAATACGCCACCGCCCGTAACGATTTGAGCCGGCTGACCGTTGCGGTCATAGTCGCGTTCGGGCGTTCCGTCATCATCGGTCAGCAGCCGCAGCAGTTTGGTTTCGTTGTAGGCCGCGTTGAAGCTGATGTCCCAGCTAAAGTTGTCGGTGCGAACGGGTGAGCCGGTCAGCAGCAGTTCGATACCCCGGCTTTGGCTTTGGCCGCTGTTGATAAGCTGATCGAAGTAGCCCGAAGCGGTCGAAATCTGCTGCCCCACAATCTGGTCGCTCGTAATTTTGTTGTAGTAGGCAATGTCGAAACCAATGCGGTTGTTAGCGAATTTCATCTCCAGACCAAACTCGGTTTCAGCCACGCGCATGGGCTTCAGGTTGGTATTGGGTACGCGTGCACCCGAAATAAAGCCCACCGGCTGCCCCTGAAACAGGTTGGCATTTACGCCGTAGAAAAGCCCGTTGGCATAGGGCGGCACGTCGGTATCGCTCCCCACTTCAGCGTAGGCGGCCCGCAGTTTACCGAAGCTGATGAACGCAGGTAGCGAACTGTTGAAAGCTTGCGAAAACACGAAGCTACCCGTTATCGATGGGTACAGAATGCTCCGGTTGTCGGGAGCCAGCGTCGAGAACCAGTCGTTGCGGGCGGTGGCGTTCAGGAACAGGTAATCGTTGTACGACAGACCCATCTGGGCGTATAGCGAATTCACTTTACGCTCGCTGAAGCTGTAGTTTGGGTCTTTCACACGGGCGTTTTGGGGCGTGTAGAGGCCCCGCACCACGAAATCCTGGGCATACGTGCTGTTGTTATCGCCATAGCGGTATAGCTGGTTACCACCCAGCAGCACATCGACGCCAATTTTACCAAACGTGCGGTTGGCCCCGATGAGGAAGTCGGCATTGACCTCGCGCGACCGGCGCGTTTCCTGCGTTACCCAACCGTTGACGAAACCTGCCGGGGCCGGTGCCTGGGCTGCCGAACCCGTTGGGAAGTTATAGACCTGATTACGCGACCAGTAGTCTTGCCCAATCCGCCCCTGAACATAGAGCCAATCGGTAAAATTATAGCGCAGAGCCACGTTGCCAAAAACCCGGTCGCGCTGTATTTTCTCAAACTTATCGCTCAGCGTAAAGTAGGGGTTCGTGCGGTTGCGGAAGCGCGACCAAACAAACTCGTTGCCGTCGGCATCGTATTTATTGGCCTCCATCACGTCGAACGGCATCGAGTTTGCCATCGTATACACAACCGTTGGAATCGTGAAATCCTGCTGGGCAATCTGGGGCGGGTTACGGTTGTCTTCGTACGAGTAGTTAATCGTACCCGACACGTTCAGTTTGGGCACCACGTTGTAGTTAAAACCGAAATTAATGCCCTGCCGCTTGAAGGTATTATTGGGCGTGATGCCCTTCGAATCGAGGTTAGACGCCGAGATGGTCATGCCACCTTTCTCGCCCGACGTTGACAACTGGATGGTATTAGTCCAGTTAAGGCCATTGCGGTAAAACTGGCGAATCCGGTTACGTACCGGCTCATACGGCACCGTTACCCCCCCAAACAGCACCTGCGTCATGCCCGGCTGGAACCGTTCGCCCCAACTCCATACGCCCGACGTGGGGTTGGGCGTAGTAGGCCGGATTCCATTTTCACCCTGCCCGTATTCGTACTGGTAATCGGTGAAGTCGAGCGGCTGCTCAACGGTCATGTTACTGTTAAAAACCACACCCAAGCCCGAACCACTGCCCTTGGTTTTGGTGGTTATCATAATGACCCCGTCTTTGGCCCGCGAGCCATAGAGGGCGGCTGCCGTTGCGCCTTTCAGCACAGTCATCTGCTCGATGTCGTCGGGGTTGATGCTGCTCAAACCATCGCCCCCATCGGAGTTGTTGAAACCCCGGTTGCCTATCGACGCGTCGGAGCCGTTGTTGCCGGAGTTGATACTGAAATTGGTGTTGTCGATAGGCACCCCGTTGACGACGATAAGCGGGCTGTTCTGTCCCGAAAACGACGACTGCCCCCGAATGCGTATTTTGCTCGTAGCGGCAGGCCCGGTGCCTAATCCCGAAATCTGAACCCCGGCCCTTTTGCCTTGCAGGGCGTTAATGAAGTTGGGTTGCCGGTTCACGTTAATCTGGTCGGAGACGAGCGTGGCCGTGGCATAGCCCAGTGTTTTGGCTTCTTTCTTGATACCCAACGCCGTTACCACCACTTCGGCCAGATTCTGATCGGCTTCCCGGAGCGTAACCGTAAACTGCGTTTGATTGCCAACTTTTATCTCCTGCCCGGCAAAGCCGATGGCACTAAATACCAGCGTGGCGTTGGGCGGCACGTTCAGGCTGAAATTACCCTCAGCGTCGGTGGTAGTGCCCAACTGCGAGTTTTTCACTAAAATACTCGTTCCGGGAACGGCCTGCTGGTCTTTCCCGGAAATCACGCGGCCCGTCACCCGCCGGTCTTGCGCTTGAGCGATGTTTGTCAGTAGAAATGCGGCAAAAAACACCATTCCGACCGACCACATCAGTTCGTGTAGTTTGTGATTCATAATTGATTACAATTGGTTAACGTTTTTGGTTTATGCGAATAAATCAAACAAATCTTCTTTCGGTACTAATTTTAAAAGGATAGCGTATAGTGGGTTTTACTCAGGTAAATGCGCTAAAAACGACAATGCCCGGTTATCAGAACCGGGCATTGTCTGTCAACTAATCTAATTTTTGGCAGGTTCACAACCACTCGGCGCGCCTGCCTGCTTCTTACGGCTTCGGTGCGCCTTTCGAGTTGCTGCCTGCTGCCGGGTTGAGCGAGTTAATCCAGGCGGCAATTTTCAGCGCGTCGGCTTTGGGCACCTGCGGCATGGGCGGCATCTCGGTGGCGTAGTCGGGCCAGTTTTGCGGTTTGGGGTTATAAATAAACTCCACAATCTGGTCGTTGGTATATTTCCGCTTTGCCACTTCCGAATAAGCCGGGCCAACCTGCCGCTTATTGGTTTGGTGGCAGGCCAGACAGGTATGCCGCGACAGCAGTCCCTTCACCTCCTCGTAGGTCGGTGCTTTCGCCATCGTTACGGCCTGCCCTTCAACCAGTTTTGGCTTCGCGCCCGTTGTGGACGCGCCTTTGGCCGGAACGCCCTTTTTGCCCGCCGGTGCTACGGGGGCCGCTGCCGGGGCAGGTGCGGCAGCCGAGTTGATGGTGCTGAGTTCGTTCGCGGCTAATTTCTGCCCGTCGGGAATATTATTGAGCGTGTAATAGGCAATAGGATGAACGAGCGAGTACGAACCTTCCTGCCCCCGAACGCCGTCGAGCGTCAGTTGGTGGATGTAGTACCGCTTCAGGCCATCGACCACTAAGCGGGCTTTCAGGCCATCGGGCGATACCTTTACGCCTTTCAGCGTCAGAGCTTCCTTATTGATGGTCGGGCTACCATATACCGGGTGGTATTTGTAGATAAAACTCTCGACCCGGTACGACGCCAAATCCTCCGCCGATTTACGGTCAACGGGCTTCGTAAACTCTACCTCGAAGCCGTCGGGCATGGCCTTCACCACACGCATTTCAAAAGGCGTGTTGCCATTCCAGACGAGCCGTTGCAGCCCTTCGTTGGCTTCACCTGCCGAACCCCAGCCCCGGTTGGTTTCGCCCACAAACAGCGAACCATCTTTGGCCCAAGCCATACGCAGCACCCCCGACCGGAATCCATTACGAAACTCGATAGCTCCGCCCTGATATTCGCCGTTCACTTTCTCCATGAACACGCGCGAAATCTTGCTCATGCCCTGATCGCCCACGAGCAACTGCCCCGCAAACGGCCCGAACGTACCCTGCGGAATCTCCAGAATTTCAGAGTTCGAGATGCCCAGAATACCGTGCGGCAACCAAACGGCGGGTGTCTGAATATCGACGTTCGGAAACTGCTCTTTCATCGCAAACAGCAAATTAGGCGTTTCGTTGGCTACGTTTTCGGGTTTGATGGCCCGCCCGTTTTCGTCCCGACGCCGACGCTCGTCAATTTTGGCCGTGAACTGTTCGGTGGTCAGTTTAACCGGCGAGTTCGTTGCACCCGTCCAGCGCAGTCCGGCGGGGTGGCCTACAAACGCGCCTTTCTTAACGTGGACCACGCCCCCCGACCCCATCCAGTCGCCCTGGTTATCGGCGTAGAACAGTTCGCCTTCGTAAATACCCAAGCCAGCCGGTGAGCGCATTCCCGTTGCCCAGGGTTGCATCTGCCCGTTTTCGCTGATTTTCATAGTCCAGCCGCGCCAGGGGACCCGGCTTTCACCGCGCCACCACTCCTCGTCGCCGAAGGCCACGTTGCCCGTCACGAAAAACTGACCGTCGGGCGAAAGTTTCGGTCCGAAGCTATACTCGTGGTAATGCCCCGACAGCGGCCAGGCATACACCGTCTCGAAGAGGTCGGCTTTCCCATTTTTGTCGGTATCGACTAACCGGGTCAGTTCGCCCCGCTGGGCGCAGTAGAGCGCACCGTCTTTGTAGGTCAGCCCCAGAATCTCGTGCAGCCCCGACGCAAACTTGCGGAAATACGGTTTGCGGCTGGTGGGGTTTGCCACAATCCAGATGGCGCCCCGGCGGGTGGCAACGCCGAGGTCGCCGTTGGGCAGCACCGTCAGGCCGCCCACTTCGAGCAGCGTTCCTTCGGGGGCCGTTACTTTCAGAATCTTGAAAAAATCTTCCTCTTTGGGCGATTCCTGCGCCCGCGCCATCAGCACGGTAGCCACGGCGAAGAGAGTTGTGAGTATCTTTTTCATGTGCTTGGGATGGAACACGGATTTTACGGATGATGCGGATTCGCACGGATAGGAATATCAGTAATCCGTGTGAATCCGTAGCATCCGTAAAATCCGTGTTCCATCATTTAAAACAAGATTGAGTAAACTACTTTTCCTTTGACCGGCACGATTAACTCCTGCCGGTTGCCCGCCGTGCGTACGGTGGGTTTGGCCCCGCCCAGGTCATCGAGCCGAACGTACTGCTCACCGTCGATGAGGTACAGGCCGTTTTCCAGCGCGCTGATGGTAACACCACTTGCCAGCCGGGCATACAGGTCAGCCGGGGCGTTGGCAACCGTCACTTCGCGTTGCAGGCCCTGCCCTTCGTTCAGCACCCGGATTTTGTCTTCTACCGACGCACCGAAGCTTTCATAACGGAATGAGGGCCGGTCTTCGCTGTCGAGCACGTAGCCTTTGGGCCGGAAACCCGAGCCGGTGGTGTCGGCCAGCCAGTTAGTTTGGGGCGAAGCTAACTTACTCAGAAAAAGCACGGGCGTGCCCATCCGCTGTACCATGCCCATCGGGCGCGACGAGCCATCGCCCCGGTCGTGCCACATGGGCGTGGCATCGAGAAACTGCCCGCGCCACACCTGGGCAATGGCTCCTTTGTCGAGGTCGTAGGTGTAGTGTACCTGCGTGGGGCTACCCACCGAGATGCCGTGCGTAACGCGCATGGTTTTACCTTTAGCATCGTTTACACCCGGCAAATCCATGAACGACCGTAGCAGTGTGTTCGTCGGCGTTTCAACCAGAATCGGGTCAACAGTTTCGCCGTCGCCCCCGTTTTTGTCGCTCATGACAAACTCACGCACGCCCGGCCCGGCCACGGCCAGTCCTAAGCCCGGCTGTACCCAATCGACAAATTTGGAATAAAGCAGTTCAAACGGCACGTCGCCTTTGGGCAGGGTGGCCCGTCCGGTAGCATTCCACTGACCGGGGGCAATAATCTGCTGGTTATTGATTTTCAGCATACCACCGCCCCCCGGTACGCCGAGGTTGAAACGGTAGTCGCCCGGCTCGGCCACGCGCAGCGTACCCGTGTACCGAATCAGAAACTCGTTCGGAATCTTGCTCACCGACGACGATAGCACCGTAGTTGGCCCTTCTGACTCAGGTGCGGTTTTATCATATTCGGGTTCTTTTTCGTATTTGCCTTTATAAACGGCGTATTTGAGATTCAGCAGTTCGGGCCGGGGTTTGTCGTAGTTTACGTAACGGATGTTGCGGAAGGCTACGGCCCCGTGGTCGCCCTGGAGCATGAGCGGGCCAACGGCTGCTTCGTTGTCGAACGCGGCTGCGCGGGTGGGGCCGGTCAGTTCTACGTCTTCGTGAATGGTAACGCCGTTGAGTTCGACCCGAATCATGCGGGCGTTTTCGGTTTTCTGCCCCTGTGCGTTGAAACGGGAAGCCTGAAACGAGATTTTCAGGTGCTGCCACAGGCCCGGTGCACGGCTGGCGTTCTGGCGGGCAGGCTGGCCCTCATAGCCTTTCTGGCCGTCGGGCCGCTTTTCGTCCCAGCGTTCGTAAATCGAGCCATTGTCAACTACGCGCGGGCTTTTCACGTCCCAGCTATCGAAGAGTTGAATTTCGTAGCGGCCCTGCAAATACACACCCGAGTTCGACCCTTTCGCCATCATGTAGTCGAGTTCGAGGTCGATGTCGCCGTGTTCCAGATTGGTCAGCAGGTTAAATTGCTGGCCGTACTGCGTTTGTCCGTTTTTGGGCGGCACCGGCACATTCACCAATACGCCCGTGCCTTTATCGGCGGTAAGGGTGTTGGCTTTAACGAGGTCGGCGCGGGCATTACCGGCAATGCGCCAGTTCGACGCAGGCGCTTTGAACGCGCTCAGGTCGTTGAGTACGAGCGGTACGCCCGGCGTTGGGGCGGGTTGAGCAAGTGCCATGCCCGCACTAACCAACCAGCCAATAGCGGGCAACCCACCGAAACGAAGAGGGCCACAAGTGTTTTTCATAAATACAGATTGGGAATTAGAGTCCGAAATTTACCATTTTTTATTTCTAAAAGGACGTAATCAGGCAATTGCCCTATCTTTGGGCGTTTTACGACTGATTCATTAACCCGTCTGTTTTCTATGAAAACTGCTTCTCTATCAATTGCCGCCGGCATGGTTATGGCTGGTCTTGCCATACCTGCCCTGGCCCAAACTCAACCTAATAAGCAAACGCCAGAATCGACCGAAATCTGGGAACCCGCCGTACCGGTGGTTACGCCCGGCGTCTATTCGGCCAATACGGCGGGCACCACGCCCCCATCGGATGCTATCGTGCTGTTCGACGGTAAAAACGCCGACGCCTGGGTAGCCAACAAAGGCTATAACCCCACCAACAGCACCGACCCGCTGAAGTGGCCCGTGCGCGATGGCGTACTGTATTCATCGACCACGTCGTCGGCTAAAACCAAGCAGGAGTTTGGCGACATGCAGTTGCACATCGAGTTCCAGACGCCCGCCAAAGTAGAAGGCAACGGGCAGGCGCGGGGCAACAGCGGCATCTTCCTGCAAGGCCGCTACGAGGTGCAGGTACTCGACAATTACAACAACCCGACTTACGTAAACGGCATGGTTGGCTCCGTGTATAAGCAAGCCATTCCGCTGGCAAACCCCAGCCGCAAACCCGGCGAGTGGCAGAGCTACGACATCATCTACATTGCCCCGCGTTTCAACAAAGCCGGTCTGATGCTCGAACCCGCCTACGTAACGGTGCTGCTCAACGGCGTGCTGGTGCAGAACCGCGCGGCCATCCGGGGCACTACCGAGTACATCGGCTACCCCCGCGTACAGGCCCATGGCAAAGGCCCCCTCATTTTGCAGGACCACGGCAACCCCGTCGGCTTCCGCAACATCTGGGTGCGGGAGTTGTAGGAAGTACAAGGTGCGGACGGTCCGCCGTTGCGGGTACGAATTGGCCTCCGGCGTATGCCGGGGGCTTTTTTGGTTTATTCTTTACCAAACTTTCTAAAGAATACCCAGCACAAACGCCACCCCAAGTACCAATGAGAACGTAAGACCGTAGAGGAGGGTCAGCCCCAGCAGTTTTGCCAGTGTAAGCCACCATGACTGCTGATACACAGTACGTAGTGAAAGCAGAAAATAGATCACCACCGGCGCGATAAATAAAATCAACAGGCTTGGGCCTACATCCGTTGGTACGTAATGACCCAGTGCCGTGTATCCAAGCAGCAACAGCACGACAGCGAGCAGGATAAATGCTACCGTATGCATATTGACTGAGAAGATCAGGTGGTCAACGTAATAATATTTCTTGCTACGCTTGTAAAAGAAGTACAGAAATACAGCAACCAGCGGCATCAATAGAAAAAAGCTGTACGATACGTATTTGATAGCCGTACCATACTGCGCCGTTTGTACCTCATTATCCGATTTATCAAAAGACTGAACATAGCGGTTGATTGACCGCTTCAAAATGTACGTCTCCAGAAAGTTCAACTCTTTAGTTACGCCTGTCTGCTTTTTGTAAAATTCTAACCGCTCGCCGGGTGTCATCTGCCGCATCCGCACAATGTCAGCACGGGCGGCTGCTTCGGTCGTGTAAATCAGCCCACCGAACGCTCCATCGCCTTTAGCAAAGCTAAATCGAAGGGGGTCAGTGGTTTTTCTGGGCTTAAGCGCGTCAATCAGTTTAGAAAATTGCTGGTACGCCCCGGAGCCACTGGTACCGTGCTGCATCTGAATTACTGATTTTTGGGAAACGCGTTTAAGGACGTCATTGACATCGGCGTACTGCGTTCGCTGGGCGGGCGAGAGTGCCTTGAGCCGGGAATAAAGCACCGCACCGAGGGTATCGCCGGGGGAAAACCGTAACGTTATTGACAGGGTGGTGTCGATTCCTATTTTCTTCTTTAGTTCCTTATCAACGGGCAGTGCTTTCGTATTAGCTAATTCGCGCAACGGCAACCAGGATAATTGCTTAGGCAGGGCCGTTAGGGTTGCCCGCAGCCGCTCGCGATGGATGCCAGACGTCACGGGTTCGTATAAGTGCAACACTGAATCGAGTTGGGCATCTGTAAAACCGCGCCACCGGCGTATCGTTTGCACCCCGGTGCTGTCGGCATCATCGAACTGGATTGCCACCCTGTTGATGATGCCCCGCAGGTTGGGCGTGGGGGCGTTTAGCAGCGAAAAAATGTCTTTCAACGCCATCTCGCGGTACTGGCGGTCGGCACCGTAAATGGTTTCTAACCGCGCTACTCGCAAAGCCTCTCGTTCCTGACTGTCGTTGAACGATACATTGAGAAGCAGAAACAGGAGAAAACTGACGAAAATATAGAGCCGGATGGGCGGCACATGCCGCTGCCGCCGACCCTCGATAAAATCGAGCGGTACCCGACCGGGGCGGGTGAAGATATCGCGCAGAGTTATCCACAGCTTGCCGTCGAAGTGCGTAAAGCCTTCCACCACTTCGTAAACGACATGACCAAAGGGTAGGCGGAGGTCGTGGTTTTCCTGACCACAATTCGGGCAGAAATTATCGGCAGGTGTTAAGTTACGCTGGCAGTTGGGGCAAACAGAAAGCTTACGGTGGTGCTTATGCGCCATTGGGAAAGTACGGACAGTCTTTCAAAGATAAGTACAGATAGTATTCGTACGAATTAGTATTCAACATATGCCAGAGCTTTTTTTGGGTGGAGATCCCTCGG
>VFQR01002200.1_pt1 | contig 12870 bp, 12 predicted proteins | sample 3512321 | NCBI WGS metagenome assembly VFQR01 (sample SAMN10412374, study PRJNA504923) | tailings metagenome | isolation source: Relicate 3 Philex TSF1 revegetated site | place: Philippines: Tuba, Benguet | collected 2017-08-29
CCTGATCGGCGAGGAGCACAAGGGCTTTCGCATGATCATGGGCAACTTCAACGGCGAGCGCCTGGCCATGAGCGCGCTGGCCCTGGGCTTTGCCGAGGCCTGCCACGACGAGGCCCTGGCCTGGGCGCGCGAGCGCAAGACCTTCGGCGCTGCGCTGATCGAGCACCAGGCCATTCGCCACAAGCTCATGGACATGCGCATGCGCATCGCGTCCACCCAGCACTGGCTCGACGCGCTGGGCGATCGCATCGACGCCGGCGACGAAGGCGCGGACTGGGTGGGCAACGTGTGCCTGCTCAAGAACCACAGCACGCAGGCCATGCAGGCCAACGCCGACGCCGCGGTGCAGATCCTGGGCGGCATGGGCTTCATGCGCGGCACCGCCAGCGAACGCATCTACCGCGAGGTGAAGGTCATGATGATCGGCGGCGGCGCCGAGGAGATCATGAAGGAACTCGCGGCCCGACAATTCGGCCACCCATGAGCACCGCCAAACCCACCCCCACCGCCTTCGAACCCGAATTCGTGCAACTGCTCACGCAGCTGTTCGAGCACAAGATCGTCTTCAACAGCGTCATCGGCCTCAAGGTCGTCGCCATCACGCCCGAGCGCGTGAGCGGGCGGATCGAAATGCGGCCCGAGCTCATCGGCTCTTACACGCACAACCGCATCCACGGCGGTGTGATCAGCGCCAGCCTGGACGCCATGGGCGGCCTGGCCGCCATGGCCGCCATCGGGGCACGCCACATGGACGAAGCACCCGAGCAGCGCCTGCACCGCTTCGTCAAGCTCGGCACCATCGACCTGCGCATCGACTACCTGCGCCCCGGCATCGGCACGCACTTCGAGCTCAGCGCCGAGGTGCTGCGCCTGGGCTCGCGCGTGGCCAGCACGCGCATGGAGTTCCGCGGACCCGACGGCAAGCTGCTCTCCACCGGGGCGGGCGCCTACATCGTGAGTTGACACGGCTGCGCAGCGCGGGCCACGGGGAAGACCGATGAGCGATTTCAAGCTGACCTACTCCACGATGTTCGCGCCGCCGCGCGAACTGCACGAACGCTTCGACGCCGCGCTTGCGCGCGTGCGCGGGCAACTCGGCCAGGACCACGGCCTGTTCATCGACGGCGCCTTCGTGCCGCGCGCCGAGCACATCGAGAAATACAACCCCGCCGACACGCGCGAACGGCTGGGCCGCTTTGCCCAGGCCTCGGTGGCCGATGTGGAACTGGCCGTGGCCGCCGCGCGCCGCGCGGGGCCCGCCTGGCGCCGCACGCCCTGGCAGGAGCGCGTGGCCCTGCTGCGCCGCGCCGCGCGCATCGTGGACGAGCGCCTGTACGACATGGCCGCCATCGTCTCGCTCGAGGTGGGCAAGACGCGCATGGAGGCGCTGGGCGAAGTGGCCGAGGTCAGCGCCTTCTTCGACATCTACGCCGAGCAGATGGAAGCCAATCACGGCTATGACCATGCGCTGCCCAACGACCCGCTGCCCCACCTGGTGAGCCGCAACCGCAGCGTGATGAAGCCCTACGGCGTGTGGGCCGTGATCGCGCCCTTCAACTACCCGTTTGCGCTGGCCGGCGGGCCCACCGCGGCCGCGCTCGTCACCGGCAACACGGTGGTGCTCAAGGGCTCGGTGGAGACGCCGTGGTCCGGCCTGTTGCTGGCGCAATGCCTGAAGGACGCGGGCGTGCCCGACGGCGTGTTCAACGCCCTGGTGGGCGACGGCGCGCACGTGGGCGAGGCCCTCATGCGCCACGACCACATCGGCGGCATCACCTTCACCGGCAGCTACGCGGTGGGCATGCACATCCTGCGCACGCAGGCCGCGCGCGCGGTTCCGCGCCCCTGCATCGCCGAGATGGGCGGCAAGAACGCCGCCATCGTGACCGCGCGGGCCGACCTGGACGTGGCCGCCCAAGGCATCGTGCGCTCGGCCTTCGGCATGTCGGGCCAGAAGTGCTCGGCGCTGTCGCGCGTGTACGTGGACCGCCGCGTGGCCGACGCGCTCATCGAGAAACTGCAGGCCGCGGTGGCCCAGCTGGCCATGGGCAACCCGCAGCTCGAAGCCACGTACACCGGCCCCGTGGCCACGAAAGCCGCCCACGCGCGCCACGCCGATTGCCGCCGCCAGCTTGAAGGCAATGGCTCACGCATCGTCGCCACCGGCCCGCTGCCGGCCGATGCGGCCAGCGGTTTCTACTGCGCCCCCGTCGTCGCCGAAGCCCCGCTGAACCACCCCCTGTGGCGCACCGAAATGTTCGCCCCGCTGGTGATGATCGGCCGCGTGGACAACGCCGAACACGCCATGGCCGAAGCCAACGCCAGCACCTTCGGCCTCACCGCCGGCTTCTTCGGTGCGGAAGACGAAGTCGACTGGTTCCTCGACCACATCGAAGCCGGCGTCACCTACGTCAACCGCCCCCTGGGCGCCACCACCGGCGCCTGGCCCGGCTACCAACCCTTCGGGGGCTGGAAGGGCTCAGGCAGCACGGGCAAGGCGCTGGCGTCGTTCCACTACCTGCCGCAGTACATGCGGGAGCAGTCGCAGACGCGGATCGTGGGGTGACTTTGGTTGTCTGTGCCGGAGTTTGAATTTCACCTTACTCGTGCGCAAGTAGTGTGGATTTCAAACTGCGGAGTTCGCACCGCAATCGATTGAGTGCATTCCTGCGCTATCGCACCCGTGCAACGTGCTTGTGCGTGCCCTCAAGGCGATCCAACTTGCCCTCACGCAGTAGCAAGCCGAGCACGCTGTAGGACAGGTAGTCCTTCGCTCCACCGCCGTAGTCACTGCGCAGGCCGAGCAAACTCGCCACCTCCGCGTTGCTCACACCGCCCGCATTGGCTTGCGCCATTTCCAGCACCGCTTCTTTGAGCAAGCTCAGTCCGACTTGGGCCTTTTCTTTCACACCCGATGGCACGACCACCTGCGTGCGGGCCTTCTTGCCCAAACCAGACGGCATCACGGTGTTCGTGAGCAGGCCTCCGGTGTCTACTGTGCCGAACGCGGCAATCAGTTCGGCCTCAAGTTTCAGTGCTTGGGTCTCGGACAGGGCGTCGACCAAGCGAACAGCCATCACCTGATGACCCGCCGCTTCAATGTCTCGTATGCGCTCACCCTTGCGGGTGGCATCGGGTTTGACGAGGTGATCGTGTGCGCGCGTGCCAGTCCCCTTGCCGATGTAGAAGGGCAACGCTGGGGACTGCCGGGGGTCCTTGAGCGCGTAGACGTAGTACGACGTGTCGGTGGAACTCACGCAGAAATGCTGGCGGGTTGACTACCCCTGGAGGGTATCACTGGTCAACACCTGCATGGTCGCACAGCACCCCCGCCTCCCTCACAAACCTCCCCCCATCCCACCCCACCCCCCACAACACCATCCGCGTGTGAAAGTCCTCCAGCACGTCGGGGGCCACGTGCGGGCCCAGGTGGGTGAGGCGTTTGTCTTTCAGGTGCACGTAGCGCAGCGGATGGTGTTGCGCCAGCCGGTGCCACAGCGCGTGCGCGGCGGGGGATTGGCGCGGGCCGCTGATGAGGCACATGCCTTGGTCGAGCGCCCAGCGGTAGACCGCGGTGGCGATGCCGTGGCGGCGGTAGTCGGGGGCGATGCGGGTGTGTGGGCTGCGCAGCACGCGGTCGGCGCGGCGGTCGAGTTCGATGAGGCGGTTGAACACGGTGAAGCCGGCCAGGCGGTTGAGGCCGCGGTCTTCGATGTAGACGTAGTGCTCGCCGTCGGCCACGCGGTGGCGCAGCACCAGGCCCGGCAGGTGCACGGGCAGGGTGGCGCTGCGGTGCAGGGCATCGCCCGGTGTGCGCAGGCGCTGGTGCAGGCGGCGCAGGTCGGCCGCCACCAGGTCGGCGGGCAGGTCGACGTCGATGCGCAGCTCCAGCGGGCGCGTCCACGGCAGCTCGCGCGGCATGCGCCAGGGCAGGGGCCACCGTGTGGACCAAGAGGTGTGTGGGCGGGGCAGGGCGATGGTGCTCATGTCGCGCCCTCCAGGCGGTGGGCATGGTGGGCGTTGGGGTCTTCGTCGTGGTCCGATGCGCCGTCGCCCGCCCACCAGCCGCTCAGCAACCGCTCGGGTCGGTGGCTCGCGCTCACGCGCGCGCTGGTGGCCCAGTCCTCGCGCGGCACGCACAGGCCGGCGTAGACGCCATAGCCCTCACCGGCGCGGATGGCGCCTTGCGCGCTGAGGCTTTCGCCCGCGCGGATGGCGCCGCCCGCGGTGATGTCGCCGCCGGCCTTGATGCCCCAGCCGGCGTCGAGGTGGCGGTCGCTGTGCAGGTCGCTGTCGGTGAGCACGCCGTCGCCGGCGCGCAGGTGGCCAGTGATGTGCACCGCGCCGCGCACGCGCAGGCTGCGGCCGCACTGCACGTCGCCGCGCACCTGCAGCACGCCGCCCACGCTGGCTTGCGCGCCGACCTTCAGTTCGCGCTGGCACACCAGGTCGCGCGCGATCCGCAGGTGGTCGCGCGCGCGCACCGGGCCTTCGACGTGCAGCGCACCGGCTTGCAGGTCGCCGCCGGCGTCCACGCCCGCGGCCTCGATCACGCCGCCGGCCACGATGGCTTCGCCCGCGCTCACGATGCCGCCGGCGCGGATGGCGCCGCCTGCGCGCAGCGAGCGGCCCGCGCGCACCAGGCCGTGGGCGTCGATGTCGCCGCGCACCTCCACCGTGCCGGCGAACACCAGGGCCAGGCCCGAGAAGTGGTGAAGCTGCAGCACCGCGCTGGTGGGGCCGAACTGCGCCAGCAGCCAGCAGGCGTCGTCCACGCGGCCGTCGGCCACCAGATCGTCGAGCAGGGCCTGGTAGTCGCTGCCTTGCGGGTGGTGGCGCAGCAGCCAGCGAAAGCCATCCGCGCAGGGGCTCTTGGCCTTGATGAAGCGTTTGGTGAGTTCCATGGTCACCCCCTTTCAGGCCGAGGCCAGCAGGCCGGCCCAGGCGCGCCGCAACGCGGCCCGCAGCGAACGCGCGGGCAGTGGCACCACCAGGGTGTCGTCGGTGTGGTGCAGCAGGGGCCGTGCGCGCAGGCCGGCCCACGGCCACCAGCGCCACCGCGTGTGGCCCACCACCAGCGTGCCCACCGCGCTGCGCCTCAGGTGGGCCTGCAGTTCGTCGTCCACGTCGCCGAAGAGCACGGTGGTCTGCAGGTCGTGCAGCGGTGCGCAGCCTTTGCCGCAGGGGGCGGTGCGCAGCGGCGCGGCCAGCTGGTCCAGCGCCTTGTGCGCCTGCAGGCGCCGCTGGCGCTGCATGTGGTCGAACACCGTCCAGGCCACGATGTCGCGCGGGTCGTCGGCGGGCAGTGCGGTGGGCAGCACGTGCACCAGGCGCAGCGGGCGCCGCGCGGCCAGGCGCCAGGCCCAGGCCAGCAGCGGCGCGTCGAGCGCGTCGGGGCGCAGCAGGCAGTGCACGCTGCGCACGGCGTCGGCCTCGGCGCGGTGGATCACCCACACCGGGCGGTTGACGGCGCGCAGCAGCGGCGCCAGCAGCCGGTCGGCCAGCGTGGTGCGTGGCGTCGTGGTGGTGGTGGCGCCCGACGGGGCATCGGCCAGGCAGGTGAGGCTGGCACCGCGCGCCAGGCGCACGGCGTCTGCCGGCGTTCGAACGGGGGTGTCGGCCACGTCCACCGCCAGCGCGTGGCGGCGGCGCAGCACGCGCGCGCGCTGCTGCAGCCGCGCCATGGGGTCGCTCAGGCCGTTGGGGTGTTCATCCGTGCACCAGGCCAGGCGCAGGCCGGTGCCCAGCGTGTGCGCCAGCCGCGCGGCCTTGTGAAGATGGTCGCCGGTGCCGGGGCGCAGCGTGGTCAGCACCAGCAGTGGCGGCGGTGGTGGGGGCGCGTCGAGGTGGTGCTGGCAGCGGAAGCGGTCGGCGTCGATCGGCGCGCGCGGCAGCCAGGGCGGGTGGCCGGGCACGTGGCTGTGCCTGAGCGTGAGGGACACGGGGTACTCCTTCCAGAGGCCCGGGCCGCGATGCGGTCAGGCCATGCTTCGCACGGGGCGGTGGGCCCGGCGATGGAAGGTGTGTGCGGAGAGGGGGGAGGGAGCGATCGCCGGGCTCAGGAATCTGCGGCCAGCAGGCACTGGCCGCGGACGGCCAGGCACTGGCCGGAGCGTGGGCGCGCGGCCGCCGTGCACGACGCAAGCGCGTGTGCAGGAAAAACGGTGGCCGGGGATTTCAACATGGCCCGCAGTGTAGGCCGAACGCAATGTCGCACTGGCGTGCGGGGGCGTTGGCGCGGCCGGCGCCGGCTCAACGCCGGGGGCTCAATGGCCATGCCGTTTGGCCGCTTCGATCGTGGCCGCATACGAGAGCACGAGCAGCGCCACCACGGCGGTGGCCGCGCCGCCGAGGGGAACAAAGCCCAGCAGGCGGGCCAGCGGGCCGCTGTGTGGCAAGGCCAGTGTCAACACGGCCATGCTGCCCACCGCCGCCGACAGCAGCGCGCCCGGCCGGCTGTGCCACACCGGCCCCCGCGTGCGCAGCACCAGCACGGTGACGAGCTCCGTCAGCAGCGACACCTGGAACCACGCGGTGCGAAACGCCGCTTCGCCCGCGTGCACCACCCACAGCAGCCAGGCGAAGGTGAGCAGGTCGAACACGGAGCTGATGAGGCCGAACCGCACCATGAAGCGCCGCAGCTCGCCGATCTGCCAGCGCACCGGCCGGCGCAGCTGGTGTGCCTCCACGCGATCGGTCGACAGCGCCATCGAGGGCAGGTCGCTCAGCAGGTTGTTGAGCAGGATCTGTGTCGGCGTGAGCGGCAGGAACGGCAGGAACGGCGCTGCCAGCGCCATGCTCACCATGTTGCCGAAATTGGCGCTGATGGTCAGCGCGATGTACTTGAGCGAGTTGGCAAAGGTGCGTCGTCCTTCCTCCACACCCTGGAGCAGCACCGCCAGATCGGGTTGCAGCAGCACCACGTCGGCGCTCTCGCGCGCCACATCCACCGCCTGATCCACCGAGATGCCGACGTCGGCCGCCAGCAGCGCCGGTGCGTCGTTGATGCCGTCGCCCAGGTACCCCACGCCATGGCGCGTGCGTTGCAGCGCACGCACGATGCGCTCCTTCTGCGAGGGATCGACCTCCACGAACAGGTCGGTGCGGGGCGCGAGGTGCCACAGAGCCTCGTCGCGCATGCCCGCGATGTCGGCGCCGGTGAGCAGGGCCCTGGGGTCCAGGCCCACCTGCGCCGCCACGTGGGCTGCGACATGGCGGCTGTCGCCGGTGATCATCTTGACCGCGATGTGGCTTTGCTTGAGTGCCTGCACTGCCGCGGCGGCCCCGGGCTTGGGCGGGTCACTGAAGGTCACGAAGCCTTCCAGACAGAGGCCGCTTTCGTCGGCCCGGTCGATGCGATCCGCATGCACCGCCCGTGTTGCCACGGCGAGCACGCGCTGACCCTGCATGCCCTGCTGCCGCACGAAGGCATCGATGCGCTCGCGCGCCGCCGCGTCCAGGGGCTGGGGTGCATCGCCCATGCGCAGGTGCGCGCAGTTGGCCAGCGTCTGCAGCACCGCGCCCTTGAGCACCAGCGTGCGCGCGCCGCTGGCGGCGTCCTCCACCACGATGCTCAGCCGCTTGCGCACGAAGTCGTAGGGAATCTCGTCGATCTTTCGCCAGCCGGCCACGCCGAGGCCGGCCTGCTCGCCGGCGCGCACCAGCGCCGCGTCGAGCGGGTTGTCGATACCGGTCTCGAAGGCCGCGTTCAGGCAGGCCCAGCGCAGCACCCGGGGTGCCTCGCGCCCATCGACGTCAACGGCGGCGGCGAGCTGCATCTCGCCCTGTGTGAGGGTGCCCGTCTTGTCGGTGCACAGCACGTTCATGGTGCCCAGGTCCTCGATGGCCTCCAGCCGGCGCACCAGCACGCCGCGGGCCGCCATGGCGCGGGTGGCGCGCGCCAGCATCACGCTCACGATGGCGGGCAGCAGTTCGGGCGACAGACCCACCGCCAGCGCCACCGAGAACAACAGCGAATCGATCAACGGGCGGCCCAGCCACTGGTTGATGACCAGCACCCCCAGCACCACCACCAGCATCACCCGCAGGAGCATGTCGCCGAAGCGGCGCATGCCGATCGCGAAGCGGGTTTGCGGCTCGTGTTGCCGCAGGTTGGCGGCCAGTTCACCGAAGACGGTGCGCGCCCCGGTGTGGGTGACCAGCACCGTGGCCGTGCCGCTGCGCACCGAGCTGCCCAGGAAGACGCAGTTGCTGCGTTCGCGCAGCACGGCATCGGCCGGTACGGTGCCGGGCCGCTTCTCCACCGGGAAGGATTCACCGGTGAGACTGGCCTCGGTGACGAGGAAATCGCGCGCCTGCAGCACCACGCCATCGGCCGGCAGCAGATGGCCCGCGGCGAGCTCGATCACATCGCCCGGCACCAGCTCGCGCGCGGGCAGCGTGCGCAGCGCGCCGTCGCGGCGCACGCGGGTCTGCAGCGCCAGGCGCTGGCGCAGCCGCGCGATGGCATCGGTGGCGCCCAGTTCCTGCCAGAAGCCGATGCCGGCGCTGCACAGCACGATGGCCAGGATGGTCAGCGCGTCGGCCCAGCTGCGCAGCGCCATCGACACCAGCGCACCCGCGACCAGGATCAGCACCAGCGGACTGGCGAACTGACGCAACAGCAGGCGCCACAGTGTGGCGCCGGCGGCTTCGGCCACCGCGTTCGGGCCCACCTGCTGCCAGCGCAGGGCAGCCTCGGCCTGGCTCAGGCCTGCGGGGCGGCTGGCGTGGCGCGCCAGCAGGGCATCGGCAGGCAGGCTCCAGTCGGGCGGAGCGCTGTCGTGCGCTTGAGTGGCTGTGGGCGATTCCATGCAGGGGCGGCGGCAGGCGTCCGCAGCCCATGATGGCGGTTGCAACGAAGGCGGGATTTGCGCCCGGTCAAGTCAGGCCGTTGACCGCTTTCACCAAGGCTGCGCGCGCATCGTCAAGCACACCGACCAGCTCGAGCGAGAGCCATGCGGCCTCGCCCGGCGTGTCGCCAACGCCGCCGTCGGCCTGCTCGCATTGCAGCGCCAACGCCAGGCGGTAGGCCCGCTCCATCAGCGCCGCCGATGCCTGCAAGTGCATCTGCTGCGCCGCCACGGTGACCATGTTGTTGGTCATTTCGTGAGGTTGGCCAGGCCAAGGCCGATGAACACGATGAACAGGCCGCGCTGGAATGCCGGGGCGCTGAGCCTGCCGCGCGCCAGGGCGCCCAGCCACATGCCGGCAAACGCGGCCACCAGCGCGATGACCGTGGAAACGGACCACAGATTCAGCCCGCCGCCAGCCTGCAGGCGAAGCCCGAGCGCCAACATGGCCACGGTAAATCCCAGGCCAAGCGCCTGTACGAGCATGTCCTTGTCGAGCCTGAGGCTCTGCAGGTAGGGCACGAGCGGCATCACGGACACCGCCGTCATCGCGGTCATGAGGCCGGCGGTGCCCCCCGCGACGGCGCCCCAGGCCGGGTGGCGCCGAGAAAGGTCAGGCAGGTGCGGGCGCCACAGGCCCCAGGCGCCGTAGAGGACCAGGACCGCCCCGAGCGCGTGGCGTGCATCGAAAGGCAGGGGCGCGCCGCCCAGGCCGGGTGCCAGCGCGGTCACCAGCGCCATCGCCAGCCAGGCGGGCCAGAGACGGCGCACCAGCATCCGTGTGTGCGGTCCACGGCATTGCGCCACGTTGGTGGCCAGGGTGGGCGCCACCAGCAGCGCCGCGGCCTGCGCGGGCAGCATCCACAACCCCAGCAGGCTGATGGCCACGGTGGGCAGGCCCATGCCGGTGATGCCTTTGACGGTGCCCGAAAGCACGAAGACGGTGGCGATCAGCAGGAGCTCTGTCGGGTCGGGCATGTGCGCATGGTGGCGCAGCGGCGCCCCATCGTCGATCTGACAGGTGTTGAGGCATCCTTCTGGTTTTCCGAAGGATGGAGCAGGACCAGGCCGGTAGGTTTCAAGGCAAGGTCTCGCGCACATCCTTCATGCCTGCCGAAGGATCGACCATGCCCACCTCCCGATCGAAACACCCCGCCCGCCGCACCGTGGACTACCGCGTCGATCCGTTCGACCTGCACCTGTTCAGCGCGGTGCTGGAGCACGGCACCATCACCGCGGCGGCCGAGGCCTCCAGCCTGTCGCTGGCTGCCGCGAGTGCCCGACTGAAGGCGCTGGAGGCTGTGGTGGGAGCGCCGCTCCTCGGGCGCTCCAAGGCCGGTGCCACGCCCACCGATGCAGGCAAGGCCCTGGCGCGACACGCGCGGCGCGTGCTGACCGAGCTGGAGGCGTTGCATGTGGAGATGGCGGGCTTTGGCCGCGGTCTTCGTGGCACGGTTCGCCTGATGTGCATCACCGCTGCCCTCGCCGATCCCCTGCCGCCGCGGCTGGGTCGGTTTCTGGTTCAGCACCCGGACATCGATATCGACGTCCAGGAACTGCCCAGCGACGCCGTCATGGACGGCCTGCACCGGGGTTTGGGGGAAGTGGGCATTGCCGCCGACTACGTGGACACGCGCGGACTCATGGCCTGGCCCTGGGCCGACGACCAGCTGGTGGCCCTGCTGCCGCGCGGCTGGCTGGGCCGCGCGCCCGGGGCGGTGCGTTTTGCAGAACTTCTGGAGAAGCCTTTCGTGGGCTTGCCGGCCGACGCCGGACTGAGCCGCTACCTGGCCGTGCAGGCCAGCCGCTGCGGACGCGTGCCGCGCCATCGGGTGCGGCTCGGGCAGTTCGCCGCGATCGCGCAGTTGGTGGCCGATGGCGTGGGCGCGGCGGTGATGCCCATGAGCGCGGCGCGCCGCTGGCGCGTGGCACCGGCCGTGGTGGTGCCGTTGGCCGATGCGTGGTCGCGCCGTCGGCTGTTGTTGTGTGCCACGCCGCAGGCGATGGAACTGGCGGGCGTGCAGGCCTTGTTGGCCACCTTGCGCGCGGCCTAGGGTGCGCCCGCTGGCGTGCGACCGCTGGCGCCCGCCGATGCGGTGAACACGGCAAACGTGCCGCTGGCGCTGGCAACGCTCACACCGTCCACCGTGAGGGTCGACTCCAGGTGCGCCAGTTGCCGCGAACGGTGCAGCAGGCGCGACGTGCACACCACCTCGCCATCCCGCACGGCCTTGAAATAGCTGATGCGTGCATCCACCGTGGCGCAGCGCTCATTCGCGGCCAGGGCGCTGTGCAGGGCCACGCCCATGCCGGTGTCCACCAGCGTGAAGAGGGCCCCGCCATGCACCACGCCGTTGGTGTTGAGGTGGTGCGGCTCGATGCGCAGGCGCAGTTCGCTGCTGCCTTCGCCGCTGCGCGCGATGTGAAGGCCGACGTGGCGGATGAAGGGCTGGCTCACTCGGGCTTGAACCCCGAGGCCTTGACCGGCGCTTCCCAGCGCTTGAGGTGCTCGGCCACCATGGCGGCGGTGGCCGCGGGCCCGGCGTGGCTGGGCACCAGGCCGAAGTTGCGGATGCGTTCCTGGATGCCCGGGTCGGCCAGGGCCTGGGCCACCGCGGCGCTCAGGCGCTCGCTGGCTTGCGCGTTCACGCCCGCGGGGCCGATGAAGGCGAAGAAGGCGTCGGCCGCCATGTTGATGCCCTGCTCCTTGAGCGTGGGCACGTCGGGCAGCGCGGCGGAGCGCTGCTCGCCCGTGACGGCCAGGATGCGCAGGCGGCCTGCGCGGTGGTGTTCGATGGTTTCCGAGGCGGTGTCGACCATCAGCGGGATCTGCCCGCCCAGCAGGTCCTGCGCGGCGGGTGCGCCGCCGCGGTAGGCCACGTGCGTGAGCGGCACGCCGCTGGCCTGGCCGATCAGCAGGCCCGCGAAGTGCGGCACCGTGCCCGCGCCCGAGGTGCCGTAGCTGGCCTTGCCGGGGTTGGCCTTCATCCAGTCGAGCACGGCCTTGAGGTTGCCCTGCGGCGCGCCCGGCCCGGCGGTGACGGCGAAGTCGAACACGGTGGCGCGCGCGATCGGCGTGAAGTCCTTGATCGGGTCGTAGCCGAGGTTGTTGTAGAGCCAGGGCGCGATCACCAGCGCGCCGCTGGGCGCCAGCACGATGGTGCTGCCGTCGGGCGCGGCACGCCTGAGTTCGCCCAGCACCAGCCGCCCGCCCGCACCGGGTTTGTTCTCCACGATCACGTTCTGGTTGAGCGTGGCCTTCATCTTCTCGGCCACCAGGCGGGCGACGGTGTCGACCGAGCCGCCCGGCGGGAAGCCCACCCACACGCGCAGGGTGTTGTCCTGCGCTGAGGCCAGGCCGGCTGCGGCCAGCAGGGTGGCGCCGGCCAGGGCGCTGAAGTGCCGTCTCTGCATGGGGTTGTCTCCTGTGGTGGGGTGGGGCGAGACCATTCTGGAATCGGTGACCGCGACGTCCATGCGTGTTTACCCCGGGAAAGTAGGCTTGCTAACAATCTCGCAGCGCGGCATCGTATGGGTGCATTCGCACAGCCCAGGAAAACCCAGATGCCCGTGATCGACGTCCACACCCACATGTACACGCCCGCCTGGCTGGAACTGCTCAAGGCGCGCGGTGGGGCCTACCGCATCCAGCGCCGCCCCGACGGGCAGGACGAGATCTTCCGCGGCGACACGCCGGTGGCGATTCCGCAGCCGGGGCACTTCGACTACGAGCTGCGCATCCGCACCATGGACGAGGCCGGCATCGACATCTCCATCGTCTCGCTCACCTGCCCCAACGTGTACTGGGGCGACGAGGCCACCAGCTGCCAGGCGGCGGTGGAATCGAACGACGCGATGGCGCGCGCACAGGCGCGCTGGCCCGACCGCATTCGCTGGTTCACCTCGCTGCCCTGGGAGTACCCGCAGCGCGCGGTGCAGGAACTCGAGCGCAGCTGCGCCAACGGCGCGGTGGGCGTGATGGTGCTGGCCAACATCTCGGGCCGCAGCCTCACCGACC
>VFQR01002201.1_pt1 | contig 12869 bp, 11 predicted proteins | sample 3512321 | NCBI WGS metagenome assembly VFQR01 (sample SAMN10412374, study PRJNA504923) | tailings metagenome | isolation source: Relicate 3 Philex TSF1 revegetated site | place: Philippines: Tuba, Benguet | collected 2017-08-29
ATAACTCCTAATTTTTGTCAATTTTTGTATTAAGAAAGATGTTTATAATGCATAGCTTATAAAGGGAGGAAACAAGAAAAATCCGGTTCCCTCACGCCACTTGCTTCAAGCCGGGGAACCCGTCCAACGCAGTGGCTCCCCTTTATAAGGGGAGGGTTAGGGTGGGGTAAAAAATATTTGGCACATCAATCATGACTTTTCAAACATCCTCATAGAGGAAAAATTAAAATTAGGACATTAATTATGAATATGAAAATTATTTATATCATTACCGGACTCTCCACTGGTGGTGCTGAAGTCATGCTTTATAAACTTCTGTCCAGGATAGATCGAGAACGTTTTCATCCCATTGTTGTTTCTCTAATGGATCGTGGTACGTGGGGCGATCGCATTACGAATTTAGGCATTCCTGTTTACACCATTGGTATGGAACAAGGAAAGCTGAAACTAGTTAACATTTGGCGAATGATTCAAATAGTAAATCAACTCAAACCTGATTTGATTCAAGGCTGGATGTATCATGGAAACTTAGCTGCACAATTCATCAAATTGTTTATACTTAGACAAGTACCTGTTATCTGGAATGTGCGTCATTCACTTCATTCTTTAGAACTAGAAAAGCCGGGAACAACTATTATTATTAAACTCAGTGCCAAATTTTCTCACTTGCCAACAAAAATTATTTATAACTCTCAGAATAGTTCTAAACAGCATGAAAAAATTGGGTATTGTCTTGATAAAACCTGTGTAATTCCCAACGGCTTTGAAACCGAAAAATTTACACCATCAACAGAAGCTAGTTTCAGTGTCCGTTCAGAATTAAATATTCCTGAAAATGCTTTATTGATTGGCTTAATTGGTCGCTATCATCCGATAAAAGACCATTTCAATTTTCTTCAGGCTGCTGTATTGCTACTTAAAAGTTATACCAACATTCAATTTATTCTTGTCGGCAATAAAGTTGATTGGGAAAATCATCTTTTATCCGAACTAATCCATGAATTAGGCCTTGTTAAGCACATACATCTATTAGGTGAACGTCATGATGTGCCTCGTTTAACTGCTGCTTTAGATATCGCTTCTTCCTCTTCATCTGGAGAAGGTTTTCCCAATGTAATTGGTGAAGCAATGTCCTGTGGTGTTCCTTGTGTAGTCACAGATGTGGGCGACTCAGGTTGGATAGTCGGTGATACCGGAAAAGTGGTTCCCCCCAGGAATCCAGAAGCATTAGCAAATGCTTGGCAAGCATTAATTGATATCGGAAAAGAAGGCAGAGAAAGCTTAGGAAAAGCAGCACGCGCAAGAGTAATAAAATGCTTTTCTTTAAACTCTATTGTAAATCAATACGAGGCACTCTATGACAGTTTAGTTTGTGGCAAGTGCGATCGCCTACCCCCAGGAACCGTTTAAACAAAATTTATCTCGCTCTGAAAGTTGCATCACTCTTAAATAAAAAAGCGTTAAATGATAAAATGATATTTCAGACATTTACTAATCTCCAAGTGTAGAACTCATCCCTCACTTCAAGAATATTTCAATCAGGAGAAGTTGAAATGTCTTTTTTCAACAGGAAGATTGTATCTCTTAAAAAGCTAAAACTTATCTTAGGAATATTGGGGACACTATTTACTTTATTTGCTTGTACAAACATCGGGTTATTAGCTAACAATTCATCCTTAGGCGATCGCCCTTTCGTATGGGTGGCTGCAAATCTAGAAAGAATCAAGCAAAAAGACCCCCCAGGAACTAAAACCGACATTGATTTATACGCAGCGCGTGGAGAATATGAACCTTTTCAAATAGGAATTCGCGCACCCAATAATGGTTTGACAAATGTAAATGTTGTGGTTTCGGATTTGTCTGCTGCCAATAATCGAGTAATTCCCAATACAAACATTACACTCTACCGCGAACATTACGTTTATGTTCATCACTCCAGCCCTAACAAAAAAGGCAGTACCAATCCATCTTTGGGTACTGGATGGTATGCCGATGGGCTAATTCCATTTATTAATCCAGAAAACAAAAAAGACATTACAGGTGCCGAGTTAGATGCTGTTCCATTCAACTTGAAAGCCGGAAATAACCAACCTATTTGGGTAGACATTTTCGTACCCCGGAACACTCAAGCTGGTGACTATCAAGGGACTTTTACTGTTAGTAGCGACCAAGGTGCGATCGCGGGTAAAATTCACCTAAAAGTTTGGAATTTTGAGTTACCAATTAAACCATCGCTGAATTCTGAGTTCACATTTTATGAACATCAAGATAAAAGCGATATGATCGAACTTCTCAAACATAAATTAATGCCTGACGCCCATTTTAATCCAGCACATGAACCAGAGTTAATCGAGCAGTGGGGACTGCGTTCTCGGGGTCTTCCTTTTTGGAGTGGGGCTAACGTTAGTACTTGCAAAATGGCTCCAGCACCTTCTCTCAAAAAAATTAAAACTACTGCTGCTAAACATAAATCTGGCTTATTTCTCTACGCAAGATATGCGGATGAAATTGACAATTGCTCAAATTTAATTGAACCAGTAAAGCAATGGGCGCGAAATTTTCATCAAGCTGGAATTGCAACCGCCTTAGCCATGACTCCCACACCTGCGCTTTATGATGATGGTTCCGGAACTGGACGTTCCGCTGTAGATATATGGGTAGTGTTACCAGAATCCTATGATGAAGCACCTGAGAGAATTACTGAAGTTCTGCAAAAAGGAGATGAAGTTTGGTCTTACAACGCTTTGGTACAAGACGGGTACTCTCCCAAATGGCAGATAGATTTTGAACCAATAAACTACAGAATTCATCCAGGCTTCATTAGCCAAAGCCTCGGACTAACAGGAATTTTATACTGGCGAGTTGACCTCTGGACAAAAAACCCCTGGAAAGACGTTCAAACTTATTTTCAGAAGAAATACAAACACCATTTTCCTGGTGAAGGGATGTTGTTTTATCCTGGAAAACAAGTAGGTATCAAAGGAGTTGTTCCTTCCATGAGGCTGAAGTGGCTCAGAGAAGGGGTAGAAGATTACGAGTATCTAGAAATACTTAAAAATCGCGTAGGCGTAGCCCGTCGTAGACATCGCCAACAGTGGGCACTGACATTAGCTAGGCGTGTCGGACTTGACTGGAAGCACTGGACGCGGGATACAAATCTCCTGGAATCAGTCCGGCGACAGTTGGGTGAAGAAATACATAGACTCTCTTCTCAATAAGAGATAGAAAATTTCATCATTACTTTGACTAAAATTTAGATATTTTTTAATATATCCAAGTGGATATATTTTTTTCGTGTATAAATATACTTTATACTTAGTTAGTGTCTACACTATGAATATTGTATCACAGCTAACAACCAAAGCCAGATTTAGTTTCCCAAGGAATTAAAAATATGAACCTACCAGAAGAATACATCAATCATAATTCATTCAAAATAGAACAACAAGGCTCGAATCCAGCGATAGATAATTTGCAATCTAACAATAGCATTAGCGAAACTAGGAATTTAGAAAAAGTTAGGGAAATTCTTGTTGGCAATCAAATTCGAGATATTGAAAAAAGATTTACCCGTCTAGAAGAACGACTAATTCAAGAATTTAATAACGTGCGAGATGAAAACAAAAAACGTCTAGATGCCTTAGAAAGCTATCTCAAACAAGAAATTGATTCCTTAACGCAGCGTTTAAAAAATGAACAAAAAGAACGTGATGTTCAGGTAAAAGCAATTGCAGAAGAAAATAAAAATATAACTGTAGCTTTAGAAAATAGGCTAACTCAAACTGATGAGCAAACTACTAATAGTCAACGAGAGTTACACGAAAAAATTCTCAATCAATCTAAAACTTTACAAGATGATATCCAAAACAAATCACAAGAAATTTTAGCTTTACTAGAACGAGAAGTTCAAGAACTGCGCCGAGAGAAAACAGACCGTTCAAATCTGGCGGCTATGTTTACCGAATTAGCTGTGCGGCTGAACGCAGAAAACAAGTCTTAAACTCAAAATTAGGAAGTACAAATTAGACTGTTTGAACGTCAGCGCATTTCTCCTATTAAGAACAAAATGTTACTTCATAACAATTGGGGATTGGGGGATTTTGGTAATGAATGACTCTTCGATAAATCAAATACCAAAAATATCTCCTGAGGGTTTGAAAAATCACAGCCAAACCTCAGAAATTCAAGATGAATTAATTATCCTCCGGAGTTTGTTGCTGGATATTGAGCCGACTAAACTAGAAAGACTTTATGAGCGACTAGAAAACTCCGAAATTCATCCAAAAGATATTAGCAAGATGCTTCCAGAAGCTGTGATCCTACGCTCAAAGCAAGATAAACAACTCGGAGAAGTAATGGTATCAACTGTTGAAGAAGCCATTCAAGTTTCTGTTAAACAAGACCATAATGTGCTTGCAGATGCATTATTTCCAGTTATTGGGCCAGCTACTCGTAAAGCCATTGCTACAGCCCTTGAGCAAATGACTCAATCTCTGAATCAAACCTTAGAACATAGTTTGTCTCCACAAAGTTTTCAGTGGAGATTAGAAGCGCAACGCACAGGAAAATCATTTGCGGAAATTGTACTGTTACGGACGCTAGTTTACCGAGTCGAACAAGTATTTCTGATTCATAAAGAATCTGGATTATTACTTCAACATTTAGTCACCAAACAGGTTACAATTCAAGATCCAGATTTAGTAGCTGCGATGTTGACAGCTATCCAAGATTTTATCAAAGATTCTTTCAGCGTCCAAACAGGAGATGGCATAAAAAGTTTACGTTTTGGAGAAGTCATAATTTGGATTGAAGAAGGGCCGCAAGCATTAATAGCAGCAATTATTCGGGGAAATCCTCCCCAAGAATTCCGGTTAGTTTTACAAAAAGCAATTGAAAAAATTCACCTCAAGTTTAGTCAAGAAATTAAAAATTTTTCCGGAGATACACAACCATTTGAGCTAACTAAATCCGATCTAGAAGATTGCCTAGTAGTTCAGTATAAAACTGCTGCTAAAAAAAATTATACTTCTGCTTGGATTCTCTTAAGTGTAATTGCGATCGCTTTTGGAACTTGGGGCTTTTTTAGTATTAGAGAACAACTCCGTTGGCAAGCCTATCTCCAAAAACTTAGTTCACAGCCAGGAATTGTTGTGATTAACTCCAAGCAAAGTTTTGGCAAATACTTTATCTGGGGAATGCGCGATCCTCTAGCAGCAGATCCTAATACACTTATGCAACAAACAAATCTCAACCCCAAAACAGTAACTAGCCACTGGCAACCTTACTTATCTTTAGAAACAAAATTTACTAGCCAAAGAGTTAAACAATTGTTAGATCCACCCCCAACTGTATCACTAAAAGTGGATAACAATGGTGTTCTCAACGCCACAGGTTATGCATCTCATCAATGGATTTTAGAAGCACGTAAATCATGGCATTTTATTCCTGGCATTACTCAACTTCAGGATAAAAATCTTGTAGAAATAGAACTTAGTCAATTGGAGGAATATAAAAAACAAATAGAACAAAAAATATTGTTTTTTGTGGAAGGGACAGTTGAACTTAACTCTGGTGAAGTTAGCAAGCTACCTAATTTAACCCTATCAATACGCAATTTTTTGAATATTGCTAAGTATTTGGATAAAGACGTGCAAATTCAAATAATTGGACATACCAACAGCACAGGAACAGAGCAAACAAATATCTTCCTCAGTCAAGCCCGTGCCGACAAAGTTTTATCTTATTTAAAATCCCAAGGCATCAATACAAAGCAACTTCAAGCAAGAGGTGTAAGTTCTAACCAACCTTTCCAGCCACAAGTAAAACCAGAATTTCAAAATGTTAGCAGTCGTCGAGTGTCTTTTCAAGTATTTCTAACTAATAAATCTGACTAAAGTTATATCAATTTATTTATGGTCGTTCAGAAAAAAATTTGTATGATAGGTGCATTTGCTACAGGTAAAACTAGTTTAGTATCGAGGTTTGTTCACAGTATTTTCTCTGAAAAATACCATACTACTGTAGGTGTAAAAATTGATAAAAAAATTATAGATATTCAAGAAAATAAGTTAAACCTTATCCTTTGGGATCTTTATGGAGAAGACGAATTTCAAAAAGTGCGAATGTCTTATTTACGAGGTTGTGCTGGTTATTTATTAGTTGCAGATGGTACGAGGTGTAATACTTTACAAAAAGCTTTCGATCTCCAAAAAAGAGTAGAAGATACCATTGGGAAAGTTCCATTTATTTTGGTAATGAACAAATGCGATATTACAGATGAATGGGAAATTGAACCTAGTGAAATAGATGAACTCATAGAAAAAGGTTGGACTGTGATTAAAACAAGTGCTAAGAATGGAGCCGGTGTAGAAGAAATTTTTCAAACTCTTGCTAAAAAAATCTTGGATTGCTAAATGCTAGATATCCCCACTTCTGTGATTACCTACCTTGTTAATTTTCTCACAGCAGAGCGTTCTCTTGCTTATCTGCTGGTGAACAAAGATGGTAGCCTATTAGAGTGGGGAGGCAAGTTGGCAAAATATGGAATTACTAACCTCACTAAAGGAGAAAATATCAAAGAGCAAGTTTGTTTTTTGGAAGGTTTACTACCACTGGATGATACTTCTCTATTTCTACCATTCATCAAAACAGAGTATGGCAGTTGTACAGATGTTCATATATTCCCGACGGAGGAAGGAGATTGGGTGTTATTGTTAGATAGTAGCTGCGATGAAAATCACCTCTTCGCTACTCAACAGAAAGCTAATGAGTTGAGTCTTTTAGAAGAAAAATTATAGCGGTTCCCAATCAAATCAGGTACAGAAATTTGTAGGGGCGCAAAGCTTTGCGCCCCTACCTTCTACCTTACTACAACAAGAAATGCTATAAATAATTAAGCTCATCCCCAGAAGCAATGGGTTTTTCGACGCTTTTTTATAATTAAATTAGTCAAATAAAATCGAAATTAATCATTCATTCTTTAGAATTATGAATACATCTATTGCAAATGATGTGCTTGCTGCTTTAAACTTTTTAAGTTTAGAGTATATGAATAGAGGGTTATTTAAAATTATTGGGAATACACCTCAATGGTTAAATCAGTTTTGCGATCGTAAACTAACATCGGGAATGAATGTATCAATACCACAGGAAAAATTTTGTTTTTTAAAAAACTTTTTAATTGATGCTGAAGAATTTTGGATGAATAATAGTAGTAAAAAACTCAGTTCAGGTTTATGGACTGAAATAGATACAACTGGACAAGAATATCAATTTGAAGCTTATGCAATTTTTTTAAACCAGAGAAAGATTTTATTAATTGAGCTTTTAGAAGATGCTTATCAAGATAAGCAATATCTTATACAGAAAGGTAGAGAAAATCAATTAATTTATCATCAACTCCTCAAAGACAATCAAAAAAAGGATGTTTTGCTCCATTGTATTATGCATGATATAGCAGGACAATTAAGTGCTATAAATGGCTGTTTATCACTACTAGAATTTGAGAATCTAACACCTAAAGGTAAAGAATATTTAGAAGTTGGAATGCAGCAGTGTTTAAAACAAGAGATGTTAATTAAGGATATTTTAGATATTTTTTCTACTGAAGTAATGTCATTAGATAATTCTAATGTCGATATTCAAGAACTCCCTAATATTTTAACTTCAATACAAGAAGTAATTGAATTTTTAAAGCCTACTTTTTATCAGAAAAATATCCAATTAGAGCTTGTGAATCAAATTGACACGACAATAGACTGGACAGTTATCGGAGAAAAATCTCGTTTAGATAGAGTGATTTCTAATTTAGTAGAAAATGCTTATCGTTACAGTCTGGCAAATTCTACTGTAACTATTAGTCTACAACTGGATGGAGAATATGTTTTAGTTAATGTAGACGATCGCGGTTCAGGCGTACCACCAGAAATGGTCAAAAATTTATTTCAAAAGTTCTCCCAAGGTAAAGATAAATCCGGCAGAGCCGGTCTAGGTCTTTATTTTTGTAAAATCACGCTAGAACGTTGGGGAGGTAGTATTGGTTATTTACCCCGGCCGGAAGGTGGTTCTAGATTTTGGTTCCGGTTGCGAAGAAGGGGATGAGGGGGATGAGGGGGATGAGGGAGATGAGGGGATGGGCGAAACTACGTCCACCACTCCTAACTCCTAACTCCTCACTCATAACTCGCATTACTATAAATGTGAAACAAGTCCGATCGCTCCTCCGGCTAGCACTAACCAAGCAGAGTTGATCTTGAATCGGAACACAGCGATCGCACTCACAATTGCTACAGTTATTGTTAACCAATCGACGAGTGCAGCTTGTCCTAATGTGTAGGTAACTCCTGCCATTAATCCTAAAGAAGCCGCATTCACACCATCCAAAAATCCGCTTGCCCAAGGAGATTGACGCAACTTAGAAACCCAAGGATTAATTACCCATACCAGTACAAAAGATGGTAAAAAAATACCGATTGTACCGGCCATCGCTCCCGCATTTCCCGCTAACAAATAGCCAATAAATGTTGCAGTTGTGAAAACGGGACCCGGTGTAAATTGCCCGATGGCCACGGCATCTAAAAGCTGCTGTGACGTAAGCCACTGGTTGCGTTCGACTAATTCCCGTTGCAAAAATGCCAGCAATACGTAACCACTACCATAGAGAACGCACCCAATTTTCAGAAAGAAGAAAAAGACATTAATCCAACTAACTGATGTGACTGCTGTTGTACTAGCAACCTGTCCTAAAATACCTGAAAATGGCAATAGGAATGCTCCCGTTATGTTTCCTCTACTTTGCCAATTCTTCAGTAGCATCACAGCAACACCTAGCAAAATCAGCACCAAAATTTCATTCAATCCAGCAAAATAGCCGGTGATCGCTCCTACCCCTGCAACAATTGTCGGCACATCTTTGGCTGCCTTTTTACCCAGATTCCACACTGCCTGAAGCACGATCGCAATAATTACAGGTTTAATTCCATAGAGCAACCAACCCACCTGAGGAACAGTTTGATAGCGAGTATAAATAGCTGCTAATGCCCAAACAATGACCATCGCAGGCAAAATAAAGCAACTTCCCGCAACCAATAAACCACGCCATCCGGCTCGTTCGTAGCCAATGTGAATGGCTAATTCCGTTGAGTTTGGGCCTGGAATCAAATTCGTAATTCCCAGTAAATCTAGCAGTTTCTCACGGCTCATCCACTGACGACGATTCACCACCTCATTGTCCATCATGGCAATATGAGCAGCAGGGCCACCAAAGGCGATCGTCCCCAGTCGCAAAAACACCATTGCCAGTTCCGTTAATCGCTGCTTTTGCTGTGTGGGAGTCAGATTATTATCGGATTTCTGGATATCCTCAGCTTCCTGAGTCACTGTGATTTTCCTGATTTTATGATCTTGATAGCATCAACATAATATCGGATTTCGATATCGAAAATCTATATATTAGAAGTTAATTCATGCTACCATGCCGTTGACAACTAAATACGGTAAAGCAATCGACTTTATGGAGTATATATGAGTGACATTAAAAAAGTGAGCGATGAGTATTCCGCAGGTGGACAGCCAACACCAGAAACGCTAAAACAGCTTGTAGATGAGGGGTATAAGTCTGTCGTGAATTTGCGATCGCTCGATGAAACTGGAGCATTAGCAGACGAACAGCAACAGGCTCAAGCCGTAGGACTTGAATATGTTAATGTTCCACTCAAACCAACCGAAGCCAACGACAACTCGACTACAAAAGTTCTCTCAGAACTACAGCAATTGCCGACTCCTGTATATTTTCATTGTGGTGCAGGCGGACGAGCCAGCGCTTTGGCGCTCATTGCTTTTGCAACTCAACATCAGCTGAACCACGAACAAGTTTTAGCAAAAGCCAAGGAACTTGACATCAATCCAGACCAAGCTCATCTCAAACAGTTTTTGGAAAACCTCTCTTGATCTGGAGACAGAACGCGCCTACGCTCATCTTGCACCTAGCGCTAGCGATTAGAAATCGCGGCTATACAAACGAAGTCTGCCTACGCAGACTAACGGAAAATCAAGGGTTTGGAACCCACGCAGGCGGGTTTTGCTTGTGTAGCCGCGACTTCCAGTCGCCTGGTGCAAGATATAAGCCTACGCTCATCTTTTCCTCTCGACGAGAGGAAAACTTTGGGCTAACAGTTCACAAAAATGCCCTGATTTGGCGTTAGTAAATTATCTGGATCGTAACGTCGCTTTGCACTTACCAGATTTCCCCAAACTGGACGAAAATGCTGCTGCCAATCCTTTTTGGAGAAGGACAGGGCGTTTACAGGATATTGATAACCACCCAAATCACGATTTTGCTCAAAGAGTCTACGATTATCATTGAGCATTTTTGTAATTACAGAATTGTCTGGTGGTACTGCTGTTCGCAATATGGCAAACAGAAACACAACCTTCTGGTTCGGAACCCGGAAATTGGGTAGCCCGAAGCGTTTAGTTTTGACTGGATACAGCAGAATTGGGCCTTGACCAGTGTCAGCTAGCGTTAAGTTGGCAGCAACTTCACCAACAAAACTCTTAACTGCACTACCAGGGACAAACAGGTTTAACCAAGGATGAGGATAAGACCAAACACCAATAGATTTGAGAAAGGCAACTGTAGGAGCTAAACGGTTGAGAAAATCAAAGTAAGTTTTATCCTCTATTTGTTGTGTACCACGAGTGTAGTTTAAGCCTGCAAGTAACAAACTGTTATTAGGTACAGAGGGAGGACTGTAAAAGCTAGCCGCTTCTAGTAGATAACGCCATCCACCAGCATTATTAGAAACTAACTGACCTTCTACATAGTTGAAGCGCTCATCATTGATGATTTCGCGTTGGTCACGAGTAAAAGTAGCTAAATCGTCATAATACAACTGAAACACACGGGCATTGGTAGTGGCGGGAATTAGCTTAATAGTCGCCTGTACGATAATTCCACATTGACCTAACCCTGCTAATACTGCTTCCCATAGATTGCGATTGTACGACGGCGAACAAGTTTCGAGATGACCAATACCAGTAACTACCTTCAGTTCTAAAACATTGTCAACTTGCACACCATAGCGATGAGTTGCACCGCCAATACCTCCGACTGACAAAGTACCGCCGATAGAAAGTTCGATGTAATCAGTGAGAACGGGCGGTGTTAATCCCTGCACAAGCGTTTGCTGCCAGCATCAACAATTGCTCGGTCTGTACCAATGAAATGAATCTTGTTGAGCGTACTTAAATCAATGACGATGCCTGCTTCTACTTGTGACTGACCGTAGACAGAGTGACCCTGACCGCGTGGGGCAACCTTGAGCTTGTAAGTCCGAGCGAATTGAATAATTTGAACAATATCCTCAATTGAGCCTGGTTTAAGTACTGCGATCGGTTGACGATGCACAATATTACCAAAATCTATACTGGCATCAGCAAGTGTCGCATTATCGGTGTAAAGCACTCCATCTAGGGGAGGTAAGCTTTCAAAAACAGATGTGGCACTGGCAGATGTTACCCAGGAACGAGTAGTTAAATCAAACCCGATAACAAATGTACTAGTAATCAAACCTTGTAAAACTGAGCGACGTGAAGTGTTTTGTCCCATAATTTTTACTTGGTAGTGTAATAGTTGCTTTTTGAAGTCAACACAGGGTTTACTTTATATTCAATTGAAAAGTGTAATTTTATGGCTTTGCTATAGATCAAGTAAAACGACTTGAAAAAACTAAACTATGTTAAGTAATGTAAAAATAATAAAATTCAGTTCGTAGTAAGGACTTTAGTCCTTTTTTGAGAACTTTAGTTCTCACTACAAACCTTTAATTATTTACCCTGTTCTACTGAAAAAATATACAATTATTCCATGAGAAATACGGTTAAATACTGTTAAGGCTATTACTGAAGAAAAATCGCCTTTAGAAAATACTAGGACTTAGGCGCTCAGATCCCCCAACTCCCTTAAAAAGCAATACGCTTGGGTTAAGACTAAAACCTTTTGCCAAAGTCAATTTTTTTAACGAACCACTCCAGGCGCAGAGGACACAGAAAGAAGAAAGAAATGCTTACAGCTTTTCATTTATAGGACTTACGCAAAATAATGAAAAAACGTAGACGCAAAGCGGCTTGCCGCAGGCTACCGCAAAGGAGAGGCAGCGCGGTCTTGGGGATTTCCCCCATGAGCGACTCTAACTTTTCACGGTATCTGGAAAACCTCTCTCTAAATCTCTCTCCTGCGAGGAGAGAGACTTTGAATTCCTGGTTTGGAAGTTAGATTTTCCGTGGCCTTTTCCACATGACGTGAAAAGTCAGATGAGCGACTGCCGTCGCAAAGGACACGAAGTAAAGAGAGTTTCAGAGAGTTCTTGCGTAAGTCCTGATCTATTTGAACCACAATCCCCGGTAGGTTAGCACAGCTGTGCTAACCTACAACGTGGTCTATTTATCTGAAAATTGCTGTAACTCAGCACTCATCACTACTCCTCAAACAATTCGCCAAATAATTCTCGTACCTTTTCTTTGGCATCCTCTAAGGTCATTTTTCCTAAATCGGTAGCTCGGTACAGACGCCGGCTCTGTCGCCCGGATCTTTCCTCAACTGAATATAGATAACCCTTACGCTCCATATCGTGCAGCATTGGGTAGAGTGTTCCGGCGCTGAGTTTATAGCCGTGACGTGCCAATTCTTCAATAATGCCCAACCCAAAAATTGGCTCCTGAACTGCATGATGCAGAATATGAAGTCGAATTAAGCTTGAGTAAAACTCTCGTCCATCCATTGGGCAAGGCATTTGCAACACTTATATTATTTTGAATTTTAGATTTTGCGAAAAGTTAGAGCGCCGGCTTCCGGCGTTAGCGCAGCGTTA
>VFQR01002202.1_pt1 | contig 12860 bp, 12 predicted proteins | sample 3512321 | NCBI WGS metagenome assembly VFQR01 (sample SAMN10412374, study PRJNA504923) | tailings metagenome | isolation source: Relicate 3 Philex TSF1 revegetated site | place: Philippines: Tuba, Benguet | collected 2017-08-29
GACGGTGTTCGAGGCGGCCAGCGAGGGCATCTTCATTCTCGACCCCGATTACCGCGTGCTGGCGGTCAACCGCGCGTTCAGCTCGGTGACCGGCTACAGCAGCGACGAAGTGGTCGGGCGCACCGTGACCAGCCTGATCGGCAGCCGCGAGATGCGCAGGCAGTACCAGATGATCCGTCAGGAGCTGGACAGCTGCGGCACCTGGCAGGGCGAACTGATCGAGACGCGCAAGAGCGGCGAGCTCTACCCGCAATGGTTGCAGCTCAACCTGGTGCGCGACACCAGCGGGCGGCCCAGCCATATCGTCGGCTTCTTCGCCGACCTGACCGCGCGGCGCGAGGCCGAGGAGCGCCTGCGCTACCTGTCGCACTACGACGAGCTGACCGGCCTGGCCAACCGCAGCCTGTTCAAGGCGCGCCTGCACGAGGCCGGCCAGCGCGCGCGGCAGAGCGGGCGCAGCATCGCCCTGGTGCACATTGACCTGGATCGCTTCAAGCTGCTCAACGACAGCCTCGGCCATGAGGTGGCCGACCAGTTGCTGCGCCAGATGAGCCGCCGCCTGACCCAGGCCGTGCCGGAAGCCGACTGCATCGCGCGGCTGTCGGGCGACGAATTCGCCGTCATCCTCGACGCCTACGGCAGCCTCTCCAGCCTGGCGCGGGTGGCCAGCCGGCTGCTGGCCAAGCTGCGCGTACCGATGACCGTGGGCGGCCACGAGCTGGTGGTCAGTGCCTCGCTGGGGATCAGCCTGCTGCCGGACTATGCACGCGAGATCAGCGCGCTGATCAGCCAGGCCAACATGGCCGTGCAACACGCCAAGCACCTGGGCGGCAATACCTTCCAGTTCTTCACCGACAACCTGCAGGCCTGCACCCTGGAGCGCCTGCAGCTGGAGAACCAGCTGCGCAAGGCCATCGACGAAGGCCAGCTGGAGGTGTTCTACCAGCCCAAGCTGAACCTCGCCGACGACCAGCTCAACGCCGCCGAAGCGCTGGTGCGCTGGCGCCATCCGCAGCAGGGCATGGTGGCTCCGGGCGAGTTCATCGGCCTGGCCGAAGAGACCGGGTTGATCGCGCCGATTGGCGAATTCGTGTTGCGCCAGGCGTGCCGTCAGGCCTGCCAATGGCAGCGCCAGGGGCTGGCGGAAATCCGCGTGTCGGTGAACATCTCGGTGCATCAGCTGCGCCAGGGCAACCTCACCAGCCTGGTCCGTCAGGTGCTGGAGGAAACCGGCCTGGCGCCGCAGTACCTGGAGCTGGAGCTGACCGAAAGCCAGCTGCTGGACAACGTCGACAGCGTCATCGTCACCTTCCGCCAGCTGCGCGAACTGGGGGTGAAGCTGGCCATCGACGATTTCGGCACCGGCTACAGCTCGCTCAGCTACCTCAAGCGTTTCCCGGTGCACTACGTGAAGATCGACCAGACCTTCATCCGCGACCTGTCGCCGGGTGGCGAGGATGCGGCGATCACCCGCGCGATCATCGCCATGGCCCACAGCCTGGAGCTGAAGGTGGTCGCCGAGGGCGTGGAAACCCAGGCGCAGATGGATTTTCTCAAGAGCCAGAACTGCGACGAGATCCAGGGTTTCCTGATCAGCCGGCCGGTGGAGGCTGCGGCCTTTGCCGAGTTGTTGCGCGCGCAGCGCGACCACCCGCTGGACTGAGCGGCGTTTCCTCTCTACCCAGTCGCTGACGGTGGCTGGGGGCGCGACCGGCGCAAAGATGGCTGCGCCATCAGCCGTGCTACGGGATGCTGCAGGCCTCGGTCACGACAAGGAGTACCCGATGGCCAAAGCCCCCTCCCTGAACATGGCCCAGCGCCTGCTGCTGGCCTCGCAGAGCATGGCGCCGGTGGCGGTGAAGGCGGCGCTGGTGCAGAAGCTCGGGCCCGAGCAGGCCGCGCAGCTGTCACCGCACATGGCGCCGGCGCAACTGCGCGAGCTGATTCTCGAGCTGCCCATCGACTTTCTCGCCCAGGTCACCACTCACCTCGATCCGCAACTGATCCTGCCAACCTACCTGGCCTTGCCGGACGAGCTGCATCTGCAGGTGGCACGCCAGCTGTGCGCGATCGGTGCCTTCGCCACCGCCGCGCGCTATGCCGAATGCCTGTCGCCCAGGCAGGTGAGGATGCTGATCTACGGCATCAACGATGCCGATCACGTGCTGCAGATCGCCCGGCATATCGTCGATATCGAGCTGATCGTGCAGAGCCTGCGCAGCTTCTCCACCGGTTATCTGTGCAAGCTCACCGAGGCGGCCGCGGCCGATGACAACGTCGCGATTTCCGCACGTGTGCTGGCCGGCCTGCCGCTGCCGCGCCAGGCCGATGTCTGTGCCCATCTTGAGCCTGCACTGCTGGGCGAGCTGCTGCCGCTGCTGCTGCAGGCCAACGACGCGCTGCGCGAGCTGCTACCCGAACGATTGTTCGAGGCCCCTGCGGTTTAGCGCTGCCGCGCGCTCATTTGGCGAACAGCTGGCCAATGTCCTTGAACGCCTTGAACTCCAGGGCGTTGCCGCAGGGGTCGAGAAGGAACATGGTCGCCTGTTCGCCGACCTGGCCCTTGAAGCGCACGTAGGGCTCGATGACGAACTGCGTGTCGCGGCTGCGCAGGCGCTCGGCCAGCGCTTCCCAGTCGGCCCAGCCGAGCACCACACCGAAGTGCGGCACCGGTACGTCGTGGCCATCCACCGGGTTGCTCACGGCCGCTTCCTGATAGGCCATCTTCGGCGCCTGGTGGATGACCAGTTGATGGCCGAAGAAATCGAAATCCACCCAGTGCTCGCTGCTGCGCCCTTCGGCGCAACCGAACACCTCGCCATAGAAATGCCGCGCCGCGGCCAGGTCATGAACGGGAATCGCCAGGTGAAAGGGAGCAAGGGCCACACGCAATACCTCTGATTGTTGTGAGTAGGGCGGGTGCAACCCGCCATCGATCTTCATCGCACCAGCCTACCAACAGCAAAATTGTTCTAAAGCGAATATCCTTTCTAACAAGCTCAAATAATTTTGATCATTCGAGACGCCGATGCTGCGTGAACTGAAAACCTTCATCACCGTCGCTCGCCTGGGCACTTTCGCTGCCGCTGGCCAGCAGGTGGGGCTGACCCAATCGGCGGTCAGCGCGCAGATGCGCGTACTCGAGCAGCACCTCGGCGTGCGCCTGTTCGACCGCAGCGGCCGCGCCGCCGTACTCAACGCGGCGGGTCGGCACGCCCTGCCACTGGCCGAGCAGATGCTCGCGCTCTATGCGCAGATGGCGCTGCCGCAGGCTGCCGATCAGTGGCAGGGCGAGCTGCGCGTCGGTGCCATCGCCACCCTGCAGACCGGCCTGCTGGCCGAGGCGCTGCCGCGCTTTCGTCAGCTGGCGCCGCGGGTCGAGCTGAAGCTGGTACCGGGGGTGTCGCTGCAGCTGTTCAGTCAGCTGGATGCGGGTGAGCTGGATCTGGCGCTGCTGATCAGGCCGCCATTTCCGCTGCCCAAGGAGTTGCTGGAGGTGCCGCTGGCGCGCGAGCCCTTCGTGCTCATCGCCCCGCTGGAGGTGGCCGGCGACGATCCGCTGCAACTGCTTGCCGAGCAACCTTTCGTGCGTTATGACCGTGCCTCGTTCGGTGGCCGTCAGGTCAGTCGATTCCTCCGCGAGCAGCGGCTGAGCGTGCGCGAGGCGCTGGAGCTGGATGAACTGGAAGCCATCGTGCGCCTGGTGGAGAGCGGCATGGGCGTGTCGCTGGTGCCGCGTGCCGGCCTGTGGCTGCAGCGGCCGACCCGGCTGCGGGTGATCGAGCTGGGCGAGCTGGTCTTTCACCGCGAGCTGGTGGCGCTGCTGCGGCGGGCGCAGCGCCAGCCGGCGCTGGATTGCTTGTTGCAGTGCCTGAACGCGTAGGGCGTCCCGGTACGTTCTGCTTGCTGGCGAGGTTGGGCCTGGTGCGCACGGCGCACCCTACGGATCACCGACGCATTCCACCCATAAAAAATGCCGCGCGGCTTTGCAGCGGCGCGGCATCGGGTACAGCGTCAGCGGCGATCAGAACGCCGGTACGACGGCGCCCTGGTACTTCTCTTCGATGAACTGCTTGACCTCGGCGCTGTGCAGGGCCTTGACCAGCTTCTGCACGGCGTCGCTGTCCTTGTTGTCGGCACGGGTCACCAGGGTGTTGACGTACGGCGAGTCGCTGCCTTCGATGGCCAGGGCGTCCTTGGTCGGGTTCAGCTTGGCTTCCAGCGCGTAGTTGGTGTTGATCAGGGCGAGGTCGACCTGGCTCAGCACGCGCGGCAGGGTAGCCGCCTCCAGTTCACGCACCTTGATCGCCTTGGGGTTCTCGACGATGTCCTTGGGCGTGGCGAGGATGCCGGCTTCCGGCTTGAGCTTGATCACACCGGCCTTCTGCAGCAGCAGCAGGGCGCGGCCGCCGTTGGTGGCGTCGTTGGGGATGGCCACGGTGGCGCCTTGCGGCAGCTCGCTCAGGTTCTTGATCTTGCTCGAGTAGGCGCCGAAGGGCTCGACATGCACACCGGCGACGCTGACCAGCTCGGTCTTGCGGCTGGCGTTGAACTCGTCCAGGTAGGGCTGGTGCTGGAAGAAGTTGGCGTCGAGGTTCTTCTGCTGCACCTGCAGGTTGGGCTGCACGTAGTCGGTGAACACGCGCACCTTCAGCTCCACGCCCTCTTTGGCCAGTGCCGGTTTGACGAACTCGAGGATCTCCGCGTGCGGCACCGGGGTGGCGGCGACGTTGAGGGTTTCGGCCTGGGCCGAGAAGGCCGCGCAGGCGGCCAGGGCAGTCAGCAGCTTCTTCATATCAAGGTTCCTTTTGGGAAGGTTGGTGCGGGTCTCGCGGGTAGCGAGTCGCCGCTTGTTGGGATTACTTGCGGGAAAAATGTATGACCAGGCGATCACCGACCATCTGCAGCACCTGCACCAGAACCAGCAGCAGGACCACGGTCACGGCCATCACGTCCGGCTGGTAGCGCTGGTAACCGTAGCGCACCGCCAAATCGCCGAGGCCGCCACCGCCGATCAGGCCGCTCATGGCGGTGTAGGACACCAGGGTAATCGCGGTGACCGTGGTGGCCGCGAGCAGGCCGGGCAACGCCTCGGGCAGCAGCGCGCGGGTGATGATCTGCCAGGTGCTGGCGCCCATGGCCTGGGTCGCCTCGATGATGCCGCGCTCGACTTCGCGCAGGGCGGTCTCCACCAGCCGGCCGAAGAACGGCGTGGCCCCCACCACCAGCGGCGGAATGGCGCCGGCGACGCCCAGCGAGGTGCCGACCAGCAGTTCGGTGAAGGGGATCATCAGGATCAAGAGGATGACGAAGGGCACCGAGCGCAGGATGTTCACCACCAGCGACAGCGCGCCGTACAGCACCGACTGTTCGAAAAGCTGGCGCGGGCCGGTAAGGAACAGCAGCACGCCGAGCGGCAGGCCGAGCAGCACGGTGAACAGCATCGAGCCGAGCAGCATGTTCAGGGTGTCGAGGCTGGCCTGCCAGATTTCCGGCCAGAACACGTTGGGTAGCAGTTGTTCGAGCATCAGCGCAGTACCTCCAGATGCACGTCGGCGGCGCCGAAGCGTGCCAGCGCGGCGTCGATGTCGCCACCGGTCAGGGCCAGGGTGAGCTGGCCGTAGGGGGTGTCCTTGATGCGGTCGATGCGCCCGGCGAGGATGCTGTAGTCGACCCCGGTCTCGCGGGCCACGGTGCCCAGCAGCGGCGCGTAGGTGGCCTCGCCCTGGAAGGTCAGGCGCAGGATACGCCCCGACACATGGGCGAAGTCGTCGCGCTGCTCGTCCTCGTCGACGTGCTCGGACTCCAGCACGAAGCGCCGCGTGGTGGGGTGCTGCGGGTGCAGGAAGACCTCGGCCACCGGGCCTTCTTCGACGATCACGCCGGCATCCATCACCGCCACGCGGTCGCAGACGCGGCGGATCACGTCCATCTCATGGGTGATCAGCACGATGGTCAGGCCCAGTTCGCGGTTGATCTCGGCCAGCAGCTGCAGCACGGCGGTGGTGGTCTGCGGGTCGAGGGCACTGGTGGCCTCGTCGCACAGCAGGATCTTCGGCCGGGTGCTCAGCGCCCGGGCGATGCCGACGCGCTGCTTCTGCCCGCCGGAGAGCTGCGCCGGGTACTTGTTGGCATGATCCTGCAGGCCGACGCGCGCCAGCAGCTCGGCGACGCGGGCGTCGATCTCGGCACGGCTCAGCTCGCCGGCCAGGCGCAGCGGCATGGCGATGTTGTCGGCGACGGTCTTCGACGACAGCAGGTTGAAGTGCTGGAAGATCATCCCGACCTGCTGGCGGAAGCGGCGCAGGCCGGTGGCATCGAGGGCGGTGACGTCGACGCCGTCGATCTCGATGCGGCCTCCGGAAGGCTCTTCCAGGCGGTTGATCAGGCGCAGCAGGGTGCTCTTGCCGGCGCCGGAGTGGCCAATGATGCCGAACACCTGACCGCTGCCGATCTGCAGCGTGGTGGGCTGCAGCGCCGGAATCTCGCGGCCGGCGACGCGGTAGGCCTTGTGGACGGATTGAAACTGGATCACGCGAACGACCTTTTGGGTGTGTTCAGGGGCGGGCCCCTGTGTGCAAGGGGCCGGCCACCGGGCGCCGGGTAGGCGCAAAAGGGCGCTAGTTTACCCGGCAGTGTTTAGGCCGAGAAAATCTTTGTTGGCCTATGGTTATTACAAAACGGCATTACCGACGCGCGGTGGGCGGTGCTTGCCTCATGGGCGCTGCGGGCTCAGCAGCAGGCGCGGCGTCTGCTGGGGCACGATCTTCTGGCTCAGTTGAGGGCGGATACTCGGGTCGAGCTTCTTGATGCGCGCCGACAGTAGCGCCGCGACCCAGGGATAGTCCTTGGCCTCGCGCACTTCGATGCGCACGGCGCAGCGAAAGGTCACGACATCCGCTGCCACGCTGTCGAGCAGGCGGCGCAGGTTCTCGTTGTCCTGATTGTCCAGCATCGGCATGGCGATGACGCTGGTTGCCGCGCTCGGGTCGATCAGGCGCGCCTTGGGCTGGCTGCTGGGCGCCGCTGTCGGCTGGCCTGCAGGGGGCGTCGCTTGGGTCGCCTTGGCCTGGCGCTCGCTGGCCTGGCGCTGCTGGCGCAGTTGCTCCTGGCGCTCTGCGTCGAGCCTGGCGGCCGCCTCGCGCGCCTGCTGCTCGGCGGCGGCCTGGCGAGCGGCGCGTGCGCTGTCGATGGCCTGGTTGAGGTCGTGGCTCAGGGCAGGCGCCTGCGGCATCAGGCTGCGGGCCTGGCCCAGCGCCTGCGCGGCGCGATCCAGGTCGCCCTGCTGCAGCGCTTCGCGGCCCTGCTCCATGTAGGCTTCGGCCAGCTGGCGTTGATACTGCTCCAGGCGGGTATCGCGGCTGGCACGCTGCTGCAGCTCAGCGAGCTGGCTGCGCGCGTCGTCGAGCCGCTCTTCGGCCAGGCTCAGGTCGAGCTGGCGGAAAGCGACGACCAGATCGTCGACCGGCGGCAGGCTGTGCTGCTGGCTGCTCTGGCAGCCGACCAGCAGAACCAGAAAAAGCGGAAGACCACGGAAAACGAACGACTTCATCAAAACGAGTCTCGAATTGTGCAAAAAACGCGCAATCATACAGGTTTGCGGCAGCGATTTCACGTCGATCGCTAGCGCCATGGTTCTGTGCCGCGCGGGGCCTGGCGAGGTATCGGCCAGGGCGCGGATCCGTAGGGTGGGTTAGCGCCGTAGCCCGGATGCAATCCGGGAACAACGTGGTGCAGCTTTCCCGGATTTCATCCGGGCTACGCGCGACGCGCCGTCAACCGCTGCGCCTGGGCAAGGCAAAGCTGGCCAGGAACAGCGCCGCGGCGCTGACCACGATGGACGGCCCGGCCGGCGTGTCCTGATACCAGGACATGGCCAGACCCGCGCACACCGCCAGCAGCCCGAGCAGGCTGGCGCCCACGGCCATCTGCTCCGGCGTGCGCGCGTGGCGCTGGGCCGCGGCAGCAGGAATGATCAGCAGCGAGGTGATCAGCAGCACGCCGACGATCTTCATCGCCACGGCGATCACCACCGCGATCAGCAGCATCATGGCCAGGCGAATCGCCGCCACCGGCAGGCCTTCGACCCGCGCCAGTTCCTCGTGCACGGTGATTGCCAGCAGCGGTCGCCACAGCCAGGCCAGCAGCGCCAGCACCAGTGCACTGCCGCCAATGATCCAGGCCAGATCGGTCGCGCTGACGGCGAGCAGGTCGCCGAACAGGTAGCTCATCAGGTCGATGCGCACGTCATGCATGAAGCTCAGCGCCACCAGGCCCAGCGACAGGGTGCTGTGGGCGAGGATGCCCAGCAGGGTGTCGGAGGCCAGCGGCTGACGCTGCTGCAGGGTCACCAGCAGCACGGCGAGCAGCACGCAGCCGATCGTCACGGTGAGGGTCGGGCTGACGTCCAGCAGCAGGCCCAGGGCCACGCCGAGCAGGGCGGCGTGGGACAGGGTGTCGCCGAAATAGGCCATGCGCCGCCATACCACGAAGGAGCCGAGCGGACCGGCCACCAGGGCCAGCGCCAGGCCGGCGAGCAGGGCGTTGAGGAGAAAATCGGGCATCAGTGTTTGCAGTCCGGGCCGTGAACGTGGGCCGGGCCGTGGATGGTCAGGCCAGGCTTGACCACGCCGCCATGCAGGTCATGAGCGTGGTCGTGATGGTGGTGATAGACGGCCAGGCTCTTGGCGTCCTGGCCGAACAGCTCGATGAAGGCCGGATCTTCGCTGACCTGTTCCGGATGGCCGGAGCAGCACACATGGCGGTTGAGGCAGACCACCTGATCGGTGGCGCTCATCACCAGGTGCAGGTCGTGCGAGACCATCAGCACGCCGCAACCGTGGCGCTCGCGCAGCCGCGAGATCAGCCGGTACAGCTCGGCCTGGCCGGCGACGTCGACGCCCTGCACCGGTTCGTCGAGCACCAGCAGCTGCGGCTCGCGCAACAGCGCGCGGGCCAGCAGCACACGCTGCATCTCGCCGCCGGAAATGCTCTGCAGCGGGCTGTCGATCACCTGCTCGGCGCCGACTTCGGCCAGCGCTGCCAGCGCGCGCTTGCGATCCACTCCCGGCACCAGGCGCAGGAAACGCAGCACCGACAGCGGCAGGGTGGCATCGACATGCAGTTTCTGCGGCATGTAGCCGATACGCAGGCGCGGTGCGCGGCGCACGTTGCCACGCTGCGGCTGCAGCAGGCCGAGCACCACGCGCACCAGGGTGGTCTTGCCGGCACCGTTGGGGCCGATCAGGGTGACGATCTCGCCGGGCTGCACGCTCAGCTGCACCTCGTCCAGCACGGCCTGGCCGTTGAAGCTGACAGCGACTCCGTCGAGACGGATCAGCGCCTCGCTCATGGCTTGTCCTTGCAGCCCGCGCACAGCCCGACCACTTCCACGGTCTGGCTTTCCACGGCGAAACCAACGCCGGCCGCACCGTCGACGATGGCCTGGCTGATGGTCGGCTGTTCCAGTTCGGTGGCGGCGTGGCAGCTGCGGCAGATCAGGAACTGCCCCTGGTGCGCATGCTCCGGGTGGCTGCAGCCGACGAAGGCGTTGAGCGAGGCGATGCGGTGTACCAGGCCGTTTTCCAGGAGGAAATCCAGCGCGCGATAGACGGTCGGCGGCGCCGCGCGGCGGCCGTCTTCGTCGCTCAGCACGCCGAGGATGTCGTAGGCGCCGAGCGGCTTGTGGCTGGCCCACACCAGTTCCAGCACCCGCTTGCGTAGCGCGGTCAGGCGCAGACCCTGGCGCGCGCAGATGGTTTCGGCCTCGGCCAGGGCATGGCTGACGCAGCGGGAATGGTCGTGAGGGCGTGCAGACAGGGGGGTGTCGGTCATGGGCAAGGACGGCGCAGGTGAGAGACGTTATTATATTACCCGTTCAATCCCGCCCGAGTATGCCCCGTGTCGCGTCTTTTCTGCCTCATTACCTTGCTGTTCGTCGCCAATGCCCAGGCCGAGGTGCGTCTGCTCACCAGCATCAAGCCGCTGCAACTGATCGCCGCGGCGGTGCAGGACGGTGTCGGTTCGCCCGATGTACTGCTGCCCCCGGGCGCCTCGCCGCACCATTACGCACTGCGTCCGTCGGACGTGCGCCGGGTACGCGACGCCGACCTGCTGTACTGGATCGGCCCGGGCATGGAAGGCTTCCTGCCGCGGGTACTGGAGGGGCGCAGCAAACCGGACGTGGCGGTGCAGGCGCTACCCGGCATGACCCTGCGCCACTTCGGCGACAGTCATGGGGAGCACGACCACGACGATCATGATCATGCTCATGAGCACGCCAGTGACGGCCTGGGCCACGATCACGACCACCGCCCCGGCAGCCTGGATGCCCACCTGTGGCTGGCCGCCGACAATGCCAGGATCATCGCAGCACGCATGGCCGCCGACCTGGCCAGGCTGGATGCCGCCAACGCCGCACGCTACGCCGCCAACCTGCAGGCCTTCGAGGCGCGTCTGGATGCGCTCGACGGCCGCATTCGCCCGCAACTGGCCGCCCTGCAGGGCAAGCCGTATTTCGTCTTCCACGAGGCCTACGACTACTTCGAAGCCGCCTATGGCCTCAAGCATGCCGGCGTATTCAGCGTGCTGACCGAAGTACAGCCTGGCGCCCGTCACGTCGCCGCCATGCGCAAGGCGCTGCAGCAGGCCGGGCCCAGCTGCGTGTTCAGCGAGCCGCCTCTGCGCCCGCGCCTGGCCGAAACCCTGACCGCCGGCCTGCCGGTCAAACTGGCCGAGCTCGACGCCCTGGGAGGCGACCTGCCGGTCGCTGCCAGCGGTTACGAGCAACTGCTGGAAAACCTGGCGGACGGTCTGAGCGAGTGCCTGGGTAGCCTGTAGGACTGTAGGGTGGAACGCCCTTTATCGTTCCACCCGGGATTCGCCAGTCGAGGATTTCTGGTGGATGAATACGCAGCGCGCTGGGTAGCCTAAAGGGCCTTTGGGGTCACATGCAGGGCCTTCGCGTAGCCCGGATGCAATCCGGGAGCGATGGTGCTGGCCCCGGATTGCATCCGGGCTACAGGTAATCGAACTCCCATGCCGTGGGAGGGGCTTCAGCCGCGACGAGCCTGCCTACGAACTGTAACCACCCTCGCATTGCCGCTGACCGGCGCAAACCACTAGGCTTGCGCTTTTACTGCGAGCGCCCGCCATGTCGCCAACCGCACCTCGCCCATCCAACGCCACGCTGGTGCTGCTGGCCTCGCTCTATTGCGCGCAAGGCCTGCCGTCCGGGCTGATCGCCCATTCGCTGCCGGTGCTGCTGCGTCAGCACGGTGTCGACCTGGCGCTGATCGGCCTGCTCAAACTGCTGGCCTTGCCCTGGCTGCTGAAAGTGCTCTGGGCGCCGTGGATCGACCGTCTGGCCTCGCAGCGTCTAGGTCATCACCGTGGCTGGATCCTGCCGCTGCAGACGGGCGTGATCCTTTGTGTGGCCGTGCTGGCGATGCTGGCGCCGCAGACCCTGTTCGGCTCCGGCCTGTGGTTGCTGCTTGGCCTGCTGCTGCTGATCAATCTGCTGGCGTCGACCCAGGACATCGCCACCGATGGCCTGACCGTGCGTCTGCTGCCCGAGCGCTGGCGCGGCCTCGGTAACAGCCTGCAGGTCGGTGGCTACAAGGTCGGCATGATCGTCAGCGGCAGCGGCCTGTTGCTGGTGATCGACCCGCTGGGCTGGAACCTGGCCCTCGGCCTGCTGGCCGGCCTGATCCTGCTGATGACCGTGCCGATCTGGCTGTTTCCCGAGCGCCGCGTTCTGCCCTTCCAGCCCGCCCTGGCCGAAACCGCCCTCGGCCCGCGCCTACTGCTCAACCACTATCGCGGCCTGCTGGCGCAGCCCGGCATGCTCCTGTGGCTGGCGGTGGTGCTCACCTTCAAGCTGGGCGACTCGCTGGGTTCGCCGATGATCAAGCCGATGCTGGTGGACCAGGGTTGGAGCAGCGCAGCGCTCGGCCAACTGACTCTGATCAGCAGCCTGGCCGGCATCGCTGGCGCGGTGCTCGGCGGCTTGCTCTACGCCCGCATCGGCGTGCTGCGCGCACTGATCCTGTTCGGCACCCTGCAGGCCATCGGCATCGCCGCCCTGGCGCTGCTGGTGGGGCAAGGGGGCAATGTCGGGCTGGTCTATGCCGTCACCCTGTTCGAGCAGGTGGCCGACGGCATGTCCACCGTCGCCCTGTTCGCCGCCATGATGCGCATGTGCCGCCCCGAACACGAAGGCGCCGACTTCACGCTGCAGGCCTCGGCACAGTTGCTGTTGTCCGGCTTCGTCGGTGCCAGCAGTGGGGTGCTGGCCAAGGCGTTGGGGTATGAGGGCTTGTTCGTTGGGGCGGGGGTGTTGGGGGGGCTGGTGTTGGGCGTGGTTTTTCTGCATGCACGCGTGGTAGCTCGGCTTGCACAGAACTAGCTGGCGAAGAGGTGGTCAGTCTCACCAGAGTTTTGCCATGACAGGACGCACAATGCACTGATCCAAACCTGGCGCCCAAGCCTGTGTTCTAGGTATGGTCGCGGACTGTTGTTGAGATTTTTCTCTGGCAAGCCTCTGAGCCAGAGCCGCCGAGCGGATTGAATAGGGACGTTGCCGATGAATAACCGATTGTTATCTTTTTTTCTCACGCCGCTGCTGGTGGCCGGCTGTCAGGCACAGTCGCAGCCTTTGCCGAAAAGCGAAAGGCTTAGCCCGGAAAAGGTTGCGGCTATCGCCGAACGTATCGACTCACAGTATCCCAAGCTCTTGTCTGAATTGCGTAGCCAGATGCTCGATACGGTGGTGCGTTCGCTGGATGAGATGGTGTTTATCGAGGGCGGTGAGTTCGAAATGGGGGATTTTGGCGCGCCCTGCGATTTCGACCAGACCAATA
>VFQR01002203.1_pt1 | contig 12859 bp, 12 predicted proteins | sample 3512321 | NCBI WGS metagenome assembly VFQR01 (sample SAMN10412374, study PRJNA504923) | tailings metagenome | isolation source: Relicate 3 Philex TSF1 revegetated site | place: Philippines: Tuba, Benguet | collected 2017-08-29
GCCGAGCATCTCGACGAGGGTGCGGCCGAAGCCGCGCTCGTCCGGCGGCGGGAGAAGCCCGATCCCGTCGTCCTCGACGACGAGGTCGAGCTCGCCCCGGCGCCGCGCCGCCCGCACCGTGATCCGGCCCTTGCGGCCGTCCGGGAAGGCGTGCTTGACCGCGTTGGTCACGAGCTCGTTGAGGAGGAGGGCGAGGGAGGCGGCCTTGGCGGCGGGCACCGCCACGTGGTCGACCTCGAGCCGGCAGGCGATCCGGTCCGCGTCGACGGCGAGGAGTTCGGCGCACAGGTTCGAGGCGAGGTCGGCGAGGTCGAAGCGGCTCACGTCCCCGACCGGGTAGAGCAGCCGGTGCACGGTCGCGAGGGCGCTCACCCGCTCGGCGACGCCGCTCAGGACCCGCTGCGCCCCCGGGTCCTGCGTGCGCCGCGCCTGCAGCAGCACCAGGGAGGAGACGACTTGCAGGTTGTTCTTGACCCGGTGGTCGACCTCGTGGAGGAGCGCCGTCTTCTGGTCGAGGGCGGCCTGCAGGTCGCGGGTGCGGCGCCGGACCTGCGTTTCGAGCTCGTCCTTGGCCCGTTCGAGGTCGATCTGGGCCTGGCGCTTGGCGGTGATGTCGAACTGGGAGGCGAAGAAGTAGAGGAGCCTGCCGGCCTCGTCCTGGACCGGGCTGATGAACAGGGCGTTCCAGAACGGGGAACCGTCCTTGCGGTAGTTCAGGATCTCCATCTCGACGCCGCGGCCGTCCGCGAGCGCCTCGCGGATCTCGCGCACCTGCTCCCGGTCGGTCTCCGGGCCCTGGAGGAAGCGGCAATTGCGCCCCAGTACCTCGTCCCGGGCGTAGCCGGTGAGCCTCACGAAGGCGTCGTTGACGAAGATGATCGGGTTGTCGCGCTGGCGCGGGTCGGTGATGAGCATCGGCATCCGGGTGGTCCGGAAGGCCGCGGTGAAGGGATCGCCGAGTCCGTGCTCGACCTCCCGCTCCGACCCGAGATCTGGCGCTCGAGACTTCTCGGACATCTCAGACGGTTTCGACCTGCCCGCTCGCGGAAGCGCCGCCTTCCGCCCGTTGCACCCGAGCCCGCCGGCTCGTCGAACCGGTGCGGTCCGCGCGCGCTCGTCGAACTCCCGACTGCCCCCACCCGGCGCCGAAACGCGGAGGGCGCGGCCCATGCCGGCCGCGATGCGGAATAACCCGTGATGGCGGTTTTTGTTCCGGACGCCGATCCGGGCGACGGCGCCGCGCGTCAGTGGGTGCGGGGCGGGCCGAGCACGCGCCCGGCCACCGCGTCGAGCCTGGCGAGGAGCGCCGGGTCCCGGTGCTCGGGGGCGGTGATGAAGGCGGTGTCGAGGGCGCGGTCGGAGCCCGCCGGGCAGGGCTCGCGCTCGGCCGGGAAGTCGCGGGCGAGGCGGGAGACGAGGCGGGCGGCCTTGGCGGCGTTCGCCCGGATCACCTCGACGATCGCCGCGACCTCGACCGAGGCGTGGTCCGGGTGCCAGCAATCGTAATCCGTCACCATGGCGATGGTGGCGTAGGTGATCTCCGCCTCGCGGGCGAGCTTGGCCTCGGGCAGGTTCGTCATGCCGATCACGTCGAAGCCCTGCGCCTTGTAGGCCAGCGACTCGGCGAGGCTCGAGAATTGCGGCCCCTCCATGCAGACGTAGGTGCCGCCCCGGTGGACGGGGATGCCCTCCGCCTGTGCCGCGGCGGCGATGCGCGCCTGCAGCCGCGGTCCGACCGGCTGGGCCATCGAGACGTGCGCGACGCAGCCGTTGCCGAAAAACGAGCTCTCGCGGCGAAAGGTGCGATCGACGAACTGGTCGACGAGCACGAACGTCCCGGGCGCGAGCTCCTCCCGGAAGGAGCCGCAGGCGGACAGGGACACGAGGTCGGTGACGCCGACCCGCTTCAGGGCGTCGATGTTGGCCCGGTAGTTGATGCCGGACGGCGAGAGCCGGTGGCCGCGCCCGTGCCGCGGCAGGAAAGCGATCTCGGTCGACCCGATGCGCCCGCGCCGGATCGCGTCGGACGGCTCGCCCCAGGGTGAGGCGACGCGCTCCTCGCGCACCTCCTCGAGACCGGGGAGGTCGTAGACCCCGGACCCGCCGATCACGCCGAGGACGGCCCGCATCGCGCCTCCGATGGGGAAGGCCCGGGGGCCTTCCGGATCAGGTGTACTGCTTCGGCTCGTGCATGGCGACCGGGTCGCCGCCGACGCTCGCCCAGACCTTCTTGCGGGTGAAGTACATCAGCACCGCGAACACGATCAGGAAGGCCATCACGTTGAAGCCGAGGCGCTTGCGCTGCTCGAGATACGGCTCCGCCGCCCAGGCCATGAAGGCCGTGACATCGCGGGAATACTGCGACACGGTCTCGGGCACGACCGGGCGCCCCTCGGCGGTCTTCGGGTACTCGACCCGGCCGTCGCTGAGCGGGTTCGGCATGGCGATGATGTGGCCCGGGTAGTAGGCGTTGTAGTGCCCGCCCGCCGGGACCTCGACGCCGGGCGGCGGGTCCACGTAGCCGGTCATCAGGGCGTAGAGGTAGTCGGCCCCGTTCTCCGCGTATTGCGTGAACACGTCGATGACGAACCACGGGAAGCCGCGCTCGTAGGTGCGGGCCTTGGCCATGACCGAGAGGTCCGGCGGCGCCTTGCCCCCGTTCGCCGCCGCCGCCGCCTGCTCGTTCGGATAGGGGTCGGGGAAGTAGTCGGCCGGGCGGCCCGGGCGCTCGAACATGTCGCCGGAATCGTTGGGCCCGTCCTGGATGCGGTACTCGGCGGCGAGGGCGCGCACCTGCGCGGCGGAGAATTCCGGCCCACCCGGCTGGGCGAGGTGCCGGAAGGCCACGTATTGCAGGCCGTGGCAGGAGGCGCAGACCTCCCGGTAGACCTGGAAGCCGCGCTGCAGCTGGGCCCGGTCGAAGGTGCCGAACGGCCCCTGGAAGCTCCAGCGCTGGGTCGGCGGGGCGATGCCGGCGGCGGCGTTCGCCGGGACCGAGAAGCCGAGGGCGAGGAGAAGGCCGGCGACGAGGGTGCTCTTCACGATCATGACGCTCAGCCCTTCACCTGCGGTGCCGCCGTGGCCCCGGCCGGCATGCCGGACGCCCCCTTCTTGCCGAGCACCGCCTCGGCGATCGAGGCCGGCAGCGGCCGCGGCTTCTCGAACAGGCCGAGTAGCGGCAGGATCACGAGGAAGTGGGCGAAGTAGTAGACGGTGCAGATCCGCGCGGCGATGACGTAGCCGCCCTCCGCGGGCTTGGCGCCGAGCCATCCGAGCAGGACGCAGACCGCGAACCAGATCCAGAAGAACTGGCGGAAGAGCGGCCGGTAGGTGGCCGAGCGCACCTTCGAGGTGTCGAGCCAGGGCACCAGGAACCAGATCAGGATGGCGGCGAACATGGCGAGCACGCCGCCGAGCTTGTCCGGGATCGCGCGCAGGATGGCGTAGAACGGCAGGAAGTACCATTCGGGCACGATGTGCGCCGGCGTCACCGCCGGGTTCGCCGGAATGTAGTTGTCCGCGTGGCCGAGGTAGTTCGGCATGTAGAACACGAACCAGGCGAACAGGATCGCGAACAGCACCATCGAGAAGCCGTCCTTGACCGTCATGTACGGATGGAACGGCACCGCGTCCTTGCCCGACTTGATCTCGATCCCGGCCGGGTTGTTGTTGCCGGGGACGTGCAGCGCCCAGACGTGCAGGATGACCACGCCGAAGATCATGAACGGCAGGAGGTAGTGGAGCGAGTAGAACCGGTTCAGCGTCGGGTTGGCGACCGAGTAGCCGCCCCACAGGAAGGTGACGATGGTCTCGCCGACGAGGGGGAAGGCCGAGAACAGGTTGGTGATGACGGTCGCGCCCCAGTAGCTCATCTGCCCCCAGGGGAGCACGTAGCCGAGGAAGGCGGTCGCCATCATCAGGAGAAAGATGATGATGCCGAGGAAGAACAGCACCTCCCGCGGCGCCTTGTACGAACCGTAGTAGAAGTTGCGGAAGATGTGGATGTAGACCGCGATGAAGAACATCGAGGCGCCGTTGGCGTGCAGGTAGCGCAACAGCCAGCCGTAGTTCACCTCGCGCATGATGTGCTCGAGGGAGTCGAACGCCATGTCCGCGTTGGGGGTGTAGTGCATCGCCAGGACCACGCCGGTCACGATCTGCATGATCAGCATGGCGAACAGCACGCCGCCGAAGGTCCAGAAGTAGTTGAGGTTGCGCGGGACGGGGAAGGCGACGAAGGAGGAATGGATCAGCCCGGCGATCGGCAGCCGGCTCTCGAACCAGCGCGCGAAGGCGCTCTTGGGAACGTAGACGGTCGCATGCTGGCTCATGTTCGTCGCCCGACTGGAGAAACCCGACCCGAGGAAAGCGTTTTTAGGCGGCGGCGCCCGCACCGATGACGATGCGCGTGTCGCCCGCGAACTGGTACGGCGGAACCGGAAGGTTGGTCGGCGCCGGCCCCTGCCGGATGCGCCCGGCGGTGTCGAACACCGAGCCGTGGCACGGGCAGAACCAGCCGTTGAAGGCGCCCTGGTTGCCGAGCGGGACGCAGCCGAGATGGGTGCAGTTGCCGTAGACCACGAGCCATTGCGGATGGCCGGGCTTCACCCGCGCGTCGAAGGGCTGGGGATCGGGCAGCTGCGCCGCCGGCGTCGCCCGCGCCTCCTCGATCTCCTTGGCGGTGAGGTGGCGCACGAAGATCAGCCGGCCGCGCCAGAACACGCGCACGATCTGCCCCTCCGCGATGGGCGCGAGATCGAGCTCGACCGGCGCGCCGGCGGCGACGGTCTGGGCGTCCGGGGCGAGCGAGCTGATGAAGGGCCACGCCATCGCGCCCGCTCCGACGGCGGCGGCGGCGATCGTCGAGATGTAGAGGAAGTCGCGCCGTGTGGGTTCAGCGGTCGTAGTGGTCTCAGCCACTGGGCTCTCCCAGCATCAGTTGTTCGAAGAGCCGCGTTGCACGGCATCGGGACGCAGCGCGGCGGTATGATCCTGCGGACGAACCATAGACGCCGACGGGCACGCAATGCGACCGGGAGTCGCCCGCGCCGCGGGCTCTTTGGCATGCGCCGCCCGGTGTGTCCATAGGAGGCCAAGCTCGCGCCGGGCTCCCCGACGGAGGGAGAGTTCCGCTCGTCGACGACACCGATCGGACCCACGTGGAACGCGTCGGCGGCGCGGATCGCGGTTCGGGCGGGAGCGGCATCCCTTGCCGGAGCCCCCCTTCGAGGAGCGGGCGCCCCCTCCCCGCAAAGGGGGGGTCGGCTCGCCGGCTCAGTCGAACAGGCTCGAGACGCTCGATTCCGTCGCGGTGCGGCCGATCGCTTCGCCGAGGAGGGGGGCGATCGAGACCACGCGGATGTTGCGGGCGACCTTGACCGCCTCCGTGGGCAGGATCGAGTCGGTGATCACCAGTTCCTTGAGCTTGGAGGTGGCGACCCGCGACACCGCCCCGCCGGACAGGACCCCGTGGGTGATGTAGGCGTAGACGTCCCGGGCCCCGTTTGCGATGAGCGCCTCGGCGGCGTTGCACAGGGTGCCGCCGGAATCGACGATGTCGTCGACGAGGATGCAGCTGCGGCCCTCCACGTCGCCGATGATGTTCATCACCTCGGATTCGCCCGGCCGCTCCCGGCGCTTGTCGACGATGGCGAGCGGCGCGTCGATGCGCTTGGCGAGGGCGCGCGCCCGCACCACGCCGCCCACGTCCGGCGACACCACCGTGCGCTCGCCGTTCTTCAGCCGGTCCTTGATGTCGCGCACCATCACCGGGGCGCTGAACAGGTTGTCGGTGGGGATGTCGAAGAAGCCCTGGATCTGGCCGGCGTGGAGGTCGACGGTGAGGACCCGGTCGGCCCCGGCCCGGGTGACGAGGTTGGCGACGAGCTTGGCCGAGATCGGGGTGCGCGGCCCGGGCTTCCGGTCCTGCCGGGCGTAGCCGAAATAGGGGATCACCGCCGTGATACGCCGCGCCGAGGCCCGCAGCAGCGCGTCGATGATGATCAGAAGCTCCATCAGGTGGTCGTTAGCAGGGAACGAGGTCGACTGGATGACGAAGACGTCCTCGCCGCGCACGTTCTCCTGGATCTCGACGAACACCTCCATGTCGGCGAAGCGCCGCACCTGGCAGCGGGCGAGGGGCACGTCGAGATAGGCCGAGATGGCCTCCGCCAGCGGGCGGTTTGAGTTGCCGGCGACGAGCTTCATGGACGCATAACGCCTGACGATGCGCAGCCGACGGCCGCAAAGGCATCCCGCCGCGCGGCCGAAGGACCGCCCGGTGCCGGGCTCTTAGCAGCGTTGCAGAGGCGTCACAATATGCCCGGCCCGGACCTCACCGGGTGAAGGCGAAGGCGGCGGCGGGTCCGCCCGGCGCGACCGGCGCGGCGGAGGGCGCGTCCGGAGCGAGCCCGGCGACCTTGGTCCGGCTCAGGAAATCGGCGATGCCGTCCATGCTCTCGGCGGCGAGGCGGGCCAGCGCCTGCTTGTCGAGCCCGTCCCACGGGTCCTCCCCGGCGGGGATCGGGCGGGAGCCGGTCAGGCGCTGGGCGCGCCGCTTCTCGGCGTCGAACACGTCCCAGACGAAGGCGAGGGCGGCGCCGCCGTCCTCCCGGGGCTCGGTGCTGAGATAGCCGCGGACGCGGTAGCGGGCCTCCGCGCTCATGCCGACGAGCTCGACCTGGCGGGCGTTGGCGGCGCTGGCGAGCTCGTCCGCGAGCGCGGTGCGCACCGCCGGCGGGGCGCCCTCGATGCTCTCGACCGCGACCGGCACGCCGGAGGGTGAGGTGCGGCCCGCGAGGAGCCCGCGTCCGTCCTGGCACGCCGTCACCCCGAACACGATCGCGGCCGCCGCGAGCGCCCCCGTGATCCTCGTCATGCCGTGTCCCCCAACCGCGTCCGTTACCGATTCCTTAAGCTGCCGGACGGGCCCGGTCCAGCCGGGCCCCCCGGCCTGCTTCAGGACGCGACGGCGAGCCGTCCGAGCGTCGGGATGTCGACCTCGACCTCGAGCGTCGAGACCGACTCGCTGCGGTCCATGCGCACCCGGACGTGGTCCCGTTCCGCGTGGACGTGCTTGGTGATGACGGCGAGGATCTCATCGCGCAGGATCGAGACGAGGTCGGACTGGCCGACCGCGGCCCGCTCGTGGGCGAGCAGGATCTGCAGCCGTTCGCGGGCGACCGGGGCCGATCCGCGCCGGGTGAAGAAGCTGAACAGGTTCATGCGGCCCTCCGGAACAGCTTCCCGAACAGGCCACGCCGGTCGCTCGGGACGGTGACGGGGATCGTGGCCCCCTCGAGCCGGCGCGCCGCGTCCACATAGGCCCGGGCGGGCGCGCTCGATGCGTTGCTGAGGGTGACCGGCTGGCCCATGTTGGAGGCCCGCAGGACCTCCTCGCTCTCCGGGATGATGCCGAGGAGCGGGATCGACAGGATCTCGAGCACGTCCTCGGTCTTGAGCATCTCGCCGCGCTCGGCGCGGGCCGGGTCGTAGCGGGTGAGAAGCAGGTGCTTCTCCATCTTGTCCCCGTTCTCGGCCTTGAGCGTCTTCGAGTCGAGGAGGCCGATGATGCGGTCGGAATCGCGCACCGAGGAGACCTCGGGGTTCGTCACCACCACGGCGACGTCGGCGTTGCGCATGGCGAGCTGCGCCCCGCGCTCGATCCCGGCCGGGCTGTCGCAGATCACCCAGTCGAACTTTTCGCGCAATTCGCCGATCACCCGGGCGACGCCCTCCTCCGACAGCGCGTCCTTGTCCCGGGTCTGGGAGGCGGGCAGCAGCGAGAGGTTGTCGAGGCGCTTGTCGCGGATGAGCGCCTGCGGCAGCTTGGCGTCGCCCTGGACCACGTTGATGAGGTCGTAGACGACCCGGCGCTCGGCGCCCATGACGAGGTCGAGGTTGCGCAGGCCGACGTCGAAATCGACCACCACCACGCTCTTGCCGCCGAGGGCGAGCGCGGCCCCCAGAGCGGCGGTGGAGGTCGTCTTGCCGACGCCGCCCTTGCCGGATGTCACGACGAGGACCTTGGCCATGTGGGTCACCTTCTCCGTTCAGTCCAGGGCTGCCATGAGGATCGCGTCGCGGTCGAGCCAGGCCTGGACGGCGCGGCCACGGAACTGCGGGTCGATGTCGTCGGCGGCCTTGTAGAGGCCGTCGATCGCCAGAAGCTCGGCTTCGAACTTGCGGCAGAAGACGCGGGCGCGGGCGTTGCCGGTCGAGCCCGCGATGGCGCGGCCGCGCAGCGCTCCGTAGACGTGGATCGAGCCGCCGGCGACGATCTCGGCGCCCGAGGCGACCGAACCCAGCACCACCACGTCGCCCTTCGGATAGACGATCGACTGGCCGGAGCGGACCGGGGTCTCGAGGATGAGCGAGCCCGCCTCCTGGCGGCCCTGGCCCTTCGGCTTCTCGACGACCTGGACCTCGCCCGTGTCGCGCCCGCCGTTGACGACCGGCGGCATGCCGAGGGCGAGGGCGGAGGGGGCGGCGCCCTCGACCGCCATGATGCGGATGTCGCGGCTGTTGAGGTCCGCGATCAGCGTCGCGATCTCGGATCGGCCGAGCTTCAGGGCCGAGAGGTCGAGCACCACCGGGCGCCCGACGAAGAAGCCGGGCGAGCGCTGCGACCAGGCGTCGAGATCGGCGAGCCAGCCGGCGAGGGGCGCTTCCGGCGCGAGCACGAGGGCCAGGTACGACCGGCCGCGGAAGCGCATCGAGGGACGGGTCTTGGGGGCAGCGGTCACGGGAGCCAACGTGGTTAACGTCCCGTGATTTGGAGCCCGTATGGTTAACCGCTGGTTAAAGCGGGGCTCACTTGTCGAAGATGCGCTCGCCCTGCTGGTCGATGATCTGCTTGGCCTTGGCCACGGAGAACGCGACGGCGTCGTCGCGGCTCGGATGGCGCTCGGCCCGCACGAAGCGATGCTCCCGCGGGCCCGAATCGCCGTCCTTCTCGATCACCCCCGCGGTCTGGTAGCCGCCCTCAGCCGAATAGGGCGCCGGGCGGATGCGAAAGCCCTTGTACTCGACCGCTTCGGCGGGGGGTTCGGCCTGCGCGCTCGCGCCGCCGGCGAGACGGCTCCACAGGGATTTCAGGGACGACAGCATCGGACGGCTCCGCGACGACCGGCCTTGGATAGCACGGCCCGTGCCGATAGGCTCGCCTCGAGCGGGGAGGACGACATGGCGCGCTACAAGGGGGTGTTTCCGGTGGTCCCGACCACCTTCCGCGAGGACGGCGAGCTCGACCTCGACAGCCAGCGCCGCGCCGTCGACTTCCTGATCGAGGCCGGTTCGAACGGGATCTGCATCCTCGCCAACTTCTCCGAGCAGTTCGCCATCACGGACCACGAGCGCGAGGTCCTGATGAACGCGATCCTCGAACACGTGGCGGGGCGCGTGCCGGTGATCGTGACCACCACGCATTTCGCGACGCAAGTCTGCGCCGCGCGCAGCCGGCGGGCGCAGGCGGCCGGCGCCGCCATAGTGATGGTCATGCCGCCCTATCACGGGGCGACCATCCGGGCGGGCGAGGCCGGCGTGTTCGAGTTCTTCTCCCGGCTGTCCGACGCGATCTCCATCCCGATCATGATCCAGGACGCGCCCGTCGCCGGGACGCCGCTGCCGCCCGCCTTCCTCGCCCGGATGGCGCGGGAGATCCCAAACGTGTCGTACTTCAAGATCGAGACCGCCGGCGCCGCCTCCAAGCTGCGCGAGATGATCCGCCTCGGCGGCGAGGCGATCGAGGGGCCGTGGGACGGGGAGGAGGCGATCACGCTCATCCCCGACCTCGACGCCGGCGCCACCGGCACCATGTCGAGCGGCTCCTATCCCGAGGCCTTGCGGGCCATCGTCGACGCCTACGCGGCCGGCCGGCGCGACGAGGCGGTCGCCGACTACGAGCGCTGGCTGCCGCTCATCAACTACGAGAACCGGCAATGCGGCCCGCTCGCCTGCAAGGTCCTCATGAAGGAGGGCGGCATCATCGCCTCGGACGCCGCCCGCCACCCGGTGGCGCCGCTCTCGGCCCCGATCCGTGCGGGCCTGATCGAGATCGCCCGGCGCCTCGACGCCCTCGTTCTGCGCTGGGCGCGGTGACGGGACGCCAGGGAGGCGCGCCTAAGCCGCGTCCCGCAACAGGGTCTCGCCGGGCCTGACGCGGGTGAAGTCCACGGGTTCGGTCGCGACCGCGAGGTCCTCGCCCCGCTGCCGCACCACGCTGTAGCGCGACGTCGACAGGTCCGACGCCTGCTGGAAATCCTCGCGGAAATGGGCGCCGCGGCTGTCGCTGCGGGCCTGCGCGGCGGCACAGATCGCCCGGCTCACGAGAATGAGGTTCTCGAGGTTGAGCCGGTCCATCCAGGTGAGGTTGTACCGCCGGTCGGTGTCGGCGACGCCGGCCTCGGCGACTTTTTCGGCGAGGCCGGCGAGGCGGCCCGCGGCGCGGGCGAGGCCCTCGCCGGTGCGCAGGATGCCGACCTCGTCCCACATGATCGCGTGCAGCTCCCGCCGGATCGCCTCGAGGTCGGCCCGGGGCCTTCCGAGGGGGCCGTAGGCGCGGGCGAGCCCGGCCTCGACCGCAGCCGGATCGGGCTCGGCGAGGGATCCGCCGCGCGCGAACGGCCCCATGGCGTCGCCGGCGAGGCCGCCGAACACCGTCGAGTTGGCGACGCCGTTGCCGCCGAGGCGGTTCGCCCCGTGCACGCCACCCGTGTCCTCCCCGGCGGCGAAGAGCCCGGGCAGTTCGGTCCTGCAATCCGTCCCGAAGACGACGCCGCCCATCATGTAGTGGGCCGTCGGCACCACCTCGACGCGGCCGCCGGCGAGGTCGAAGCCGCAATCGGCGCAGCGCTCGACCATGCCCTTGAACTTCCTGCGCACCTCGTCGGGGCCGAGATGGCTCATCTGGATGTAGACGCCGCCATTCGGCGTGCCGTGGCCCTTGCGGATGCGGTCCTCGATCGCCCGGCTGACGAGGTCCCGGGTGGCGCGCTCGCCGCGCGGGTCGTAGGAGAACATGAAGCGCTCGCCGCCCGCGTCGACGAGCCAGCCGCCGGCCCCGCGCAGCCCCTCCTCGAGGACGGTTCCGGTCATGCGCGTGCCGGCCCCGGCGAGCAGCCCGGTCGGGTGGAACTGCACCATCTCCATGTCGCGCAAGGGAAGGCCTGCCCGGAGCGCCATGGCGAGGCCGTCGCAGGTCTTGTCGCCGGAGGGGGTGTGGTAGCGGTACATGGTCGGACCGCCGCCGGTGGCGAGGAGCGTCGCCCGCGCCCGCACGAGCAGCGGCTCGCCGGTGCGCATGTCGAGCATGAGCACGCCGGCGAGGCCCGAGCCGTCCGCGGCGGGGATCAGCTCCAGCGCCCGGTGGTCCTCGAGCCGGCGCACGTCCCGGCGCCAGACCTGCTCCATCAGCCGGTTGATGATCTCGATGCCGGTGAGGTCGCCCTTGTGCACCGTGCGGTCGAAGGTCTGCCCGGCGAAGGCCTTCTGGTGCACCGTCCCGTCCGGGTTGCGGTCGAAGAAGCAGCCGAGCTCGTTCTCGAGCTCGCGGATGCGCACCTGCGCTTCCCGCACCAGGATCCAGGCGAGCTCCTGGTGGTTGAGCCAGCCGCCGCCCTCGATCGTGTCCATGAAATGGCGCTCCACCGAGTCGCCGGGCGCGAGCGCCACGTTGTAGCCGCCCTGCACCATGCGGGTGCAGCCGCACTTGCCGAGCAGCCCCTTGACCGCGACCGTCACCGCGAGCTCCGGCGCCGCCTTCTTAGCGTGCAGCGCCGCGAACAGCCCCGCCCCACCGGCGCCGAGAATCAGGACGTCCGTGTCGAGCCGGTTCACGGCGCCGCCCTCGCCGGCGCGGGGTCCTGGACCCGGCCGGTCGTCACGCCGCCGCCTCGACCGTGGGCGCGCGCGAGTGGCCCGAGTTCGGCGGCACCATGAGGCAGGCCGCCCGGTGGGGGCCGCCGGCCTCGTACAGGGCCGGCTCCTTCTGCGCACAGACCGGCTCGGCGAAGGCGCAGCGGGTGTGGAAGCGGCAGCCGGGCGGCGGGTCGATCGGGTTCGGCGGGTCGCCGGCGAGCGGCGCCTCCTCGGTCCGCCGGTCCGGGTCGAGGGACGGCATCGAGGACAGGAGCGCCGCCGTGTAGGGGTGGCGGGGGCGCCCAAATACCTCGTGGGCGTCGCCGAGCTCGGCGACCTTGCCCAGATACATCACCAGCACCCGGTCGGAGATGAACTGCACCACGTTGAGGTCGTGGGAGATGAACAGGTAGGTGAGGCCGAACTCCTCCTTGAGGTCGAGGAGGAGGTTCAGCACCTGCGCCTCGACGGACTTGTCGAGCGCCGAGACGGCCTCGTCGAGGATGATGAGGCGCGGCTGCAGGGCGAGCGCCCGGGCGATGTTGACCCGCTGGCGCTGGCCGCCGGAGAGCTCGTGCGGGTAGCGCTCGGCGAAGCGGCGCGGGTCCAGGCCGACCCGCGCGAGGAGGTCGCGGGCGCGCCCGAGCGCCTCGCGCTGGCCCATGCCGTGCACCCGCGGCCCGAAGGCGATGGACGTCTCGACCGTCATGCGCGGGTTGAGGGACGAGTAGCTGTCCTGGAAGACCATCTGCGCCTGGCGGCGGTACTGGCGCAGCGACAGCCCGTCGCCGACGCGCTCGCCCTCGAACAGGATCTCCCCCGCGTCCGGCTCGATCAGGTGCATGAGGAGGCGGGCGGTGGTGGACTTGCCGCAGCCCGACTCGCCGACGACCCCGAGAGTCTCTCCCTTGAGGATGTCGAAGTCGATCCCGTCGACCGCCCGCACGACGGCGGAGGTCCCCCAGAATCCCTTCTTGACCGGAAAGTGCTTGACGAGCCCGCG
>VFQR01002204.1_pt1 | contig 12846 bp, 11 predicted proteins | sample 3512321 | NCBI WGS metagenome assembly VFQR01 (sample SAMN10412374, study PRJNA504923) | tailings metagenome | isolation source: Relicate 3 Philex TSF1 revegetated site | place: Philippines: Tuba, Benguet | collected 2017-08-29
CGAGGTCGACGTGCCCACCTCCGTGGTGATCACGATGCGCGACCGCGTGGTGCCCGTGCGCCGGCAGGTGCGCCTGTTCGAAGCGATCCCCGACAGTGAGGCGTTCCGCGTCGATGCCGACCATGATGCGGTCGTGGGCCAGCCCGAGCTCTTCCTGCCGACCCTCCACCGCGCCATCGACAGCGTGGTCCAGCGGTCGCACGTCCGCTCGTGAGGCGCTGCCGGACGCTGCCCGGCGTCGTCGCACTCGTCGCGGTGGTCGGGGCGGTCACTGCCGTGGCGGCGCACCGCCGCAACGTCCGCCTCCGCCGCAACCTCGACCTCGCCCGCCTGGGCGCCCGGGTGGGAGGCGCCTACGCGTCCACCGCGGCGCGCAAGGTGTTCGCGTCCGCGGAGCGGCGGGTGCAGCTCGACGCGGCGCTGGAGCTGCGCACGGCGGAAGCGGTGGCGGAGCGGCTGGGGCAGATGAAGGGCGCGTTGATGAAGCTCGGCCAGATGGCGAGCTACGTCGACGAAGGGCTGCCGGGACCGCTCCGCGAGGCGCTCGCGCAGCTGCAGGCCGACGCACCGCCGATGAGCGCCGAGCTGGCGGCCGAGGTGATCGAGCGCGAGCTGGGCGCACCTCCCGAGCGGCTGTTCGCCGCGTGGGATCCCGTGCCGCTCGCCTCGGCCAGCATCGGCCAGGTGCACCGGGCGGTGGCGGTCGACCCGGCGACGGGTGAGGAGCGGGCGGTGGCGGTGAAGGTGCAGTACCCGGGCGTGGGTGAGGCCATCGGGGCCGACCTCCGCAACGCGGACCTGCTGGGCGCGATCCTCCGCCAGGGCTTCGGTGGCCTCGAGCCGGACGAGATGGTGGCCGAGATCAAGGAGCGGATCACCGACGAGCTCGACTACACGCTCGAGGCCCGCAACCAGGCCGTGTTCGCCGCTCACTACCGGGGGCACCCGTTCATCCACGTCCCCGAGGTGATCGGCGCCCTGTCCACGCGCCGGGTGCTGACCACCGAGCTCGTCACCGGCGCCACGTGGGCCGAGGCGCTCACGTGGGACCAGCACCAGCGCGACCTGATCGGCGAGTGCCTGTTCCGGTTCGTGTTCCGCAGCCTCTACGGGATGCACCTGTTCAACGGCGACCCGCACCCCGGCAACTACCTGTTCCACGGCGACGGGCGGATCACCTTCCTCGACTTCGGGCTCGTGAAGCACTTCACCGACCAGGAGATGGCCACCTTCGTGGCCATGGTCCGGGCGGCGGCGTACGACCACGACATGCCCGCGTTCCGGCGGATCCTGGAGCGCGCCGGGATGCTCCGGCCGGGCGCGCCGGTGGACGACGACGCCGTCGGCGAGTACTTCAGCCAGTTCTACGAGAGCGTGCGGGAGGACCGGGTGGTCACGTGGTCCGGGGAGTACGCGAGCCGCATCGTCCGCCACACCTTCGACCGGTCCAGCCCGATCTCGCAGTTCGCCACGGTGCCGAGGGCGTTCGTGTTCATCCAGCGGATCAACCTCGGCCTCTACGCGCTGCTGGGCGAGCTGCGCGCCACCGGCAACTACCGGCGCATGGCGGAGGAGCTGTGGCCCTTCGTGCAGGGCCCTCCGAGCACGCCCATGGCGCAGGCCGAGGGCCCGTGGCTGGCCACCCGCACCGTCGCGCTCACGCCACCGGTGCGGTGACGGCCTCCGCCTCGTCCCGTGCGAGGCGGGCCCGCACGGGGCGCGTGAGCCACAGGTAGAGGCTGCTGGCGGCGAGGCTCAGCACCGCGAACGAGGCGATGGTGGGCCGGGCGCCGATGCCACCGGCCAGCGCGCCGGCCGCCAGGTTCGACAGGGTGATGATCAGGGTGACGATGCCGAAGTCACCCGCGAGGATCCGGCCGCGGATGTGGTCGGGGGCCCGGCGCTGCAGCCCGTAGGTCGACAGCGTCCACTGGGCCCCGCCGCCGAGGTGAGCGAGGAAGGTGAACGGCAGCGCGATCAGCAGCGTCGGCGCCAGGCTGAGGCCGAGGTAGCACACGCCGAAGGCCAGGCCTGCGCACCCGCACAGGAGCAGCACCCGCGACAGGGCGGGGCCGACGAAGCGGGCGGCGATCAGCGGCCCGAGCGCCACGCCCACCCCTCGCGCGCCGATGAGCACGCCCGTCGACGCGTCGTCGCCGCCGAGGTCGTTGGCCGCCAGGACCGCCAGCAGCCCGACGATCCCCGCGCCCATCGCGAAGGTCGCCTTCGACGCGAGCAACGACAGCAGCACCGAGTCACGGCGCGCGTAGCCGAACGCCTCACGCATGTCCGCGATCGGGCGCATCCTGGTGATCACCACGTCGTCGGCTGCCCGCTCCTGCTGCATGGGCCTGCGGATCAGCGACACCGCCGCCGCGGCCAGGAGGAACGAGACGGCGTTGGCCACGAAGGCCACGTCACGTCCGAAGGCGCTGGCCACCACCCCGCCGAGCGCCGCCCCGATGGCCAGCATCGCGCCCCAGAGCGAACCGAACAGCAACGCCGCCTTCGTCAGCTCCTCCGGCGTGCGCGTCAGGTTGGGCAGGCCGGCCTGCGCGGCCGGTCCGACGAACGAGCCGAACGCCGAGATGGCGCACAGGCACAGGAAGCCGAACCAGAGCGTGCCCGCCGAACCGACGACCAGGAGGCCCGCAGCGGCGAGCGCCTGCACGACCGACACCGTGCGGATGATCGTCCGCCGGTCGTAGCGGTCGGCGCTCGGACCGGCCACGGGTGACATGAGGAACGCCGGCAGCGACTGCGCGACGTACACGAGGGTGACCAGGATCGGGGCCCCGCCGAGGTCGTTCACCAGCCCGACGAAGGCCACGTACGCGAACCAGTCGCCGGCGAAGGAGATCACCTGGGCGATGAACAGCAGGCGCACGTCGCGGTTGGTGCGCAGCAGCCTCCACATGCGGGTGCCTGTCTAGCAACCGGCGGCCCCGTCGCCCGTGCCACGGGCCCGCGGCCGGCGGGCCCCCGGCCACCGGTAGCGTCGGACGTCATGCGTTCCCCCCGCAGCGCCGGCGTGGTCGCCGTCGCGCTCCTCGCCCTGTCCGCCCCGCTCGCCGCCTGCGGCGACGACACCGTCGACGACGCTGCGCCCACCACGGCCGCCGGCGACAGCGGCACCACCACGGTCCCTGCCACCGACGGGCCGGCCACCACGGCAGCGGCCGACGGGCCGGCGAAGCCCGAGGTGCAGGTGCCGGCGGAGGCGCCGACCGAGCTGGTGGTCACCGACCTGCGCCCCGGTGAGGGGCGCGAGGCGCAGGAGGGCGACACCGTCGTCGTCCACTACGTCGGCGTGCGGACGGCGAACGGCGAGGAGTTCGACAACAGCTACGACCGCGGCGAGCCGTTCCCGGTCACCCTCGGGCAGGGCAGGGTGATCCAGGGGTGGGACGAGGGTCTCGTGGGCGCGCAGAAGGGCGCGCGCCGGCAGCTCGACATCCCCTCCGAGCTGGCCTACGGCAACAACCCGCAGGGCAACGTCATCCAGGCCGGCGACGCGCTGACGTTCGTGGTCGACGTGCTGGCGGTGATCCCGGTGACCGACCCCGCCGACGAGCCGGAGATCAGCGTGCAGCCCGCCGGCAACGTGGACGAGGTGGCCACCGAGGACCTCCTCCCCGGGGAGGGCCCCGAGGTGCAGCCCGGCCAGACCGTCGTCATGCACATCAAGGCCTACCGGGCCGACACCGGCGAGCAGATCGCGTCGTCGTGGGAGACGGGCCAGCTGCAGCCGGTGCGCTTCCAGGAGGGCGCCACGCTGCCCGGCCTGTACCAGGGCATGCCCGGCCTGCGCGAGGGGACGCGACGCCAGATCACCGTCCCGTTCGAGGACGCCTTCGGCGCCGACGGCAACCTCGACTTCGGCCTGCCGGCAGAGACCGACATGGTCCTCGTCATCGACGTGTTCGCCATCTACTGATCCGGGTGGCCCGCCGTTCGCCGGCGGGGGTCACCGGCGCAGGAGCGAGGCCAGGGTGACGGCGGCGTCCGCCACGGCGGCACCGAATCGCTCGCCGGGCGCGCGGGACAAGCGCTCGAGGGGTCCGCTCAGGCTGACGGCGGCGACGACCCGACCGGCGCCGTCGCGCACCGGCGCGCTCACCGAGGCGACGCCCGGCTCACGCTCCTCGACGCTGTCGATCCAGCCCCCGGTGCCCACGTCGTCGCCCGACAGGACGTGGCCGGCCGAGCCCACACCGAGCGGCAGGACGCTGCCCTCCGGCACGATCCACCGCAGCCCGTGCGCCGACTGCAACGACAGCAGGCACCGCCGCCCGTTCGGCTCTTCGAGCACGTAGAGCTGCACGCTCTCGCCGGTGCGGTCGCGCAGGTCGCGCAGCACCGGCCGGGCCACCTCGACGAGGCCGAACTGCTCGCCCGCTGCCCGGCCGAGGCTGATCAGCTCCGCCCCCAGGCAGAACCGCCCCGCGCCGTCACGGCGTACCAGGTGGTGCTGCTCCAGTGCCACGGCGAGGCGGTGAGCGGTCGCCCGCGGCAGGCCGCTCACCTCCTGCAGCCCGGCGAGGTCGACCGGGCCGGCGGCGAGCGCGGTGAGGATGGCGACCGCCTTGTCGATGACGCCGACGCCGCTTACACTGTCCACGTTCAGGAACCTTACCCCATCATGTGGGACGCGCACACCGGGGGCGACATGGCCGGGACGACCCTCCCGCAGAAGATCTGGGAACGGCACCTGGTGCACAGCGCACCCGGCGAGCCGGACCTCTTGTACATCGACCTGCACCTCGTCCACGAGGTGACCAGCCCGCAGGCCTTCGACGGGCTGCGCCTGTCGGGCCGCCGCGTCCGCCGGCCGGACCTCACCGTCGCCACCGAGGACCACAACGTGCCGACGGCCGACATCGACCAGCCGATCGCCGACCCCATCTCGGCCACGCAGGTGGAGGTGCTGCGCCGCAACACCGCCGAGTTCGGGATCGTCAACTTCCCGATGGGCGATCCGGGCCAGGGCATCGTCCACGTGATCGGGCCCGAGCAGGGCCGCACCCTGCCCGGCATGACCATCGTCTGCGGCGACAGCCACACGGCCACACACGGGGCGTTCGGCGCGCTGGCGTTCGGCATCGGCACCAGCGAGGTGGAGCACGTCCTGGCCACGCAGACGCTGCCCCAGAGCCGGCCGCGGTGGATGAGCGTGACGGTGGACGGCGAGCTGCGCCCCGGCGTCACCGCGAAGGACGTGATCCTGCACATCATCGGGGTGATCGGCACCGGCGGCGGGATCGGGCACGTGATCGAGTACCGCGGCTCGGCCATCCGCTCGCTGTCGATGGAGGGGCGGATGACCGTGTGCAACATGAGCATCGAGGCCGGCGCGAAGGCGGGGCTGATCGCCCCCGACGAGACGACGTTCGAGTACCTGCGCGGCCGCGCGCACGCGCCCGCCGGCGAGCGCTGGGAGGCGGCCGTCGCCGAGTGGCGCACGCTCGTGTCGGATCCCGACGCGGTGTGGGACAAGGAGGTGGTGATCGACGCCGCCGACATCGCCCCTCAGGTGAGCTGGGGCACCAACCCCGGTCAGGTGACGAGCATCGACGGCGCGGTCCCCTCCCCCGACGACTTCGCCGACGCCACCACCCGCGCCACCGTGGAACGGGCGCTCGAGTACATGGGCCTCCGAGCCGGCACGCGGTTGCGTGACGTCACCGTCGACACGGTGTTCATCGGCAGCTGCACCAACAGCCGCATCGAGGACCTGCGCGCCGCCGCGGCCGTGATGCGCGACCGCACCGTCACGGTGCCGCGGGTGATGGTGGTGCCCGGCAGCCACGCGGTGAAGGCGCAGGCCGAGGCCGAGGGGCTCCACGAGGTGTTCCGGGCCGCCGGCGCGGACTGGCGCGAGCCGGGCTGCAGCATGTGCCTCGCGATGAACCCCGACAAGCTCGCCCCGGGCGAACGGGCGGCCAGCACCAGCAACCGCAACTTCGAGGGCCGCCAGGGCCGCGGCGGGCGGACGCACCTCGTCTCCCCCGCCGTCGCCGCGGCCACGGCCGTGGCGGGGAGGTTCGCCACACCCGACGACCTCGACGCGGCGGGCGAGACGATGGCGGTGCCGTCGTGAAGGCGGTGCAGGTGGTCACCGGCCGTGGCGTGCCGCTGCGGCGCAGCGACGTCGACACCGACCAGATCATCCCGGCCGAGTGGCTGAAGCGGGTGGAGCGGACCGGCTTCGAGAAGGGCCTGTTCTCCACATGGCGCGACGACCGCGACTTCGTCCTGAACGACGAGCGCTACGCCGGTGCCTCGATCCTCGTGGCCGGCCCGGCGTTCGGCGTGGGGTCCTCCCGTGAGCACGCGGTGTGGGCGATCCAGCAGGGCGGGTTCGACGCCGTGGTGGCGCCGAGCTTCTCCGACATCTTCCGCAACAACTGCACCAAGAACGGTCTCGTGCCGGTGGTGGTGCCCGAGGAGGTGGTGGTGCGCATCTGGGAGGCCATCGAGGCCGACCCGGCCACCGAGATCGTCGTCGACGTCGAGCGCCTGCAGCTGGAGGTGCCGGCCGTCGGCATCAACGCCTCGTTCCCGATGGAGCCCCAGGACCAGCACCGGTTCCTGCACGGCCTCGACGACGTGGGCATCACGCTCACGCACGCCGACGCGATCGACGCCTACGAGCGCCGGCGCCCCGCCTGGCTGCAGCGGAGCTGAGCAGCTCGAGGTAGCGCCTCCCGACGGCGTCCATGGTGAACAGGTCGGCCACGAAGCGGTGCTGGTCGGCGATCACCTCCTCGCGTCGTGGCCGGTCGGTGATCAGCCGCACGACGCTGCCGGCCACCGTCTCCGGGCGGTCGTCCGGGAGCAGCTCCAGCTTCGGCCAACGGCTCAGGTCGACGCCGGGGTAGTTGTCGGGCGGGAGCACGGCCATCACCGGCACGCCGGCGGCCATCACCTCCATGGTGGTGATGCCGAGACCCCAGCCGGACAGGTCGTGGCCCTCACAGTCGGCCGCCGCCGCGTAGTGCGCCACCTCGTCGTGCTCCACCCGGCCGACGACGACGAGGCAGTCCTCCACACCGAGCTCGCGGGCCACGCGGAGGAAGTCGTCGGTGTACACGTGGCCGACGACGAGCACCTTCACGCCGGGCAGCCGCTCGCGCACGAGCGGCAGGGAGCGCACGAGCGAGATGCGGTCGCGCAGCGGGATGACGTGTCCGAAGCTCATCACCACCGGGGCGTCCCCGAGGCCGTGGCGCTCGCGCACCATCGCGCCGTCACCGCCCGTGAACCGGTCCGGCTCGATGGCCGCCGGCACGAACGCGAGGCGCTCCTCCGGCGGGCCGTACACCGAGCGCACGTAGGTGTCGATGCGCTTGTCGACCACCACCCACGTGGGCCGGCCGAGCGCGTTCAACGGGCGGACCACGAGCCGGTCGGCGATGCGGATCAGGCGAGCGCTGAGCGAGCGGTCGTGGGTGAGCGCGGTGTGCACCGTGATGACGCGCGGGATCCCCCTCCGCCACGCCAGCCACGTGCTCATGAAGGTGAGGTCGAAGAACTGGCCGTTCTGGTGGACCACGTCGGGACGGAAGTCGTCGAACAGCCGCCGCATCCGGCGCAGGTTCGCGGGGCGGGCGGCGAAGGGCAGCGAGTAGTTGAAGGCGATCCGGCCCGGTGAGACCGAGTAGCTCGGCAGCCGGACCACGCGGTAGCCGAGGTGTTCCTCCTCGGGCGGGCAGTCGCCGAAGCTCGTGGTGACGACGAGGACCTCGTGGCCCTCCCGCACGTAACGCTCGGCGATGCCTTCGGAGAAGTGCGACGACCCGGTGGTGCGTGGCCAGAAGAAGTTGTTGACGACGAGGATGCGCACCGTCAGCCCACCGCGACGCGCACGGCCGACGACTCCACCGCGCCGGCCACGTCGTGCGGAACCACGAGCGAGGCCAGCTCGGCCTCGGCGTCGCCGCCGCCGCGGACGAGCCGGAGGAAGTGCTCGAGCTGCAGCACGAGCGGCTCGCCCGCGTGGCGCACGAAGGGGATGTCGACCACCGTCTCGGACCGGTAGATCCCCCCGACGAGCTCGTGCGTCACGTGGCGGTAGACGGTCACGTTCTGGCGGAGGAGGTCCACCTCCACCAGCTCGTGGGCCGACACCACCGACAGGGTGCGCACCTTGCGCTGGCCCATCCGCCCGGCGGACAGGTTCGCGACGGTGCCACCGTCCCAGGCGAGGACCACGTCGGCCTGCTCGGCGACGCCGCCCGGCTGCGGCGAGCTGAGGACCGCGGCCACCGCGGAGGGCGGCCGATGCCCCGTGGCGCCGGCGACGAGGTCGATGTCGTGGATGAGGAGATCGGTGACGACGCTCGTGGTGATGCGCGGCGCGGCCGGCGAGTGGCGCACGGCGTGGATGGACCGCGGTGGCGCGGTCAGCTGCGCCAGGCCGGTGACCACTGCGGCGTTGAACCGCTCGACGAAGCCGCAGACGAGCACCGTGCCGCACCGGCGGGCCGTGTCGACGAGGCCGCGCACACCGGCGGCGTCGGCAGCCAACGGCTTCTCCACCAGCAGCGGCACGCCCGCCTCGAGCAGCGGCAGCGCGATGGCCGCGTGGTGCTCCGTCGGCGCGGCCACGACGACGGCGCTGCAGCCCTCCAGCGCACCGACGTCGGTGGCACCCGGCGCGCCGAAGCGGGCTCCCACGGCCTCGGCGACCGCCCGGTCGGTGTCGACGACGACAGCGAGCTCCGCGTCGGGGTGCTCGGCCACCACGCGGGCGTGGTTGGACCCCATCGCCCCGGCGCCGAGCACACCCACGCGCACCGCTCCCCGAGCCACGCATCGACCCTAACCGCGGGTGCTCCGGTGTACGGTGGACCGGCCCATGCCTGCCTTCGTCCACCCCACGGCCGTCGTCGAGGACGGCGTCACCATCGGCGAGGGCACCTCCGTCTGGCACCACTGCCACCTCCGCAGCGGCGCGGTCGTGGGCGCGTGGTGCAACCTCGGCAAGAACGTGTTCGTCGACGGCGGGGCCCACATCGGCGACCGCGTCAAGGTGCAGAACAACGTGAGCGTCTACACCGGTGTCACGCTCGCGGACGACGTGTTCGTGGGGCCCAGCGCCGTGTTCACCAACGACCTGCACCCCCGCGCCTTCGCCACGGACTGGACGCTCACACCCACCGTGGTGGCGCGCGGCGCCTCCATCGGCGCGAACGCCACCGTGCTGTGCGGGATCACGATCGGCGAGCTCGCGCTGGTGGCGTCGGGCGCGGTGGTCACCCGCGACGTCGAGCCGCACCGGTTGGTGGCGGGCTCCCCGGCTCGGGCCCAGGGGTGGGTCTGCACGTGCGGCCGTCCCGTGCGCACGGCAGGCACCGTCGCGCCGTCGCCCGAGGCCATCTGCGAGGGTTGCGGCCTGCCATGGCGGCGCGGGCTGACGTGATGACGGCCGGCTCCGAGCCGATCCCCATCTCCACCGTCCGGCTCGGTCCCGAGGTGGAGGAGCTCGTGCTGCAGGTGCTGCGTTCCGGCATCATCGCGCAGGGGCCGATGGTGGCCCGCCTCGAAGCCGCGTTCGCCGAGCTGTGCGGCGTGCCGCACGCGGTGGCCGTCAACAACGGCACCACCGCGCTGGTCGCCGCGTTCGAGGCGCTCGGGCTCGGCGAGGGCGACGAGGTGGTGACCTCGCCGTTCACGTTCGTGGCCACCGTCAACGCGGCACTGGAGGCGGGCGCCACCGTGCGCTTCGCCGACATCCGCGACGACGACTTCTGCCTGGACCCCGCGCTGCTGGCAGCCGCTGTCGGCGCGCGCACCGCCGCCGTGGTGCCCGTCCACCTGTACGGCCAGTGCGCCGACATGGGTGCCATCGCCAGCGTCGCGCAGGAGTGCGGCGCGGCGATCGTGGAGGACGCGGCGCAGGCGCAGGGGGCCACCCTCGGCGGCCGGCCGGCGGGCTCCTGGGGGCTGGCCACGTTCTCCTTCTACGCCACGAAGAACATCGCCACCGGCGAGGGCGGCATGGTCACCACGGCCGACGACGACATCGCCGACCGGCTGCGCCTGCTGCGCAACCAGGGCATGCGCCAGCGTTACGTGTACGAGGTGCCCGGCCACAACTGGCGGATGACCGACCTCGCCGCGGCGCTGGCCGTCCCGCAGCTCCGCGCGTACGCGGCGAGCCTGGCGGCGCGACGGGCCAACGCCGCGACCCTCGGCGACGGCCTCGCCGGCATCCCCGGCCTCGTCGTCCCGCGCGAGCTGCCGGGGCGCGGGCACGTCTGGCACCAGTACACCGTTCGCATCACCGCCGACGCAGCAGCCTCTCGCGACGAGGTGGCGGCGGCGCTCACGGCTGCCGGCGTCGGCAACGGCGTCTACTACCCGCGTGTGATCGCCGACTACGACTGCTACCGCACGCACCCGCGCGTGATCGACGCGGACACGCCCGTGGCGCGGCGCTGCGCCGACGAGGTGCTCTCGCTGCCGGTCCACCCCCACCTCGCGCAGGGCGACCTCGAGCGGATCGTCGCCGCGGTGCGCCGCGCGCTGCACGCCTGACGTGCACGAGCGGGTCGGCGCCGGCGGCAGCGGTCGTGGCCTGCGCCGCGCCGCCCTCCGCGCCTCCCGGTGGTGGGCCCCCGCCTACGTCGCCGTGGTCACGCTCATGTTCGCGATGTGGGCGGTCGCCTCGCCCGTCGGCGGCGTTCCCGACGAGCCGGCCCACGTGGTGAAGGCTGCCTCGATCTGGCAGGGCCAGCTGCGCGGGCCCACGCGGCCCCTCGATCCCGAGCGGTTGCCGCTCGACATCACCGCCCAGCTGCTGCGCACCCCCGCCACGTACGCGGAGGTGCAGCTGCTGACGTGCCACGCGTTCCACCCGGAGACGCCGGCGTCGTGCGCGCCGGCCATCACCCGCGACCGGGAGGTGGTGGGCAGCCTCAGTGCCGCCGGGCCGTACCCGCCGGCGTTCTACGCGCTGGTGGGCTGGCCCACCCGGCTCGTGTCGGCGCCGCTCGGCGTGCACCTCATGCGTCTCACGTCGGTCGCTGCGTGCGCCGCACTCGTCGCGCTCGCGCTCCACGCACTGCGCCGGCGGGCAGGGGACGCGCTCGCCTTCGTGGCCGTCACGGCGGCGCTCACCCCGCAGGTGGGCTACCTCGCCGGCAGCGTCAACCCGAACGGCTTGGAGATCGTGGGTGCGCTCGCCCTCTGGGCGGGCCTCGCGGCGGTGCTGGGCGCACGCCTCGAGGCGCGCGCCACGGTCGTCGACGGCGGCGCGCCCGACGAGCCGGCAGCGCCCACTGCCGCAGCGCGCCTCCGTGCCGGCGACGTCGCCGCCGCCATCGCCGGCGCCGCAACGCTCGGGCTCTCCCGCTCGCTCGGCCCGCTGTTCACGCTGGCGATCGTGGCCGCCGTGGTCGTCGCGCACGGACGGCCCGTGCTGTCGCTGCGGCGCGACCGGGCCGTGCTCGGCGTGCTCGCCTGCATCGGGGCGATCGTCGCTCTCGGCGCGGCCTGGGTGGTGACGAGCGGCCACCTCTCGTCCGTGCCCGGCGGTGCGCCCGAGCCGGGACGCTCGCTCCTCGAGCAGCTGCTCGCGCGGATCGACGACTGGACGCAGCAGATGATCGCCGTGTTCGGGTGGCTCGACACCGGCCCGGTCCTCACGAGCGTGTGGGCATGGCTGGCCATGCTGGCCGCGGTGTTGGCGCTGGTGTGGGTGGGCGTGCGCTCGTGGATGGCCACGTGCACGCTCGCGCTCGTGCCCCTCGTCGCGCTGGCGCCGGTGGTGCTGCAGTACCCGGGCGCCGACGAGCAGGGCATCGCCTGGCAGGGGCGCTACGGGTTGGCGCTGGCCGTCGGCATCCCCGTCCTCTCCGCCCTCGCGCTCGCCGGCGCCGGCGGCCGGGCCCCGGCGGCGCCGGCCGGTGGGCACGTGGTCGGCCGGCTCGCCGTGGCCGTCGGCGCGCTGGCGGCGATCGCCCACGTGGCCGCGTTCGCCACGGCGATGCGCCGCTACGCGGTCGGCGTGTTCGGGCCGCTGCGGTTCTGGCGCGTGGACGGCGCGTGGGCGCCGCCGCTCGGCAACCTGGTCACCCTCGCGCTGTTCGTGGTGCTGTCGGTGGCGCTGGCCGCCAGCGGGGTCAGCGCTGCTGCTGTGGCACGGCGTTCTCCATGAACCGCAGCAGCTCCACCGGCACCGGGAAGATGAGCGTCGAGTTGCGCTCGCTGGCCACCTCGGTCATCGTCGCGAGGAGCCGGAGCTGCATGGCGCCGGGAGCGCCCTGGAGGGTGGTGGCCGCCTCGCTCAGCGACGCGGCCGCCTCGAGCTCGCCCTCGGCGTGGATCACCTTCGAGCGCCGCTCGCGCTCGGCCTCCGCCTGACGGCCCATCGCGCGGCGCATGCTCTCGGGCAGCTCCACGTCCTTCACCTCCACCAGCGTCACCTTCACGCCCCACGGATCGGTGACGCTGTCGATGATCTGCTGCAGCTGGGTGTTGATCTCGTCGCGCTTGATCAGCAGCTCGTCGAGCTCCACCTGGCCGAGGATGCTGCGCAGGGTGGTCTGCGCGATCTGCGACGTGGCGACCATGTAGTTCTGCACCGCCACGACCGCGCGCACCGGATCGACGACGTTGAAGTAGGTGACGGCGTTCACCCGCAGCGTGACGTTGTCCTTGGTGATCACGTCCTGCGGCGGGATGTCCGCCGTCCAGGTCTGCAGGTTGACCTTCACCATGCGGTCGATGATCGGGATGATGAAGAACAGGCCGGGGCCCTTCGCTCCGGTCACCCGGCCCAGGCGGAAGATCACACCCCGCTCGTACTCGTTGACGATCTTGATCGCAGCTCCGAGGATC
>VFQR01002205.1_pt1 | contig 12845 bp, 12 predicted proteins | sample 3512321 | NCBI WGS metagenome assembly VFQR01 (sample SAMN10412374, study PRJNA504923) | tailings metagenome | isolation source: Relicate 3 Philex TSF1 revegetated site | place: Philippines: Tuba, Benguet | collected 2017-08-29
ACCCGTTGCAGGTAAGGTAGAGAAAAGGTTTGGAAATCTTCAGGGCTGAGTTGTCCCGCCCAAGAGTCAAACAGTTGTATGACTTGGGCCCCGGCATTAATTTGGTAGCGGGCGTAAACTGCGATCGCATCTGCCAGTTTCCCTAAAAATTGATGCAGCATTGCAGGTTGACAGAAAGCCATTTTCTTGATGATGGCGTAGTCTTTGGAACTTTTACCTTCAATTGCATAGGCAGCTAACGTCCAAGGCGCACCCACAAAGCCCAAAACCGTAGCTTGAGTGTTCACTTCTTGGCGTAACGTCGTCAGGATTTGCCGCACGAAGGGTAAAGAAGCTTCAGGGTCGAGGGCAGTCAGCGCGTCAATTTGTGCTTGGCTGCGGATTGGACGGTCGAATACTGGCCCTTTACTTTCGATAATGTCAAAGGAGATACCCATACCAGGCAACGGTGTGAGGATATCGGAAAACATAATCACCCCATCTGGTTGGAAGGCGCGGAAAGGTTGCAGCGAAATTTCCACAGCCAAGTCAGGATTCTCGGAGCGATCGCGGAAGGAAGGATACTTTTGACGCAAGTCTCGATAAACTTTCATGTAGCGACCTGCTTGGCGCATCACCCATACCGGAGGGCGATCGAGTACCTCACCCCGCGCAGCTTGCAGTAATGTATAATTTCCCATGTATGTCTCCCTAGATTGAATAATTTGGGCGTTGCATAAACGCAGGATGAATTGAGATTGTTCGTTTAATACGGTTCAGTTAAGGCTCAAATTTTTGGCGTTGCTCCCATTGCGGGATGATTTGAGAATTTGCATCAAGACATAATCCCCCCATCCCCGTGTCCCCTTGTCCCCCCATCCCCCCATCCCCCCATCAGCCATTATTCAGCAACGCCGTTAAATCCTCTTCCCTCCGAACAGAAGGTTGAATTAAATTTCCATTGGAGTGGTTTAATTGGTTTCCATCGGGTTTCATTCCCCATCCCATAGCCAAACATTTTTGACGAAGTTTGCGATAAGCAATGGATAAGTTATCGCAAGGGATGTGAACTTCATCTGACAATTTATCGGGGACTGACATTGGGTATTCAGACTCCACCACACCCTTATCTTCCATGACAACCTTGTAAGCTGCCCGTTGGAATATGCCATTTGCCCAAGGGAAAGTTAAAAAACTACGAAACTGAATTCGCTTGGTAATGGTGGTGCGATCGTCAACAGGAACGTGGACGGTAAAATTAATCAGTTTGCCACGACCAAAGTCCACCACTAACCGCGTGATATTAGGCATATAAAAGCCCAAAGTTACTTTGACGTTGGCTTGCAATGGGCGAAAAACAACGGCGAAAATATCTTTTGCTTTGGTGTAATCTCTAACATTAACTTTGAGGTGAGCTTCCCATTCGCCTATATTCAACTCGTAGTCTTCCATTTTTTGCTCTAATGCAAACCCATTGCCGAAGGATTTGGAATGAATAATAGATACATGGGACATATCCATATCATTCTCTAGGGTACGGGTGTAGTGAGCGTTAAGTTCGTATTCAAAGAAAATTCTTTGTAGCCTTTGGTCGGAAAATTCTGGCAAGGGTGGAATTGGCGGGCGTTCTTTTTCTGGTAAGTCCCCATAAAATAGCCAGATAAAACCGTATTTTTCCTGTATTGGATAGCTGTCTACGCGGGCATTCTTGGGAATAGGGACTCCGGGTTGATTAGCAGGAATTTCAATACATTTTCCATCTGCTTGAAACTTCCAAGCATGATAAGGGCAATGAATACAATCATCTTTGACCCAACCGAGAGACAAGGCAGCACCACGATGGGGACACCGGTCTTCGAGGGCTATTAGTTGTCCTTGAGCATTACGGTAGAAGACAAATTTCTGATTAAATATCCGGACTTGTTTGGGCTTTTTGGTAACGGCTGCGCTAAACTCACAAGCGTACCAGAAATTTTTTAACATGCTTGCTTCCTGCTATTCCTGTTGAGAGTAATACTTCCAAGTAAAAAATATTTCATTGCTATTGTTGACCCTTCGACTTCGCTCAGGGTCAAGGCTGAGCGGAGTCGAAGCCTTGACTGTTGACTGTTAACTGTGAACCGTCAACAGTCAACATCCAACGCTTTAACCCAAATAATTTATTTTTTGGACTTCCCTAAAACCTTCTTAAGTTACGCTTTGAGCAATAACTTCTTCGACTTTTGTATGGACTTCAATACTTTCAAGTCTCATTTGAGCAACATTGATGTTTTTTGCTACCATCTCTACGGTGCTGATTGACAGGGAGGATGTTTGGGCAACAAAATTAGGTTGCACCTCTCCCGTATCTAGATTAAACAACTCTTGTAGAACTTGGAGGACAAGGCGTTGAGCTTCTACGTCCCGTTGCGTCCGCAGTTGCACCATCGGTTCGTGGAGAATTTTGTTGATAATCCTTTGAGTTAGGGCTTCAACAGCTTCTTGATGTTTTTTAGCAAAATCAGATCCCATACGAGACAAAGCTTTTTCTAATTCTTGCTCACGAATTTTTTCCATTTTTTCCCGTAAACAGCTAATAATAGAAACGGTTTCTCGCGATCGCAACCAAGTTTGAAAGGCGTCTAAATCCTCTTGGATTAATGCTTGCGCCTCGATTGCCATTTGCCGACGACTTTCTTGATTCTGGGCAACGACGGTTTTTAAATCATCAACATTAAACACCTGCACGTGAGGTAACTCATTAACGTCTGCATCAACGTTACGAGGTACTGAAATATCAAACAGCATCAAAGGCTGTTGTGGTTGCAATGCACCTTGGAGTTTAGCTTTGTCCAGTAAGGGTTCAACTGAAGCAGTACTGGTAAAAACTAAGTCGGAAGCTGCCACTAATGACATTAATTCAGCCAGGGGATAATATTGCACTCCCGCATCACTAAATTGACTGGCCAATTCCCTAGCGCGTTGCATGGAACGATTGACAATGGAAATTTGAGTCGCCCCTTTAGCAATGAGATGTTGCACCAGTCGCCGAGCCATGTTGCCAGCACCGACAATTGTGACTCGGCAAGTTGATAGCTTTTCGACTTTGATTTGGGCTAATTCCACTGCCGCAGAACTGACCGAAACCGCACCCGTACCAATTGATGTCTGCGTTCTCACCCGCTTGGCAGTGGTGACGGCTTGCTTGAACAATTGATTGAGGATGCGTCCGGAACCGTCGTTGTATTGCTGAACCAATTGGTAGGCGTGTTTTACTTGAGCGAGAATTTGTCCTTCTCCCAACACCAAGCTATCTAAGCCGGAAGCAACTTGCATTAAATGTTTAACGGCATCTTGCTGTAACAAAGTAAACAAATATTGATCCAAGTCCGCAAAGGGCAGTTTACTATACTCACAAAGAAACTCAGTCACCTCAGCAGCTGCCCGGTCTATCTTGTTGACAACTACGTAAATTTCTAGCCGATTACAAGTGCTAAGAATGGCAGCTTCTTCTATGTGAGAGTATTTACACAGCTGGGCAATGGCGCTTTCAATTCGTTCTTCTGGAATACTCAGTTTTTCACGAATTTCCACTGGAGCTGTTTTGTGACTAAGACCTACAAGTGCGATATTCATGTTTCCTCCTTTGAAGTTTGTCCTCTTTTAAGAAACATGGGGAGTGGGGAGTAGGCAGTGTGGGAAGAAAGTATTTATTTCATTGTTAGCGGGTGATGTGTCAGGGAAAACGCATCTAAATTTTTCAAAAAGTATGTTGACAAAAAGCGAAACATATATTCCAAATCAAAGAATCGAATTTCTCGCCATCGCTTTTTAAAATTTCTCCCTTGTCCCCGCGTCCCCTTGTCCCTACATCAGCTTCGATAATCAATCTTTGAGGAGATATGGCATAAGTTATACTGCGATCGCAGACTTAGCAACATCCTCTATGAATTGGTGGGTGATGTGTTCGTATTCAAAAAAGCCAGAGTTAAATATTCCTTTGGGGTCGTACTTGCTTTTGATTTCATTAACTTCCGGCCAGTAATCGCCAAATTGGCTTTGCCACTGTTGAATAGTAAAATCTATCCAGCAAGTTAAATATCTTTTTCCACCCATTTCTAAACTCAGGTTGCTGAGTTTTTTCAATTCAGCCAAAATGGGTTGCACTTGCGATTTGGGAATGCTGGGATAAATTCCAAAACCAACAATCAATTCTTCCTCTTGCGGTAAACGAAACATGGGCTTGGTGTTATTGCGATTTACCAAGCAAAAACAGCCCATTTGCGTTTTACTAATATCGAGGAAAGTCGGTAACTTTTTCAGAGTGGTTTCAATGTAATCTTTAGCAGATGAAGCAGCAAGAAAAACATCCATCCAAGGGTGGGCAATTTCTTTACTATCTACTTGAATCATGGGTTCGATGAATTGTGCAAATCCCAAATCTTCAGTATGAATATGACGGTAAAAATTTAAGCCAGCAAGGATTTGTTTGTCGTCAATTTCCTCAAGAGAATTGGCTTCAACAGTAATCCGCAAAGTATAAAACCATTGAATCAAAGGTTGGATGAATCCCGTAGCTCTAGATATTCCTTGCAAACAGGGAACTGGAAAAGATACGAGATGATCGATTCTTTGTTCGGTTACTAAAATCCGTTTGTCATGCAAAAGAGCATCTAAATCATCATAGAACAGCAAATACGTGCGGGTTTGGGAAGGGTAAACTCTCAGTTTGTGCTGAACTTGGGTAATAATTCCAAACTGATTGTAACCGCAAAGTACGTGATTAAAAAGTTCGCTATTTTCTTCAGGCGTACACCAAACAATGTCGCCTTCTGCTGTTACAACTTCTACACCAAGACAATTATCAGCTTGATTTCCGTAAAGAAAAGAGGCTGCGCCTATACCACCCGCAGAATGAGTTCCTCCTAAAGAAACACCAAAATAATTGGTTAATACGGGAGGAACTAAACCATCAGGAACACAAGCATCAACTACTTGATTCCAAGAAGTTCCTGCATCAGCTTTAAACCAAAGTTGGTCTTTTTGAATATCTCGAATTCCATCGAGATTTTTCATATTTAAAACGATTCCATCTTGGTTTAAAGACTGACCGCCCAAGGAATGTCCCGCAGCCCGTGAAGAAATTACTAATCCTTTTGCACTGGCATATTTAACAGTTTGGGCAATATCGCGAGCATTTTTCGGAGTCACTACAACTTGGGGAGATTTTTGGTAGATACCACCGAAATCTTGGGAAACTTCTGTCAAAAGTTCTAAACTATCGCTGACTTCACCTGCAATCAAACACTTGAGGTCTTGAACGATGCCATTCATAAAAGTTACGATCCTTTAGAAAGAGATGTTTTTAAAAGATTCATCCCAATCTGCAAGATTTTAGGAGTCAAGCGAATCAAATCTAAAATATGAGAGAAGAAACTTGGTGTTTCCTGTGGTTTTAATTCTAGTTCTTTGGCAGGTCTTTCATACTTGAACATACAAACGCAATCACCATCTGCCTGCTTGCTAATAATTGCAGCTTTCATCCCAGGAAATGCTTGCCTGGTTGCTTCTTGTTCCATCTCACAAATTACTCGACAAGGGCTTTCAAGTCCATATTCTTTGGCAATTGAAAGCACTGGACAAACTCGTTGAATTTCTAACGCCGCATCTTTTCCATTTTGGGAAATATCTACGACTTGCATGTTGAAACCCATAATCCGAAAGATGGGAATTGCATCGGTAAAGCCTTTGGCTATGGTGGTATTGTCAATGAAAGCACCCATGAACGCCTTTTGATGAGCGGGGTAGGCTAACATCATTTGTTCAAAAGCTGCATCTTCTCCAATTTCATCTGCCAGCTTTTTGTAAGCTGCAAATCGATTCCTAAACATATTTACTGCTTTTGAGGAATCCATTTGCATTACGTCGTTCATGGTAATGTCGCCAATACCGATTACGTTATCCATTGGCAGTTCTCCGCATTAGTTACTGATTTAAATGATATGAAAAAACAAGGTAATCAACGGTCGATCGCTGCTATATTTGAAACAGCGATCGCCATCACTGACAGTTAACTATCAACAGTTAACAACCAATAATCAAAAGATACGCAAAGCCTCAACCCTGTTGGCAGTTTAGCATGTCTTTAATGATTCAGGAGTAGCGTGAATCGAACTCCATAAATAAAGTAAAACGATGGTTAAAGTTAGGTATCTACTAATAAACATGCACAGAAATACAATGTCAATTTCCTGCAATTCTTCAATGGAAAACTGAACTTGCAATAATTTGCTAATTTCAGCTTTAAATTTGGCGAATTCACTTGAATTAGACCAGCGAAACGTTCTGTTAATTTTTAGCAAAAAACTTGTCGGCAATTTTTCCATAAACACCTTGTTACTTCCTGTTTAGAGGCTGTCTCTAAAGAAATTTAAAGAGTAAAAGTTAGGCGCTTCTCATACCATTTCACTCAATTTTTGATACAAATTACTTTTTAGCTTCACAGCTTGTGATATCAAATCGCCGTGGAAACTAAGGCTTTTAAATTGCACAGTTGTTCATTAACTTTGTTGACTGCTGAGAGTTAACTGTTAACCATCAACAGCGAATAGGCAACACCAAAAATGTGCAATTTAAATGTGTGACATTTTAGTATTATCTGTATCAATCTTCAGTGAAACGGTATTAGGATTTAGTAGCCAACATTTTTTATCGGCTGCTGTTGAGTGTCTTTACACCCACTCTTGGGGATTTCTTAGTACCTGTAAAAGTTTTGCTTCTTCGCTATCAGCGGCGGGTTGGTCGTTATAGTTCCAAAAAGCTTCTCCAGGCATACAATTAAGGACACTTTGGGTACTAACAATACCGCTTGTTAATCCGAATCGCACACCTCTATCATGTAATAGGATAAATTCGGCATAACGTCCGCGTCTGATACGCTGCCAATATTTATGCTGTTCTGTAAACTCCATATCCTGGCGTTGTTTGACAATAGGAAAATATGCAGGGATAAAAGCTTCAGAAGAAGTTTTTACAAAGGAAAGTAGGGTTTCAACATCGGAGTGTTGTAAATTGTCAAAGAAAATTCCACCCACACCTCTGCACTCACCGCGATGAGGTAGATAAAAGTATTCATCACACCACTTTTTCAAGCGTGGATAAAGTTCTGGGTCATGTTGGTCGCAAGCTGCTTTATGTAATTGATGAAAATGAACTGCGTCTTCTTCAAATAAGTAAATTGGTGTTAAATCACCACCACCACCAAACCACCAAGAACCAGGTTCAGTTCCATCACCCAACTGAAAGTAGCGATAGTTAACGTGTGCTGTAGGCACCATTGGATTAAATGCGTTAATCACAACACTGGTGCTGGTAGCAAAGAAAGAAGTACCTTTTGCATCTGGCGCTATGGTTGCAGGGTCAGCCATCACAACATCCGATCCTTGGAAGGTGACACCAGGAGGTAATTCACCTTGCATTGACACGTAGTTGATGCCTACTTTTTCAAATACATTGCCGCTGCGTAGGGACTTGTCGATATAGATAGCACCATCATTGTTTTCACCTTGTACCCATTGGCCGATTTCATTTCTTGTCCACTGTTGTTCGTGAAGCTTAGTTCCATCTATTTCCTCAATAGCTTCGCAAACATTATGAAACATATCTAACAAAAAACTTTCAACTCTTTTACTAACCGGTGGTTGCTTGACTGCTGGGTTTTCAAGAATTTGAACCATGACAAGTGACCTCGTTGTGACTAAATAATTATTTGCGAAAAGGAAATTTTGGAATCTATAAAAATTGGAAGTTACTTCTCAAGTTTTCATCTTGAGGTTTCATCGATTAAGTATGTTTGCTTTGTAGCAAAAGTCTCGCCAGTAAAGAGCTAGCTTTGTGCGTTCATTACTTTAATTTTTCGCAGCAGCTAAATCTTTTCATTATTTATTCTTTTTCTTCAGCTAAGTTTTTACTAGTGAAGATCTGGAATTTTAGGAAAATTATAAAAAAATTATTAAAAAGTAACTGACTGGTTTGAGAAGCAAAACAGCATAACTTCAATGAGGTTAACTAGTTACACTCCTAGTCAGTGTTTACCACAGTTTTTACTTAACTAAACAATAAGTTATTTTTAGCTGATTTTTAACCTCAACATAATTAATATCTCCATCTTTAGATAGAAGACAAAATATTGTTATGAATGATTAAGCTTTATACCAATTATTTTCTTTTCTTCAATATTTAGTAGATTACAGAAAATAAAATATACAATTATCAATAATTGATAATCATTTTCACAGACCAGGAGGTGTTGACTGTTGACTGTAGTCAAATAACAGCCTGGGCAGCAAAATTTGAGAAATTATTTAGAACTGCTGTAGTATTAAAATTATTCAGGCGTGGGATTTAATTATTTAGATACTGTTAAATATAAAAATAGCGATCGCCACTTCTGAAACAAACATACATTCATAAGTCGCCCTTGTTATGGCTTCTTGTTTTACTATAAATAATTGCTCAAAAATTACATTGATTACGGGTACTTTTTCGAGATGGAATATTGCCAACTCGCTTGAGGGAATAGCCTAAATCATTTAACTTGACACGAATTGTTTCTAAAGTTGGTAATTCTTCCTGATTATAACCAAACTTCTCAATTAATTGATGTCTCACTTGGGCAGCAGAAAGACGTTTAGACAAAGTTTTGCTTTTAGAACCTGCATCTATCTGGCTTTGTAAATCCACCAATTTTTTGATATCTTCTAAAAGATTTGGCAGTTTTATTTCTGCTTTATAACGGCCTCTACTGCGATAATTATCTACACAAGTGATATTAGTAGTTAATTCTTTAATACCTTTACTAATAGTTACACGATTCCAACCCAATTCTCGTTCCGCTAGAGACTGTCCTCCATGTCCTAATGCCATAACTGTTTGTGCCATAAATTTACGTTTTTCTGCACCTTTTAATTGCTGTGCGGTTTCCTTCAACAACTTTTTTAGTGAATCTGTTAATTCTACTGGCATCTGTGTTCATCCAAAAATTCAATCATCATTGAATTTACTATCAAAAGGGAAGAATACGCTACGAAAGGCAGCCTCTTTTTGCTTGAATGATAATGATTATTATTATTTTTTAGTATATTTTATTTTCTGGAAGCTTTATCAAATATATGCAGTCCGATCGCTACTAAATAACTTTTTCCTTAACTTCACTAGTCTTTACTGGTGAAATTTTTCAGAAAACTTACTCTAGATTGCAAAGCGCTTTTGAATTTTCGTTTTTTGAAGCTGGATGTATAAGGAGAACCAAGAGGCGTATGCGGTAATAAAAGGTACTATGCCGAAAGTGCTTAAGTTTCGGTTCAAAGCGTTGTGTGCACAATATGGATTAAAGATGAGTGAAGTCTTAGAAGTCTTAATCAGCGAATGGGTACAGGCTGATGGGCCAACTTCTTCTTTCATGACTGACACCTTGGATGAGAACCGAGACAATATCACAGATGTTAAGGCATATATTCCTTCCTTCCTAAAGACGCGATTTAAAGTTCTTTGTGCTCAAAGAGAGGTTATGCAACGCTTTATCCTCTACAACCTTATTCGTGAATGGGTCGAAAGAACCCATGAGAGCAACTTGCCATGAATCTATTGTTCCGTTCAACTAACATCGACAAACCTAACAACAGTAACGAATCCACTCTCAAGAGCAGTAATCCCTTTATCCAACTAATATTTGACACAGACCAAGTATCGCAGACTCGCAAACTTCTAGATAGAGCTATAGTATCTGCTGCCAAAGATACATTATCAAACTGCAAGCCACCCGCCTTAACTCCCTCTCGCTGGATCTGGCAACTCGCCGCTTCCTACCATTTAACTCATTCCACTGAGGTATTAATGGAAGAAGCAGCTGGGCGTTTTGCTCGATTGGGACGCTGGAGTTTAGCACAGTGGGCCGCACACAAAGCCCATGAAGAACAAGGTCACGATCGCCTCGCCTTGCTTGATATTCAGTCAATGGGATATGATGCACAAGCCGTAGTCAAAGCACTGGTTCCTCCAAATGCGATTGCTTTGCTAGATTTGTTCACTCGCAGCGTGCAAACAGCAGATCCAATTGGTTGTGTTGGATATTGTTATACGATGGAACGTCTAGCAATGAATATCAAAGCAGAGCATATCCAACTAGTGGAAGCAATACTACCACCTCATACGGATGCTACTCGTTGTTTGCGGATGCACAGTTGTTTAGGTAGTGACGTAAACCATGTGGAGGAAACACTTAAAATAGCCGCAACACTAACTTCAGAAGAGCGCACAAACATAACTGTTGCCTGCTATGAAACTGCATTGTTGTACTTTAGCTCGCTGAATGAAAATTACATCTTAGAAGTGGAATTACAGCAGGTATTGAATCAGTTGAAGTTAGAGACTAGAGAAGTGTTGACTGTTGACTGTTGACTGTGAACTGTCAACACAAAAATGCTCTGAGCAGCTTACCAATTTTGGATTAAAAGCTTTTGCTAGAAAGCTGTGCCAAAAGATTAATTTGTTTAACCAATTCTTAATCACACACTTGAAATAATCTGAGGAAAATACAATGAACATCGCAATTGCAAGCGTTGGGCAGCAACTTTTGATTTGGCAATTTTTCGTATACTTCTTGAAGTACGACATCGAGACTTGGTTTCAAATTCCCAATGACGATGAAATTGAACTAGAAGACTTTCTCAAAAATCAATTCGACCAAGGAATATTTTTTAATATCCCTGCTTCTTTCTAAGTAAGTAGCTATCCTCTTTCAGTTGGAAAAAATATTGGTGTTGGCTGTTGACTGTTCACTGTCAACGGTTAACAGTCAACAACCTAACATGTCATATTTCACAAACTATTTAGGATTGCTATACTACTTTATTTTATTTGAAATCCTCACCAAAATACTAGATTTTAATGTGATATTTACAGCTTTTTAACCTTTTATTAGACAACGATAGTTATATTGCGATCGGTAAGTTTTACGAAATTTCTGTAACTTTAACAGAAACAATTGTAGTTTGTTGAAATAAATAGTAACAAATGAAGAAGTCTCAATTTTTCAGGGCTATTCTACCCATTGCTTTACCAGCAGCGATATTTTTTACTCTGCTGAATTATCTACAAAAGCCACTAGTTGCCCAAACTTCAAGCGTTCATTTAAGAATGGGTAATCCTAGTAATGCTGGGACTAGTTACAGCAATCTTTTATTAAGCAAATCTCAGTACGCAGTTTCTTATAATTGCTATAGAGGTACATCTAATTGGGTGAGTTGGCAATTGAACGCATCATGGCTAGGAAGCGCACCTCGCCAAGATGATTTTCGTCCTGATACTACATTACCTGCAAGCTGTTATCGAGTCAGTTCTTCTGATTACACTGGTAGCGGTTTTGATAGAGGACACATGACTGCTTCAGCAGATAGGACAAATACAGTTACCAATAACTCTGCTACTTTCTTAATGACGAATATAATTCCTCAGTCACCCGATAATAATCAAGGGCCTTGGGCTGCGCTAGAAAATTATTCTAGAGACTTAGTAAACCAAGGGAAAGAACTTTATATTATTTCGGGTTCCTATGGAACTGGTGGAACTGGGTCGAATGGAACAAGAAGCACAATTGCTAATGGTAATGTTACAGTTCCAGCCAGAACTTGGAAGGTGATTGTAGTATTAAATTCACCAAATTCTGACGCGAGTAACGTTACCACCAACACAAGAGTAATTGCTGTCAACATGCCTAACACACAAGGTATCAGAAATGTGGATTGGAGAAACTACAGAGTCAGTGTTGATTCTATTGAAACAAACACTGGTTACAACTTGCTTTCTAATGTCTCTACATCTGTTCAAAATACCATTGAAGCTAGAGTTGACAATTTGTAAGAATATTAGGAATTCGATTTGGTTTTGAGAAAAAATCTAAGTATCTGTAGTGGCGTGGCAAGGTTAAAATAGTGCATTAGTAAACTCTTGTGGGGTGGGCATCCTGCCCGCCCGGAGGGGTGAGGATACCCATCCCACAATAAAATTTATTGCAACATTTTAGTTTTGTCACGCCACTACTGGCTAATAATTTTTGGCTTAGGTTTCTACAACTTTTGTCGAAATTCCCACTAAGTCCCCAGATGCAGTTTTACCAACAATATAGACATCAATATTTATCGTACCTATGCGATAAACTTTGATATCAGTGAGGTTATCTTTTAATGTTTTGACAAGCGATTGAAATTTTGATACATTTTGTTTTTGGATTTCATCTTGCCATTCTTTTTCTTGGGCACAATTGCGAAAAAAATCATCTAGTTCTACTTCTTCAACTGATGTTTGTTGAGGATGCTCCGTTAATTCTAGGATTTTTTGATTTGTCAAAGGTGTTTGAGCTTGATTAGACCACAAAAAAACTTCAAAAGGATATTCTGATTCACTCATCATGAGTAAATTATCTGAGGCTTGTTTGAGCTTTTTAGTAATTGGCTGATTCATAAAAATTATTGGTATACGATATCTTAAATTTAATATTATTTTCAACAATATAACTATCATTATCTTACCATATTTGCAGAGTTATAATTACCTCTAAAAAGATAGATTTATATCTGAATAACTCTGTGGAAATATCAGATTTTAACGAAAGATTTACTAAAAGATAGAGAAAGGTCGGAAAAGTGCGATCGCTCTATTGATAAATTTCATAAGTAATATCAATTAACAACTGTTTTCGCCTCATCCATTTGGATGAAAAATTACTTTATTACCTGGTTTGAACAATCACCCCAACAAAAATCCGAAACTGGCAACATGGCTATTGTATATAAATATCTACCCATTTTTATTTGCAGCAAATGAATACT
>VFQR01002206.1_pt1 | contig 12841 bp, 11 predicted proteins | sample 3512321 | NCBI WGS metagenome assembly VFQR01 (sample SAMN10412374, study PRJNA504923) | tailings metagenome | isolation source: Relicate 3 Philex TSF1 revegetated site | place: Philippines: Tuba, Benguet | collected 2017-08-29
CCGGGCGGTATCGGACCGGTGTCCCGTCCGGATCGTCCCACGCCGCCATCTTGCCGGGGTTGAGCAGGCCTTTCGGATCGGCCTCGCGCTTGAAGGCGAGTTGCGCCTGGTCCACCTGCTTCATCCCGCCTTCCTCCAGCAGATACGTATGCGGGCTGAAGACGGGCACGCCGGCTTCCTCGTGCAGGCGCATGATCTCAGCGAGGCGCTCCTCCGTGGTGAAGCGGACGATCTGCAGCCCGATCGCACAGACCACCCCGCCGAAGCGGCCGAACTCCACATGGCAGCGCACTTCCTCGCCGAACTGGCGTTCCATCCGGGCGATCAGCGCCAGGTGGTGCGGCGCGGGGAAGAGCGATTGCAGGTAGGTCACGCCCTTGTCGCCCTTCAGCACCTGGAGCGTGGTGTGGTTCCAGGCATGCTCGTAGAGCGGCACGGCGGCCTCCGCCGTCGGCTCGCGCAGGATCACCGCGCCGCCATGCGCCGCGATCACCGGCGCGACGACCTCCAGGAAAGGCTCGGCGATCATCAGGCAGGCGACCGCATGGCCCTCCGGCACGCGCCCGCCCCACTGCCGGAAATGACGCTGCGGGATCGGCGCGGGCACGACGCAGGCGAGCTTCTTCACCACGCCATCCATCCGCGCGAAGGCATCCGCGAAGCCGCAGGCCGCCATCAGCGTCGGGAAGGCGACGGCCACATCCACCCAATCCCAGGCGGGCGCGAGCGGCAGCTCGACCTCGGTGATCACGCCGTTGGTGCCGTAGGCGTGGTTGACCTTGGCCAGATCCGCGCCGCGCAGCTCCAGCACGCGCGGCGCCGCGTCCATAGTGATCACGCGCAGCGCAAGCAGGTTGCCAAGCGCCCGCAGCCCCCCATAGGTCGTGCTGCCAACCCCGCCCGAACCGCCCGCGACGAAGCCGCCGAGCGTCGCGGTGCGCAGCGTGGAGGGATGAAAGCGCAGCTCCGCGCCATGCTCGCGCCGCAGCCGGGCGTCCAGCACGCCGAGCCGGATGCCGGCCTCGACGCGCGCGACGAAGCGATCCGACCGGATCACGCGATCCATCGCCGTCATGTCGAGCACGATACCGCCGCGCAGCGGCATTGCCTGTCCGTAATTGCCCGTGCCGCCGCCGCGCGGGGTGACCGGCACGTCGTGCCGAAAGGCCTCGCGGAGCAGGGCGATGACCTCGGCCTCGCCGCGGGGCGCGACGACGGCTTCGCCCGTGACCTTGTTGAGCTGGCGCTTCAGCACCGGCGAATACCAGAAGAAGTCGCGCGATTTCTGCCGCACCAGGGCGGGTTCGGTCGTCCAGTCGAGCCCCGGCAGGGCGGTGATCACAGCGGCAACGGTCATGCCCGCAGCTAGGCCGGAGGGCGCGCCGCGCACAAGACAGCGCATGGACAGCGCCGCGCCCCGCATGCGATTTTCCGCGGCCGCTTCGCGTGAGGACGCCCGTGCCCTTCCCCCGCCGTGCCCTGCTCAGCCTGCCCCTGCTCGCGCCGCTGCCCGCGATCGCGCAGCAGCCCTGGCCGACGCGGCCGGTGCGCTTCATCGTGATGCAGCCGCCCGGCCCCGGCAGCGACCAGATGGCGCGCGCGCTCTCGACCCATTACCAGGCCGCCTTCGGCCAGACCTTCGTGGTGGAGAACCGCCCCGGCGCGGGCGGCACGATCACCGCGCAGATGGTGGCGCAGGCCACCGACATGCATGCGATCGGCATGGTCTTCGGCGGCCCGACCACGACGGCGAAGGCGCTCAACCCCGGCCTCTCCTATGATCCGGCGACCGCCTTCTCATCCATCAGCCTGGTGTCGCGCTCGCCGCTGGTGCTTGTGGTTCATCCATCCTTCCCGGCCCGCACCTGGGCCGACTTCCTGCGCGTCATCCGCGCCAATCCGGGGCGCTACCGCTACGCCTCGATCGGCCCGGGCTCGACGACGCATCTCTCGATGGAGGAGACGAAGCACCGGCTCGGCCTCGATATCGAGCACGTGCCCTATCGCGGCTTCGCGCCGGCGACGCTCGATCTGCTCGCGGGGCGCGTCGAGGTGATGTTCCACTCGCCCTTCAGCGCCGTGCAGCACATCCGCAACGGCGAGCTGATCGGCCTGGTGCAGACAGGGCTTCGCCGCGCCCGCCCGATGCCCGACATCCCGACGCTGGCGGAGGTCGGCGAGCCCCCGGAAGCCGCCTTCTTCGGCTGGGTCGGCATCATCGCGCCCGCCGGTTTTCCGCGCGACGCCGCAGAGCGGCTGGCGGCGATCACGCGCCACGCGCTGCGCACCGATCCCGCCGTGGCGGGCCGCGAGGAAGAGAACGGCACCGAGATCGTCGGCGCCGGCCCTGCCGAACTGGATGCGCTGCAGGCCAGCGACCGCGCGCGATGGATCGCGGTGATCCGTCGCCTGAATCTCACCCTGACGGATTGAGGGTCAGTCGACCGTGATGTTCATCGCGGGAATGTCGCGCGCCCAGCGCGCGCGCTCCCGCGCCACCATCGCCTGCGCCGCCGGCGCGCCGCCGCCGATCGCGCGCGCACCGATCGAGTTCATCCAGGCCACCATCTCCGGCGCGCGGATCGCCTTGTCGAGCTCGACCGAGTAGCGCTCCACCACCGCCGGCGGCAGCCGCGCCGGGCCGAGCACGACCTGCCAGGAGGACACGGTCGCCTGCGGCACGCCGAGCTCCGCCATCGTCGGCACATCCGGCAGCGCCTGCGCGCGCTCCGCCGTGGTGACCGCAAGCGCGCGTATCTTGCCATCGCGCGCCAGGGGCAGCGCGGTGAGGATGTTGTCCACGAAGAGGTTGATGCGGCCCGCCATGATCTCCGTCAGCGCCGCCGGCGAGCCGCGATAGACGACGTGCTGCATGCGCAGGCCGAGCGCGCGCGAGAGCAGCTCGCCCGTCAGGTGGTTGGAACTGCCATTGCCGACCGAGGCGAACGGCTCCTCCGGCCGCGCGCGCAGCCAGGCGAGGAAGGCCTGCCCTTCCGCCGGCACGGCGAGCGAGCCGACCAGCACGTTCGGCTGGTCCCAGACATGCGTCAGCACGGTGAAGTCGTTCGCGGCATCATAGGGCATGCGCGCCGGCGTCAGCACGGGATTCACCACGAGCGGCCCGACGGGCGAGAGGCCGATCGTGTGCCCATCGGGCGCGGCCTTCGCCACCGCATCCACCGCGATCTGCGCGCCGGCGCCGGGGCGGTTCTCCACCACCACCGGCTGGCCGAGCGATGGCGTCAGCGCCTCCGCGATCCGGCGTGCTACCGTGTCGGCGGCGCCGCCAGGCGGAAACCCGACGAGCAGCCGCACCGGGCGCGAGGGCGCCCAGGGCGCCTGCGCCAAGGCGGGCCGCAGGAAGGGCAGCGCGGCAAGGCCGGCCAATGCGCGGCGGGTGGTGCGGATCATGCTCGGTCTCCCTGGCGTGGCGGCCTGCAGCCTGCAACGGGCCGCGCCGGATGGAAAGCCGATTTGTCCGGACAGGTGGCCTCGCCGCGGTCAGCGCGTGATCCTCGAGACCTTCATGGAACGCCGTGCAGCAGCGCCTCGCCCGCGCGGAAACGCCGCAGGTTCTCCTCGATCAGCGCATAGAGCTTCGCGGGCTGCCGCTCGTCCCGCCCGCCGACATGCGGGGTGATCAGCAGGTTCGGCGCATCCCAGAGCGGATGCTCGGCGGGCAGCGGTTCCGGGTCCACCACGTCGAGTCCGGCGCCGCGCAGATGGAAGCTGCGCAGCGCGGCGGCCAGCGCCTCCTGGTCGAGCGAACTGCCGCGGCCGACATTCACCACCACGGCGCCGGGCGCGAGCAGCGCGAGTTCCGCCGCGCCGATCATCCACTCCGTCGCCTTGCCGCCGGGCAGCGCCATCAGCAGCAGTTCCGTCCCCTCCAGCACGGCGTGCAGTGCATCCACCCCGCGCGTCGCCACGCCCGCAAGCGGCTGCGGGTCGCGGGAGACGCCGGTGACCTCGGCGCCGAAGGCGACCAGCCGCGCCGCGATCTCCCGCCCGATTGCGCCGAAGCCGAGCACGGTGGCGCGGCGGCCCATGATGCTGGCGGGTGCCGCCTTCGGCGTGATCCAGGCCTTCCGCGTCTGGTTCCGCACCGCGGTCGGCACGTCCCGCAGCACGGCGAGCACCAGCGCAAGCGCCTGTTCCGCGACGAATGTATCGAGCACGCCGGCCCCGCGCGTGACCCGCACGCGCGACGGACGCTGCCAGCCTTCGAACTGGTCCGAGCCCGCGCTCGCGATCTGGATCCAGCGCAGCGACGGGATGGCGCAGAACTTCTGCGCAAGGTCACGCTTCATGAAGCGCCCCATGCTGATCACCGCATCGGGCTGCGTGGCGAGCGCCTCCTCGTAGCCCGCTGCCGGGTCTTCGTGGAAGCTGAACACCGCGTCCGGGAACCGCTCCGCCAGCGGCTTCATGAAGGCGACGTTGGGATACATCACGATGACGCGCATGGCCGCTTCCCGGAGAGACAGGCGCGCGATCTACCACACGCCCCCGCTGGCGCACGACCGTGCGCCGCCGCCATTCCGTTCGCCGGAACGTCAGACCGTGAGCAGCCTGCGCACCGCCGTTTCGTCGAGCGAGCCGGCCGCTCCGGCGAGCGCCACCTCGCCGCGCACCATCACCGCGATGCGGTCGGCGAGCTCCCGCGCGAAGTCGTAGTACTGCTCCACCAGCACGATCGCCATGCCGCGGTCGCGCGCCAGATGGCGGATGACGCGCCCGATATCCTTGATGACGGAAGGCTGGATACCCTCGGTCGGCTCGTCGAGGATGAGCAGCCGCGGCCGCGCGCAGAGCGCGCGCCCGATCGCGAGCTGCTGCTGCTGCCCGCCCGAGAGATCGCCGCCGCGCCGGCGCAGGAACTGCCGCAGGATCGGGAACAGGTCGAAGATCTCGCCGGGGATGCTCTTCTGCCCGCGCGGCGCGGCGGCCAGCGCGGTTTCCAGGTTTTCCTGCACGGTGAGGAAGGGGAAGATCTCCCGCCCCTGCGGCACATAGCCGATGCCCGCGCGCGCGCGCTCGGCCGGCGGCAGGCGCGTGACGTCCCTTCCCTCCCAGCCGATGCTGCCCGCCTGCACGCGCTCCAGCCCCATGATCGCGCGCAGCAGCGAGGATTTGCCCACGCCGTTGCGCCCCAGCACCGCCGTCACTTGGCCCGGCATCGCCTGCAGCGAGACGCCGCGCAGGCAGCGGCTTGCGCCATAGGACAGATCGATCCGCGCGACGTCGAGGCCCTCAGCGGCCAAGATACACCTCGATCACGCGCTGGTCGTTCTGCACATGGGTGATGGAGCCCTCCGAGAGGACGCTGCCCTCATGCAGCACCGTCACGCGGCAGTTCAGCGCCTTCACGAATTCCAGATCGTGCTCCACCACCACAACGCTGCGCTGGCCGGCGATGCGCACGAGCAAAGCGGCGGTGTGCTCCGTCTCGGCATCCGTCATGCCGGCGACCGGCTCATCCACCAGCAGCAGGTCCGGATCCTGCATCAGCAGCATCCCGATCTCGAGCCACTGCCGCTGGCCATGGCTCAGGATGCCGGCGAGGTCCTGTGCACGGTCGGCCAGGCCCACTTCTGCGAGGGTGGCGGCGATGCGCGACTCGGCCTCCGCGTTCAGCGCCCAGCGCAGGCAGGCGATCGGGCCGCGCGGCGCCTTCAGCGCCAGCTCCAGGTTCTCGAACACCGTCAGCGCGTCGAACATGGTCGGCTTCTGGAACTTGCGGCCGATGCCGAGGTTGGCGATCGCCGCCTCATCCATGCGTGTCAGGTCGCGCTCGCCGAAGGTGATGCTGCCCTGGGTCGGCCGCGTCTTGCCCGTGATGCAGTCCATCATTGTCGTCTTGCCCGCGCCGTTCGGCCCGATCACCGCGCGCAGCTCGCCCGGCTCGACGATCATCGAAAGCGCGTTCAGCGCCCGGAAACCGTCGAACACGACGGAGACGCCATCGAGGTAGAGCCGCCTTCCCTTCATCGCCGATGGCCCGGCAGCAGGCCGACCAGCCCACGCGGCAGGAACATCACCACCACCACGAACAGCCCACCCAGGACGAAGAGCCAGAGGTCGGGTGCGGCCGTGGTCAGCCAGGTCTTCAGCCCGTTCACGCTGAAGGCGCCGAGCACCGCGCCCACCAGCGTGCCGCGGCCGCCGACCGCGACCCAGACCACGGCCTCGATCGAGTTGCCAGGGCTGAACTCGCCTGGGTTGATGATGCCGACCTGCGGCACGTAGAGCGCGCCGGCGAGCCCCGCCATCATGGCGGAGAGCACGAAGGCGAAGAGCTTGTGCTGCGTGACGGAGTAGCCGAGGAACCGCACGCGGCTCTCGGCATCGCGGATCGCCGTCAGCACGCGGCCGTACTTCGTGCCGGTGATCCAGCGGCACAGCGCGTAGCAGCCGACCAGCGAGACCAGCGAGGCATAGAACAGCGAGGCGCGCGCCGCGCTGGTGTTCAGCGGCATGCCCAGCAGCTCCTTGAAGTCGGTGAAGCCGTTGTTGCCGCCAAACCCCATGTCGTTGCGGAAGAAGGCGAGCATCAGCGCATAGGTCATCGCCTGCGTGATGATCGAGAGATAGACGCCGGTGATGCGGCTGCGGAAGCAGAGGAACCCAAGCACCAGCGCCAGGGTGCCCGGCACCAGGAACACCATCAGCATGGCGAAGGGGAAGCTGTCGAAGCCGAGCCAGTACCAGGGCAGCTCGCGATAGCCGAGGAAGACCATGAAGTCCGGCAGCACCGGATGGCCATAGACGCCGCGCGGTCCGATCAGCCGCATCAGATGCATCCCCATCGCATAGCCGCCGAGCGCGAAGAACGCGCCATGGCCGAGCGAGAGTATCCCCGCATAGCCCCAGGCGAGGTCGAGCGAGAGCGCAAGGATCGCGTAGCAGATCCACTTGCCGGTGACGCTGACAAGAAAATCCGAGACATGCAGCGGATGGGTCGTCGGCAGCGTGTTGAGCAGCGGGAAGGCGGCCAGGACCAGCACCGCCGCCAGCAGCACCGCGCGTAGCCCGAGGCGCGCCCGCGATGGCGCGGCCGGCATGGTCGTCGCGCTCATGCCTCCGCCGCCCTGCCCTTCTGCGCGAACAGCCCGCGCGGGCGCCGCTGGATGAACAGCATGATCGCCACCAGCACCACCACCTTCGCCAGCACCGCGCCGACCCAGGGTTCCATCAGCTTGTTGATGAGCCCGAGCCCGAAGGCGCCGATCAACGCGCCCGCCAGGCTGCCCACGCCGCCGAACACGACGACGAGGAAGCTGTCGATGATGTAGCCGGTGCCGAGATTGGGCGAGACGTTGTCGATCTGGCTCAGCGCCACGCCCGCGATGCCGGCGATGCCCGAGCCGAAGGCGAAGGTCAGCGCGTCCACCCGCCCGGTACGGATGCCCATGGCGGAGGCGACGGCGCGCCGCTGCGTCACCGCGCGCATCTCGAGCCCGAAGCGGGTGAAGCGGATGGCCGCCATCACGAGGGCGAGCACGACCAGCGAGAAGACCAGGATCCAGAGCCGGTTCTGCGTCACCGCGATGTCACCCGGCAGCATGATCGTGCCCTGCATCCAGGACGGGCTCAGCACTTCGCGGTTCTGCGCGCCGAAGATCAGCCGCACTGCCTGCTGGATCATCATGCCGACGCCGAAGGTCAGCAGCAGCGTCTCCAGCGGGCGGCCATAGAGATGCCGGATCAGCCCACGTTCCAGCAGCGCGCCGGCAGCCGCCGCGACCAGGAAGGCCGCCGGCACGGACAGCGGCAGCGCATAGGGCAGCCAGGGCGTGCCGCGCAGCGCCTCCTGCAGGACGACCGTGGTGTAGGCGCCGAGCATGATGAACTCGCCATGCGCCATGTTGATCACGCCCATCACGCCGAAGGTCACGGCGAGCCCGAGTGCCGCCAACAGCAGCACGGAGCCGAGCGAAAGTCCCTGGAAGGTGGTTTCCGCCACGCGACGGATCGTGAGCCGGCGGTCAATCGCGGCAATCGCCGCCTCGATCTCCGGGGCGAGATCGGCGTTCGCCGCGCGCGCCTCCAGCAGCAGCGCCCGCGCCTCGGGCGAGGCCGTGGTGGCCAGCATCGCGATGCCCGCGCGCTTCGCCTCCCCGTCCGCCGCGACCAGGCGCGAGGCGGCGAGCGCCAGCGTCAGCGCATCCCGGATGCGCGGCACGTTCTCGCGCGCAAGCGCCGCTTCCAGCAGCGGCACATTGTCGGCGCTGCGCGTGCGGAACACGGCCTCGGCGGCCGCCTGCCGCTCGGCGGCGTCAGGCGAGACGAGCTGCAGCCGGCCGAGCGCGCCGCGCAGCGCGACGCGGACGCGGTTGTTGATGTTGATCCGCTGCGGCTCGCTGGCCGGCGTCACGGCCGCGCCGGTTGCCGCATCGGTCAGCGCTGTGCCCTCCCGCAGCAGGAGCGCGCCGCCCTCGCCGCGCAGCAGCCGGCCATCACCCAGCGCGCGCAGCAGCGGGATGGCGCGCGGATCGCCCAGCGCGCCGAGCCGCTCCACGGCCTCGGCCTGCGCGTTGAAGTTGCCGCCGAGCCCCGGCAGCGCGGAGAGGAAGGCATCCTGCGCGCGCGCCGGCAGGGCGAGCAGCAGGAGGAGAAGAACGAGACGTGCCATGCCATGCAGGAACGGGGGCGGCGCGCGCCGCCCCCGCGCCACGTCAGCCGCGCCGCCGGTTGGCGTTCTCGGGAATGAAGGGCGACCAGTTCTCGGCCACGATCGGGCCCTGGGTCTTCCAGACGATGTTGAACTGGCCGTCGGCCTGCACCTCGCCGATCATCACCGGCTTGGAGAGGTGGTGGTTGCGGTGCATCTCCAGCGTGAAGCCGCAGGGCGCATCCACCTTCTGGCCGTACATCGCGGTCCGCACCGCGTCCACGGAGGTGGTGCCCGCCTGCGCAACCGCCTGCGCCCACATCCTGAAGCCGACGAGCGTCGCCTCCATCGGGTCGTTGGTCACGCGGCGCGGGTTCTTGATGTAGGCCTGCCAGAGGTTCTTGAACTCGGTGTTCGCCGGGCTGTCCACGGACATGAAGTAGTTCCAGGCCGCCAGGTGGCCGACCAGCGGGCGGGTATCGATGCCGGCCAATTCCTCCTCGCCCACCGAGAAGGCGACCGAGGGGATGTCCTCCGCCTTGATGCCCTGGTTGCCGAGCTCGCGGTAGAACGGCACGTTCGCGTCGCCGTTGATGGTGGAGACGATCGCGGTCTTCTTGCCCTCGGAAGCGAAGCGCTTCACGCGGCTGACGATGCCCTGCCAGTCGCTGTGCCCGAAGGGCGTGTATTCCTCCATGATGTCGGCTTCGGGGATGCCCTTCGAGATCAGGAAGGCGCGCAGGATGCGGTTGGTGGTGCGCGGATAGACGTAGTCCGTGCCGAGCAGCGCGATGCGCTTCGCCTCGCCGCCATCGGCGCTCATCAGGTATTCCACCGCCGGGATCGCCTGCTGGTTCGGCGCGGCGCCGGTGTAGAAGATGTTGCGGCTCTCCTCCTCGCCCTCGTACTGCACGGGGTAGAAGAGAAGGCCGTTCAGCTCCTCGAAGACCGGCAGGACGGATTTGCGCGAGACGCTGGTCCAGCAGCCGAAGGTCACGTCCACGCGGGCGACCTGCAGCAGCTCGCGCGCCTTCTCCGCGAAGAGCGGCCAGTTGGAGGCAGGGTCCACGACGACGGCTTCGAGCCGCCTTCCGTTGATGCCGCCGCGGCTGTTCTGCCACTCGACCATCATCAGCACGGTATCGCGCAGCGCGGTCTCGCTGATCGCCATGGTGCCGGAGAGGGAGTGCAGCACGCCAACCTTGATCGGCGTGGTCTGGGCGAACGCCTTCTTCGCCAGCGGCGCAGCGAGCGCACCGGCGGCACCGAGCAGCGCGGCGCGGCGGGTGAGGGTAAAGCGAGTGGTCATGCTTGTTCTCGGCCTCCTCGAGGGCGTGACCTGTCGTCGCGCCGGGACCGGCGCGCGTTCGTGGCCGAATGATATTCAGCAAGGGCCGTGCCACGAATCGCGCCGGCGAAACCCGCCTGCGCCGCGTATCGCGGTGCGGTCCGAGCGCGTGATGCCCGCGGCGCGAGCGGCGTCTGCCTCGTTTCGGCATCAGGCGCCCCACCGATAGGCAGATGGCGCTTCGTCCATGTGCAACGCAGGACGCGGTTTGCGCCGGCGCGTGGCCGTGCAACTCTGCGTCAATGCTGCCGCCACATGCTGCCGCGTGATGCCTCGCGACGCGCTTGCCATGCCGAATCACCAGCGTGCCGATGGCCGCGCCGAGCTGACGCTGACCGCCGCCCCGGGCGGCGCGCGGCTGCGCCACCTGTATCAGGCGGCCCCGATGCGCTGGCTGTTCCCGGATGCGGAGGCAGATGAGCCGAAGACCGGCGCGCTGGTGAATGTCGCGGGCGGGCTCGCGGGCGGCGATCGAGTGACGAGCATGCTACGGCTTGAGTGCGGTGCGCGCTTCACCGCGACGACGCCGGCGGCCGAGAAAATCTACCGCAGCCTCGGCGAGGAGACGGTGATTGCTTCCGACATCGACGTCGATCATGAGGCTGTCTGCGAATGGCTGCCCCAGGAGACGATCGTGTTTGATGGCGCGCGGTTGCGCCGGCGCGTCGAGTTTGCACTGGGGCCGGGCGCGCGGCTCCTGGCCGCGGAGATGCTGGTGCTGGGCCGGGCCGCGCATGGCGAGCGGTTCCGTCGTGGCTCGCTGCGCGATATCTGGCGCGTCCACCAGTTCGGCGGGCTGATCTGGGCGGATGCGCTGAACCTGGCCGATCCCGAGAGCGCGCGGTCGCCGTTCCGGGTCGGTGAGGCCAACGCGCTCGCCACCATCCTGCTCGCCAAGCCGGGGGCCGAGGCGCTTCGCCCCCTCGCGCGCGAGCTAACTGATGGCGGCGCGACGCTGGTGGCCCCCGATCTGCTGCTGCTGCGCTGGCTCGGCGAGGCCGGCACGGTGCGTGCATCGGTTGCGGCGGCCGTGGCGGCGCTGCGCGAGGCCGCCTTCGGCCATCCGCCGCGCCTGCCACGCCTCTGGCGTACCTGACGCGGCCTGCGCCATGCTGGAGACGAGATGAGAGGCACCGCATGAACCTGACGCCCCGCGAGAAGGACAAGCTGCTGGTCGCCATGGCCGCGGTGGTCGCGCGCCGAAGGCTGGAACGCGGCGTGAAGCTGAACCACCCCGAGGCGATCGCGCTGATCACCGATTACGTCGTCGAAGGCGCGCGCGATGGCCGCAGCGTGGCGGAGCTGATGCGCGACGGCGCCACGGTGATCACACGAGACCAGGTGATGGAGGGCGTGGCCGAGATGATCCACGAAATTCAGGTGGAAGCGACCTTCCCCGACGGCACGAAGCTCGTGACTGTCCACGAGCCGATCCGATGATACCGGGCGAGCTGTTCCCGGCAGACGGGGAAATCGAGCTGAACGCCGGCCGTCCCGCCATCGAGATCGCGGTCGCCAACACCGGCGACCGCCCGATCCAGGTCGGCAGCCACTACCATTTCGCCGAGACCAATGCTGGCCTCGCCTTCGACCGCGCCGCCGCGCGCGGCATGCGGCTCGACATCCCCGCCGGCACGGCCGTGCGCTTCGAGCCCGGGCAGTCCCGCACCGTGAAACTCATCCCCTTCGCGGGCAGCCGCACCATCCACGGCTTCCGCGGCGAGACGGAGGGCACGCTCTGATGCCGACGCGCCTCTCCCGCCGCGCCTATGCCGGCATGTATGGCCCGACCACCGGCGACCGGCTGCGCCTCGGCGACACCGAGCTCGTCATCCAGGTCGAGCGCGACCTGACGACCTATGGCGAGGAGGTGAAGTTCGGCGGCGGCAAGGTCATCCGCGACGGCATGGGCCAATCCCAGGTCACGCGCGCCGGCGGCGCCATGGACACGGTGATCACCAATGCGCTGATCCTGGACCACACCGGCATCTACAAGGCCGATGTCGGCCTGAAGGAGGGCCGCATCGCCGCCATCGGCAAGGCCGGCAACCCGGATACGCAACCGGGCGTCACCATCATCATCGGCCCGGGCACCGAGATCCTTGCGGGTGAGGGCCGCATCCTGACCGCCGGCGGCATTGACCCGCATATCCACTTCATCTGCCCGCAGCAGATCGAGGAGGCGCTGGCCTCCGGCATCACGACGATGTTCGGCGGCGGCACCGGGCCCGCGCATGGCACGCTCGCCACCACCTGCACGCCGGGCCCCTGGCATCTCGCCCGCATGCTCCAGGCCGCCGAGGCATTTCCGATGAATCTCGGCTTCCTCGGCAAGGGGAACGCCGCGCTGCCGGATGCGCTGGATGAGCAGATCGAGGCCGGCGCCTGCGGGCTCAAGCTGCATGAGGATTGGGGCACCACGCCCAAGGCCATCGACACCTGCCTGCGCGTCGCGGACCGCTACGACATCCAGGTGGCGATCCACACGGACACCCTGAACGAGAGCGGCTTCGTGGACGACACGATCCGCGCCGTCGGTGGCCGCGCCATCCAGGCCTTTCATACGGAAGGCGCCGGCGGCGGGCATGCGCCGGACATTCTCCGAGTTGTCGGCGAGCCGAACTTCCTTCCGTCTTCCACGAATCCCACCATGCCCTACACGCGCAACACGGTGGATGAGCATCTCGACATGCTCATGGTCTGCCATCACCTCGATCCGCGCATCCCGGAGGATGTCGCCTTCGCGGAATCGCGCATCCGCAAGGAAACCATCGCCGCCGAGGACATCCTGCACGACCTCGGCGCGATCAGCATGATGAGCAGCGACAGCCAGGCGATGGGCCGCGTCGGCGAGGTGATCATCCGCACCTGGCAGACCG
>VFQR01002207.1_pt1 | contig 12831 bp, 10 predicted proteins | sample 3512321 | NCBI WGS metagenome assembly VFQR01 (sample SAMN10412374, study PRJNA504923) | tailings metagenome | isolation source: Relicate 3 Philex TSF1 revegetated site | place: Philippines: Tuba, Benguet | collected 2017-08-29
CCGGGGCGGGAGATGCTCTTCGCGCCGCTGGATGCCGAGAGCAAATACAAGGCGAAGAACTTCATCGACACCGTGGTCTACCGCGGCGGCGATGCCCTCAGCGGCTGGGCCAAGGCCGGCCTGGACATGCTCGGCCACGGTGCCTGGCTGGTGGCCATGGTCGGGGCGCTGTGCGCCGCGCTCTGGGGCATGCTCGGCTGGAATCTGGGCGGCCGCGCAGACAGGCAGGCGCAAGGGTGATCGTTGGGCTGGCGGGTTGCACCGGCCCTACGCAGCCCGTGTTCGCGATTCGACTTGGGTAGTCAGGTAAAGAGTTCCCGGATTGCATCCGGGCTACGCGGACGGTCAGCGCAGGTAGGGCGGGTGAAACCCGCCATTGCAGGCTGGCGGGTTGGTGAATCACACCTGCCCTACGCCACTGCGACGATCTCCTCGATCAGCCACTGCAGCGCGGCGTCGCGCTGACGTTGCGCCAGGCTGACGATCTCCAGGTGGAAGGGGCCCAAGGCGAATGGCAGGTCGAACAGCGCAAGCGGCAGCAGGGTGGCGAAATGCCGGGCCAGGGCAGTGGGCAGCACCGCCGCCAGCTCGCTGCCGGCGACGATGTGCGCCGCCTGCAGGTAGTTCGGCGTGGTGTAGAGAATCTGCCGCGACAGGCCCTGTTCGCCCAGCCACTGATCGACCATGCCGCGGGTCTGCCCGCCGTGCACCCAAAGGTGGCGCAGGCGCAGGAAGGTCTCCAGATCCAGGCTGCCCCGGTGCAGCAGCGGATGCTCGCGGCGCACCGCCAGCTTGAGCGTCTCGCTCATCCAGTGACGGCGGGCGAACCGCGCCGGCATCTCGTCGAAGCGGCCCAGCACCAGGTCCAGCTCGCCCTTGTCCAGCGCCTCCATCGGCAGGCTGGGGCTGAGGTGGCGAATGTCGATACCGATGCCCGGCGCCTTGCGGCTGAGGCGATCGAGCAGGCGCGGCATGCACACCAGCTCGACGTAATCGGTGACGGCGATGCAAAAGCGCTGGCGGCTTTCGCCCGGCTCGAAGGCCTCGCCGGCGCTCAGGCTCTGCTCCAGCTGGCGCAGAGCGCTGCGAATCGGCGCCTCCAGCGCCAGCGCCCGCGGGGTGGGCTGCATGCGCCGGCCCACGCGCACCAGCAGCGGGTCGCCGAGCAGTTCGCGCAGACGGCCCAGGGCATTGCTGACCGCCGGCTGGCTCAGCGCCAGGTGCTCGGCGGCGCGCGAGACGTTCTGTTCGCGCAGCAGGGCATCGAGCACACGCAGCAGGTTGAGGTCGAAGTTGGTGAAATTCATCTACTGAATACGTCGTATCACAAGACTAAATTTCAAAAATAGTAGCGGCTTGCTTATCGTGACCCAAGCTTTTCTATGGGTACTCGAGAGAAACAACAATGAACAAAGTCGTCTCGCCGCTTCGCTGCGCCGCCGTGATTGGCGCCGGCACCATGGGCCGCGGTATCGTCATCAGCCTGGCCAATGCCGGCCTGCAGGTGCTGTGGCTGGACAACAACCCGCAGATGGTCGAGCAGGGCCTGGCAATGGCCGAGGACACCTGGGCGCACAACGTCGCCAAGGGCCGCATCGATGCGGCCGAAGCCGCGGCGCGACGCGCCCGAATCCATGCGGTGGAAAGCTATGCGGCCCTGGCCGACGCCGACTTGGTGATCGAGGCGGTGTACGAGAATCTCGAGCTCAAGCAACGCATTTTCCGCGAGCTGGACGCGGTGATGAAGCCCGGCGCCATTCTCGCCAGCAATACCTCGGCGCTGGATATCGACGCTATCGCCGCCGTCACCGCGCGGCCGGAAGCCGTTCTGGGCCTGCACTTCTTCAGCCCGGCGCACATCATGAAACTGCTGGAGATCGTCCGCGGCGGCAAGACCGCGCCGGCCGTGTTGCAGGCCGCACAGGAGCTGGGCGAGCGCATGGGCAAGGTGGCGGTGGTGGCCGGCAACTGCCACGGCTTTATCGGCAACCGCATGCTGCACACCTACGTGCGCGAGGCACGCATGCTGTTGCTCGAAGGCGCCTGGCCGCACCAGGTGGACGCGGCGCTGCAGGGCTTCGGCTTCGCCATGGGGCCGTTTCGCATGTACGACGTGGTCGGCATCGACCTGGAATGGCGCGCCCGCGAGCTGGCCGGCCAGGGGCAGGATGATCCGGCGGTACAGGTGGACAACCGCCTGTGCGAGCTGGGCCGCTTCGGCCAGAAGAGCGGTAAGGGCTACTACCTCTATGCGCCCGGCAGTCGCCAGGCCGAGCATGACCCGGTCGTCGACGGCTTGGTGCAGATGCAGTCGGAGCGCCTGGGTTTCACCCGCCGCGATATCGGCAACGAGGAAATTCTCGAGCGCTGCCTGCTGGCGCTGGTCAACGAGGGGGCGAAGATTCTCGAGGAGAACATCGCCGCCAACAGCCACGACATCGACCTGGTCTATCTCAACGGCTACGGCTTTCCCGCCGAGCGTGGCGGGCCGATGAGCTGGGCCGACGGCGAGGGTGTCGCGGCGATTCATCGGCGCCTGCTGCAACTGACCGAGCGTTTCGGCGCGCACTGGCAGCCGGCGCCGCTGATCGAGCGTCTGGCCGCGGAGAACAAGCATTTCAGCGACGTACAGGAGGGCCGGGTATGAGCTATCAGGCGCCATTGCGCGATATGCGCTTCGTGCTGCACGAACTGTTCGACGCTGCCGGCCACTGCGAGCGTCTGGGCAACGGCCTGGACCGTGAGCTCATCGACGGCGTGCTGGAAGAGGCGGCGGCCTTCGCCGCGGGCGAGGTCGCGCCGCTCAATCGCAACAGCGACGAAGAGGGCTGCCGCCTGGAGAATGGTCAGGTCAGTACGCCCAAGGGCTTTGCCGAGGCCTACCGGCAATACGTGGACAACGGCTGGGCGAGCATGACCGGCCCGGTGGAGTACGGCGGCCAGGGCTTCCCGCAGCTGGTGGCCTTCGCCTTCCACGAAATGCTGATGGGCGCCTCGCTGTCCTTCCGCGTCTACTCCGGGCTGACCGAAGGCGCCGTGCTGGCGCTCCACAAGCACGGCAGCGAAACGCTCAAGCAGCAGTATCTGAGCAAGCTGGTCAGCGGCCAGTGGACTGGCACCATGTGCCTGACCGAGCCGCAGGCCGGCACCGACCTGGCCCTGCTGCGCACCCGCGCCGAACCGCAGGCCGATGGCAGCTACAAGGTCAGCGGCAGCAAGATCTTTATCAGCGGCGGCGAGCAGGATTTCTCCGAGAACATCATCCACCTGGTGCTGGCGCGTCTGCCTGATGCACCGGCTGGCGTGAAGGGTATTTCGCTGCTGCTGGTGCCGAAATTTATCGCTGCCGCCGACGGCACACCGGGCGAACGCAACACGCTGTCGTGCGGGGCCATCGAGCACAAGATGGGCATCAAGGGTGCCTCCACCTGCGTGATGAACTTCGACGGCGCCACCGGTTGGCTGGTGGGCGAGGCCAACCAGGGCCTGGCCTGCATGTTCACCATGATGAACGACGCGCGCTTTCAGGTCGGCCTGCAGGGCCTCGGCATTGGCGAGGCGGCCTTCCAGGGTGCGCTGCGTTATGCCCGCGAGCGCCTGCAGTCGCGTGGCCTGGCGGGTGTGCAGGCGCCGGACAAGCCGGCTGATCCGATCATCGTTCACCCCGATGTGCGGCGCATGCTGCTCACCCAAAAGACCCTGGTCGAGGGCAGCCGCATGCTCGCCGCCTACACTGCGCGCCAGCTGGATCTGGAGCACGGTGCCGAGTCGGCCGATGCGCGCAAGGCGGCCGGCAAGCGCGCGGCGCTGCTGATCCCCATCGTCAAGGCGTTCTTCACCGACATGGGCCAGGAAGTGGCCAGTCATGGCGTGCAGGTCTATGGTGGGCACGGCTTTATCCGCGAATGGGGCATGGAGCAACTGATGCGCGACAGCCGCATCACCCAGCTGTACGAGGGCACCAACGGTATCCAGGCGCTGGACTACATTCGTCGCAAGCTGCTGGGTGACGGCGGCGCCGAATTGAGCGCGCTGCAGGCAGAGTTCAGCGCGCTGTGCGATGCCCAGACCACGCGCCCGGCGCTGAAGGACATGGCGACCGTCGTGCAGGCGCGTCTTGGCGAATGGCGTGAGCTGAGCACGCAAGTGATCGCCGCCTGCCAGCGCGACCCGCAGGAGATCGGTGCCACTTCGGTGGACTTCCTCCAGTACTCGGCCTACGTGCTGCTCGCCGGTTTCTGGCTGCAGGCCGCGGCGCGGGCGCAGGATGCGCTGGAGGCAGGGAGCGGCGAGGCCGCGTTCTACCAGGCCAAGCTGCACAGCGCCGAGTTCTATCTGCGCCGCGTGCTGCCGCGCGCCAGCGCGCACCGCGAAGCCCTGCTGGGCGGCGCGCAGTGTCTGATGGCCATGGATGAGGGCAGTTTCGCGTTCTAACGCGAGTTATTGGTGCGCACGGCGCACCCTACGTCTTCAGGGTGCGCCTCGTACGTAGGGTGCGCTGTGCGCACCATCTGCCACCGATTGCACGATCAACCCCGGATTTCATCCGGGCTACAACAAGAGGAGCACCCCATGCATCCCTTCAGCTTCGCCACCACCGCGCAGATCCTCTGCGAATCCGGCGCCAGCCTGCGTCTGGCCGAACTGTGCCGCGAGCGCGGCGCACAGCGCGTGCTGATCGTCACCGATCCCGGCATCACCCGCCTGGGCCTGCTGGAACCCCTGCTGCCGGGCTTCGCCCGCGCCGGCATGGGCGTGCAGGTGTTCGACCAGGTGCTGGCCGATCCGCCCGAGGCCGTGGTGCTGGCCGCCGTGGCCCAGGCCCGCGAGCTGCAGGCGGAGCTGGTGGTTGGTTTCGGCGGCGGCAGCTCGATGGACGTGGCCAAGCTGGTGGCCTTGCTGGCGCATCCCGACTGCGCCCAGGCGCTGAACGAGATCTATGGCGTGGGCAATGCCCGCGGCCGGCGCCTGCCGCTGATCCAGGTGCCGACCACCGCCGGCACCGGCTCCGAGGTGACGCCTATCGCCATCGTCACCACCGGCGAGACCACCAAGATGGGCGTGGTTTCGCCGCTGCTGCTGCCGGATCTGGCCCTGCTCGACGCCGACCTGACCCTCGGCCTGCCGCCTGCGGTCACCGCCGCCACCGGCATCGACGCCATGGTGCATGCCATCGAGGCCTACACCAGCGCGCTGAAGAAGAACCCGCTTTCCGATCTGCTGGCGCGCGAAGCTCTGCGTCTGCTGGCGGCCAATCTCGATGAGGTGGTGCGCAACGGCAGCAACCGCGAGGCGCGCCAGGCCATGCTGCTCGGCGCCTGCCTGGCCGGGCAGGCCTTCGCCAACGCCCCGGTGGCAGCGGTGCATGCGCTGGCCTACCCCCTGGGCGGGCATTTCCATATTCCCCACGGGCTGTCCAACGCCCTGGTGCTGCCGCAGGTGCTGGCATTCAATGCGCCGGTGGCCGCGCCGCTGTACGCCGAGCTGGCGCCGTTGGTGCTGGGTGAGCAGTTGCGGGCCGGCAATGCCGCAGCGCAGACCGAGCAGTTGATCGAGGCGCTGGCCGCTTTCAGCCAGCGCAGCGGCCTGCCGACGCGGCTGCGCGACGCCGGAGTGAGCGAGGCCATGTTGCCCACACTGGCGGCGGACGCCATGCTGCAGCAGCGCATGCTGGTGAACAATCCGCGCGAGATGAACGAGCAGCAGGCGCTGGCCATCTATCAGGCGGCCTATTGAAACGAGATTGCCATTGGTGCGCACGGCCTAAGCGGCCCCGCGACACCCTACGCTCGGCGTTATTTCGCCGTAGGGAGCGCCGCGCGCACCATGCCACCCCAAGGACCCTCAATGAGCCAACCCCAACACCTGCGTGGCGACTACCGCCACTTCCAGCCGATCACCACGCGCTGGCACGACAACGACATCTACGGTCACGTCAACAACGTGACCTACTACAGCTACTTCGACAGTGCGGTGAATGCCTACCTGATCGCCGAGGGCGGGCTGGATATTCATGGCGGCGAAGTGGTCGGCTTCGTGGTCAGCTCCAGCTGCGACTACTTCGCCTCCATCGCTTTCCCTGACGCCATCGAGGTCGGTCTGCGCGTCGGCAAGCTGGGTAACAGTTCGGTGCAGTACGAGCTGGCGATCTTCAGGGCCGGTGAGGAGCAGGCCTGCGCCGCCGGGCGTTTCGTCCATGTGTTCGTCGATCGGGCGAGTAATCGTCCGGTGAGCATCCCCGAGCCGCTGCGCTCGGCGCTGGAGCGTCTGCTGGCCGCCTGAGGCGTGCTAGGCTGTGGCGATTCATGCCGCCAGGGAGTGCCCATGTCCGATCTGCAACGCCAGCAGGCGCAACGCCGTGCCGAGCGCATCGCTGCGTTCCGCGCCGAGCTGGCCGAGCTGCACCGCGAGCAGGTGTTGCAGCTGAGCACCGAGCAGGAGCGGGGCCTGACTGCCTATCACCAGCAGTTGCTGGCGCATTATCGACAAACTCTGGATATCGACGCCGATGCCCGCGCGCGCCAGCTGTCGCTGGGCATGCGCCTGGCCTCGTTGGTCGGCGCGCTGGCCCTGGCAGCCGGGTTGTTCTTCCTCTTCTACCAGTTCTGGGGCCTGTTCGATGCCGGCGTGCAGGTCGCTGTGCTGCTCGGCAGCTCACTGGGCAGCCTGCTGCTGTGCTTCTGGCTGCAGGCGCGCGACGCCTCCGGTTACTACGCCAAGCTGGCCGCGGTACTGGCCTTTGTCTGCTTCGTGCTCAATCTGTCGATGCTCGGGCAGATCTTCAATATCACGCCTTCGGACAAGGCGCTGTTGCCCTGGGGGGCGCTGGCGCTACTGCTGGCCTATCAATGCCGCCAGCGCCTGCTGCTGGTCACCGCGTTGCTGTGCTTCGGCCTGTTCCTCGCTGCGCGGTTGAACGACTGGACGGGCCTGTATTGGTGGTCGCTGGATGACCGCCCGGAGAACTTCCTGCCTGCCGCGCTGCTGTTTGTGCTGCCACAATTCATCGATCAGACGCGACGGATCGGGTTCGCCGCCTGCTATCGGGTGGTCGGCTTGCTGTACCTGTTCGGGCCGGTGCTGATCCTCAGCTACTGGGGCCAGGGCAGCTACCTCGATTGGCCGCCGCGCTGGGTGGAGGCCTTCTACCAGACGCTGGGCTTCGTCCTGGCGGGGCTGGTGATCTGGCTGGGCGTACGCCGCGGCTGGACCGAGGTGGTCAATACCGGGTTGGGCTTCGCCCTGGTGCTGCTGTTCAGCAAGCTGTTCGACTGGTGGTGGGAGTTGCTGCCGCGCTACCTGTTCTTCCTCCTGCTCGGGCTGATCGCGCTGTTGTTGCTGGTCATGCTGCAGCGCTGGCGTCGTGGAGGTGCAGCATGAACCGCCCACTTTGGCTCGGTGTCGGGCTGATCCTGGCGAGCAATGCCGTGGCCCTGGCGGGCGTCTGGTACAACCGCATCGGTGAGCCGCAGGCACAGCTGCAATTGAGCGAGCGGGAGATCCAGCTGCCCTACGACAGCTGGCTGCGCGGCGAAGAGAACAGCGGCCTGCGTCTGCAACTGGCCTGGCGCCAGGCGGATGCCGACTGGTCCTGGCTGGACGAGGCCAAGCTGCGGGAACTGGGCTTTGCGCCGAACGACCTGGGCCGCAGCGCGGAGCGGCCGCTGTGGCTGGTGCTGGAACTGGATGGGCCAAGCTATCGAAAGCAGGTCGAGCGGGCCAAGGCCGCACTGGCCAGTGCGCAGGCGGTGCTGGCCTTGCGACCGCAAGACGAGAGCTTGCGCCAACAGCACGATCAGCGCCGGCTCGAGCTGCGGCACGAGCTGCAGCAGGCCACGCGTCTGATGCTGGTGGATGCCGGCCTCGATGCCGAGGCTCTACGCCAGGCCTGGCCGGACCGCCAGCGCCAGGTCATCCTGGCGGGTCGCCTGACCCCCTATCGTTATGGCGACATGCCCAACTACAGTGCCAGCGTAGTGCTGGAGAGTGATCGCATCAGCGTGCCCAGGCGCTACCGGGAGGCCTTCGCCCAATGGCGGTTGCGCGCCTATGACGAAAAAAGGCCCAAGGTGCAGGTCGAAGTTGCCTTCGGCCAGCGCCATGAGCCCTGGTTGATCGGCGTCGGTCAGTGACGGCGCCAGTGTTTCTTGTGCTTCTTGCCGTGGTAGTGACGATGCTTGTCGCGGCGGGCATCGTCGTAGCTGGCATTGCCCATGTGGTTGCCCAGCGCGCCACCGGCGCCGCCACCGACTGCGGCGCCAACCACGCCGCCGGTGTTACCACCCACCTGTTGACCGATCACGTTGCCGCCTGCTGCGCCCAGCGCGCCGCCGATGGCCGCCTCGGTACGGCTGCGACGATCCGCGCCGACCATGCTGCCGGCCGCGCCGCCGAGGCCGGCACCCACTGCCGCGCCGGTATTGCCGCCGACCTGTTGGCCGACCATGGCGCCCACTGCGCCGCCCAGGGCACCGCCAAGGCCGGCTTCGGTATTGCCCGCCAGGGCGACGCCGCCACTGGTCAGACCCAGAGAGAGGAGGAGCAACTGCAGAGATTTCATGGACACCTCGATCACGGGAGCCGCTTTGCGGCGGATTTGCTCCATTGACCCAAACGGCTAGCCCGTGGTTCCCGACCTCCCGTCGGCAGCCTGCCGACAAGCGGAACGGGTTCACAGTGTCGCTCAACTGCTTACAGCGGGCTCTCGCGGCCCCACTGTTCCAGCGCCTGGGTCAGCGGCAGCACCTCGCCGGGGCGGCTCAGGGCGTAGCCGGGCAACTGGCCGATACGTGCCTGGAACTCCGGGTTCTGCAGCACCCGCAGCAGCGCGGCCATGGCCGGCAGCTCGAGGCTGTCTTCGCGGCACAGCAGGCAATAGTGTTCGCGCGCCATGGGAATGAAGTCCAGGCCGAACTGGCGCGCCGCCGCTTCGACGCCGAAGCCGACATCGGCCATGCCGCTGGCGACATAGGCGGCCACCGCCGCGTGGGTGAACTCCTCGTTGTGGAAACCCTTGATGGTCGCGCTGTCCAGGCCACCTTGCTGCAGCAGGTCCTGCAGCAGCAGGCGCGTACCCGAGCCCGGCTCGCGATTGACGAAGCGCAGCTCGCCGCGTGCCAGGTCCGCCAGGCCGCGCACGCCATGCGGGTTGCCGGGGGCGAGCATCAGCCCCTGGGTGCGCACGACGAAGGTGATCACCCGCTGATCGGGGCGCAGCCAGGGCTGGATGCGGTTCATGCTCAGCGTACCGAGCGGCCCGGCCGGCACGTGCAGGCCGGCCACCTCGCAGTCGTGGCGCTGCAGGGCGATCATCGCCTCGCTGCCGCTGCGAAACTGCACCTCCCACTGCCAGCTGGGGTCGCGTTCCAGCCATTCGCGCAGCGCCGCCACGGCGAAACCGTGGCTGGCGTGGATGCGCAAGCCGGGATTGCTGGCCTGCAGCACGCGGTTGAGCTCCAGCTCCAGCTCGCTCGCCAGGTTGTCCAGCTGCGGCGTCAGCCGCGCGCGAATGCGCTGATCGGCCCACAGCAGTTTTTCTCCCAACGGTGCCAGGCGTGCGCCCTTGCCGCGTTCCAGCTCGATCAGCGGGCTGCCGAAGAACGCCTGCCACTTGCCCAGCAGGTTCCAGGCGTGGCGGTAGGAATAGCCGACGCGCGCGGCGGCTTCGGTCAGCTTGCCGGTGTCGTGCACCGCCTGCAGCAGTTCCAGGCCCTGCGGGTCGAGGCTGCTGCCGTCGCGCTGGTGGAAACGCCAGCGCGGCTGGATGTCGATACGGATCATATGCTCAATACTTCATATTTGTACGGCCAATTTCCCATGTTAGTTTGCCGTGCATGGGCGATTTGCGTCCGAGTATAAGAACTTTACTTCATATATGGCGAGCCCAATGGCTGCGCCTGGGATAAGCCGACCGGCAGCCGTGACTGGCCGGATTATCTCCTGACAGTACCGGTATAGCCGCCGGCTGGAGCATCGAACATGGCCCTTCTTCCCCAGCGCTTCGCCCCCGAGCAGTGCGAGGCCGTCGCCCGTGAGGTGCTCGCCGCCCACCGCGGCAAGCCCGGCGCCCTGCTACCCATCCTCCACGATATCCAGGACCGCCTCGGCGCCGTACCGCCCGAGCTGTTGCCGCTGATCGCCGAGGATCTCTGCCTGTCGCGCGCCGAGGTGCACGGGGTGGTCAGCTTCTACCACGATTTCCGCGCCACGCCGCCCGGCCGCCAGGTGCTCAAGCTGTGTCAGGCCGAGGCCTGTCAGTCGATGGGGGTCAAGGCGCTGACCGCTGAGCTGGAAAGTAAGCTCGGCCTGCCGCTGGGCGAGACCCGCGAGGACGGCAGCCTCAGTTTCGAACCGGTGTACTGCCTGGGCAACTGCGCCTGCGCACCGAGCGTGATGCTCAATGGCGAACTGCACGGTCGTGTCGACGCCGAGGAAGTGCTGGCGCTGCTGGCCGAACAGGAGGCCCAGGCATGAGCGAACCGATCAGGATCTTCGTCCCGCGCGATGCCACCGCGCTCAGCCTGGGCGCCGACAAGGTAGCCAAGGCCATCGCCTCCGAGGCCGAAGCGCGCGGCATCGAGGTGGACCTGGTGCGCAACGGCTCGCGCGGGCTGTTCTGGCTAGAGCCGCTGGTCGAGGTCGCCACGCCGGCTGGTCGCGTGGCCTATGGCCCGGTCAAGGCACGCGACGTTGCCGGCCTGTTCGATGCCGGTTTCCACGAGGGCAAGGCACATGCGCTGGGCCACGGCCTGACCGAGGAAATCGAATATCTCAAGCGCCAGGAGCGCCTGACTTTCGCCCGCGTCGGCATCACCGACCCGCTGTCGCTGGAGGATTACATCGCCCACGACGGCTACCGCGGCCTCAAGCGCGCCCTCGGCATGACGCCCGAAGCGATCGTCGCCGAGGTCACCGAATCCGGCCTGCGTGGTCGGGGTGGTGCGGCGTTCCCCACCGGCATCAAGTGGCGCACCGTCCTCGGCTGCCAGGCCGAGCAGAAATACATCGTCTGCAACGCCGACGAAGGCGACTCGGGCACCTTCTCCGACCGCATGGTGATGGAAGACGACCCCTATGTGCTGATCGAGGGCATGACCATCGCCGGTCTCGCGGTGGGGGCCACCAAGGGTTACATCTACCTGCGTTCGGAATACCCGCACGCCGAAGCGGTGCTGCTCGAAACCATCGCCCGCGCCACGGCCGCCGGCTACCTGGGCGATGATGTGCTCGGCAGCGGCAAGGCCTTCCATCTGGAGCTGCGCCGCGGTGCAGGCGCCTATATCTGCGGCGAGGAAACCGCGCTGCTGGAGAGCATCGAGGGCAAGCGCGGCACCGTGCGGCCGAAGCCGCCGCTGCCGGCCATCGAGGGCCTGTTCGGCAAGCCGACGGTGATCAACAACGTGATCTCCCTGGCGTCGGTGCCGATCATCCTCGACAAGGGCGGCGCCTACTACAAGGACTACGGGATGGGCCGCTCGCTCGGCACCCTGCCGATCCAGCTGACCGGCAACATCGCCCGTGGCGGCCTGATCGAGAAGGCCTTCGGCATCACCCTGCGCGAGCTGCTGTATGAATACGGCGGCGGTTCGGCCAGCGGCCGGCCGATCCGTGCGGTGCAGGTCGGCGGCCCGCTCGGCGCCTACCTGCCCGAGTCGCAGTTCGACACGCCGCTGGATTACGAGGCCTTCGCTGCCCTTGGCGCGGTGCTCGGCCACGGCGGCATCGTGGTGTTCGACGACACCGTCGACATGGCCGACATGGCGCGCTATGCCATGGAGTTCTGCGCGGTGGAATCCTGCGGCAAGTGCACGCCCTGCCGGATTGGCTCGACCCGCGGCGAGGAGCTGCTGTCGCAGATCATCGTGGCCCGTTCCGAAGGCCCGCAGCCGGGGCGCATCGAACTGCTCAAGAGCCTCTGCGACACCATGCTCGGTGCCTCGCTCTGCGCCCTTGGCGGCATGACACCCTATCCGGTGCTGAGCGCCATCAACCACTTTCCCGAGGACTTCGGCGTGTCGCAAGACAGCGCCGAAGCCCGCTGATCCGGAGGCGTCCCCATGGCCCTGTATCGTGAACTCGACTATGGCACCCCTGCTCGCAGCGGTGCTCCGGTAACCCTGGAAATCGACGGCAACGCCATCACCGTGCCGGCCGGCACCTCGCTGATGCGCGCGGCCCAGGAGGCCGGCATCGCCGTGCCCAAGCTGTGCGCCAGCGACAGCCTGGAGCCGTTCGGCTCGTGCCGCCTGTGCATGGTGGAAATCGAAGGCCGCCGCGGCTTCCCGGCGTCCTGCACCACGCCGGTGGAGCCGGGCATGGTGGTGCGCACGCAGAGCCCGAAACTGGCCGAACTGCGTCGCGGCACCATGGAGCTGTATATCTCCGACCACCCGCTGGACTGCCTGACCTGCTCGGCCAACGGTAACTGCGAGCTGCAGGACATGGCCGGTGTGGTCGGCCTGCGCGAAGTGCGCTACGACCCGGTGACGACGCACCTGGCCGAGGCCAAGGACGAGTCCAACCCCTATTTCAGCTACGACCCGTCCAAGTGCATCGTCTGCAACCGCTGCGTGCGCGCCTGTGAGGAAGTGCAGGGCACCTTCGCCCTGACCATCGACGGCCGCGGCTTCGATTCGCGCGTGGCTGCCGGCCAGGCCGAGGATTTCCTCGACTCCGAGTGCGTGTCCTGCGGCGCCTGCGTCAACGCCTGCCCGACTGCCACGCTGATGGAAAAGTCGGTGATCGAAATGGGTCAGGCCGAGCGCAGCGTCACCACCACCTGCGCCTACTGCGGCGTCGGCTGCTCGTTCAACGCCGAGGTCAAGGGCAACA
>VFQR01002208.1_pt1 | contig 12826 bp, 7 predicted proteins | sample 3512321 | NCBI WGS metagenome assembly VFQR01 (sample SAMN10412374, study PRJNA504923) | tailings metagenome | isolation source: Relicate 3 Philex TSF1 revegetated site | place: Philippines: Tuba, Benguet | collected 2017-08-29
CCGCCTGCGGGATCACCGACAGGTTGGCGATGCTGAACAGCCAGTCGAACTCGAGGCCGGCCAGGCGTTGCGCCAGGTCATCGCCAGGCGCTTCCACGCGCAGGCCCTGGTGCGTGGCCCAGGCCCGGATGTCGGCGTTGCGAGTGATCACCACCGCAATGCGGTCGCCACCCTGCAGCAGGCGCTCGGCGCACTGGATCAGCAAGGACTCGTTGCCCATCACCGCACAGGAAAAGCTGCTCATGGATCGCTCCGAAAACGTGAAACAGGACTCAAGCCGGCGCACCGGGCCGGCCACCCACGAGCTTCCGATGCCACAGACTGCGCAGCGCGTGGGAAACCAGGTCGCGGAGAAAGCGTTCGGGGCCACTGGGCTGCTTGTTGCCGAGTACCTGCCGAGCGAGCGAGATCGTCGAACCCGCCACATATGCCAGAGTGGCCAGCGCGGCGTACAGCGCACCGTGGTTCTTGGTGAAATACCACAGGCGCGAATCGAACCAGTAGCCCGGCATGCGCTTCCAGGTCTTCATGCCGGTGGAGACCGAGCCGATGTGCATCGTCCCGCTGTCTTTCTCGTAGCGCGATGTCCAGCCCGCCCGCTGGGCGCGCAGGCACAGATCGGTTTCCTCGAAGTACAGGAAATAGCGTTCATCGAACAGGCCGATGTCGTCGAGCATCTGGCGCCGGATCAGCAGGCTGGCGCCGGCCAGCCAGTCGACGTCCATCGACTGGGTGGGCTCCGGCAGCGCAACGATGTAGCGGTTCAGCAGCCGCGAGATCGGCCCGGTGCAGGCGGCGGATTCGAACTCGCTCAGGATGGACGGAAAGCGGAAGGCTGTGCTGTGGTACTCGCCGTCTTCACCGAAGGTGTGGCCACCCACAAAACCGCATCGGGGGTTCGCGAGCATGGCGTCGAGCAGGAGGCGCACCGAACCGGGCTGCGGAAACGCGTCGGAGTTGAGCAGGTAAACGAAGTCGGGCTGCGAGCCGTCGGGCAGGCCCAGCTTCATCGCGACGTTGTTGCCGGCTCCGAAACCGCCGTTGTGGCCGGACGCCACCACCCGCACCCGGTCCCAGCCGCGGGCCTGCACGGCATCGCGCATCTTCTCGAACGAGCCATCGCCCGAGTCGTTGTCCACCACCGTGATGGCGCCGGGAATGTCCGCGGTTTCGCGCACCGCGGCCTCCACCGCCTGCAAGGTCATGTCGGCGGTGCGGAAGTTCACCAGCACGGTGAGCAGCGTGGGAGCAGAAGTCATGGTTGGGAGTTCGATTCGGCTTGCTCGATGCAAGTCTTGATGTGGCTCGCGAGCACGCGCACATTGGGCTCGAGAACCATGGAGTCGTGGTTGCCGGGCACTTCGATGACGCGCAGCGCGGGCATGTAGCGGGTCCAGTCGTTGTCTTCGAACACGTATTCGCGCGCCTCGCTGACCCAGCGCCCACCGGTCACTTTCCAGTGGCGATCCAGCGGCGGCCGGAAGAGCACGGCCGGCCCGCTCCAGGGCTTGAGCGGGTACACCGGCAAGGCCGAGCGGAAGGCCGCTTCGATCTCGGCGTTGTGCAACTGGTGAGCGTTGACCGTGGGGGTGGCGCCACCGCGGCGGCGTTGTATTTCCCAGGCCAGGCGGCGTTGCGCCCACTCCTTGACGAAACCCAGGCCACCCCGGCGCAGATCGGCCAGCTTCATGAGCAGCTTGTCCGCACGGGTGAGGCTGGGCGGAACCGGCAGTGGCGTGTCCAGCATCACGAGCAAGGACACCTTCTCGCCGGCCGCCTCCAACTGGCGTGCGATCTCGTAGGCGGTGATGCCGCCGCCCGAGAAGCCGCCCAGCAGGTAGGGGCCGTGCGGCTGCACCTGCCGCATTTCGGCGATGTAGTCGGTGGCCGCTTCCACCAGGGTGTCGTGCGGTTTCTGGTCGCCGTACAGGCCACGGGCCTGCAGGCCATAGAACGGGCGCCCCACGCCGATGAGGCGGGCCAGGTGCCGCAGGTTGAGCACGTTGCCGAACATGCCGGCGACCAGGAAGAACGGCGTGCGGTCCCCGCCTTCGCCATCGTGCATGGCCACCAGGTGGGTGAAGCGGCGTTTGGGTGGGGCGCTGGCGGTGGGCGTGCCGGCGGCGGCGTCGCCTGCATCGGTGGTGGTGTCGCCGATGCGCTCACGGATCATGGCCGCGCACAGCGCGATGGTGGGTGCCTCGAAGAGAACGGAGATCGGGAACTCGACGCGGTAGGCCTTCTTCACCATGGCGAACAGGCGCACCGCGATCAGCGAATGGCCGCCGAGGTCGAAGAAGCTGTCTTCCACGCCCACCTGGTTCACGCCCAGCAGTTCTTCCCAGAAGCCGACCAGGGTGCGCTCCACGTCGTTGCGGGGCTCCACATAGTCGCTGTCCAGCTCAGGGCGCTGAAACTTCTGGCCCGAGGCTGCATCCGCCGCCATCGACTGACCGGCTTGTTGCACCAGCGCATCCAGGTTGATGGATGACACCACGACCTGGGGCAGGCCAGTGGCCAGTGCGCGGCCGAACGCATCGGCACCTTCGGCTGGCCGGATGCCCTGCGAGATGTTGTGCTGCAGTTGCTCTTCGGCCGGCGAAAGGCGGGCCTGGGTGTCGGCGTGGTCCGCGTCGTCGAACACCAGCTCGCGCGCATCGAGCCGGCTGTTCGACGCGGCGAAACCGCCTTCCTGCAGGCGCTTGATGGAGAAGCCCAGCACTTCGACACAGACCTCGCCCTGCGCATCGCACAAGCTCACGTCGAACACCGCGAAGGGCGCGTCGGCGCGGTTGTCCTGCGCGTTGCGCACCCAGCTCCAGAGCTGGGCTGGCAGCGGGCGGTGCACCCGCACCTCGCGGTACGACACCGGCACCCACAGGTGATCGGGTGCATAGCCGGCGATCAGGTTCATGGCCCAGCCGGTGGCGAGATCGAGCAGGGCGGGGTGCAGCAGGTAGCCGTCGTTCAAATCGCCATGGAACGCATCGGGCAGTGCCAGGCGGGCGATGCCTTCACCCTCGCCGTAAGCCACCGACTGCAGCACGCGCCAGCGCGGGCCGAAGTTCAGGTGTTGCTCTTGCGGCGAGCGAAGGCCCGCAGGGTCTTCGGCGTGGTCGCGTGTGCAACGCGCGAGCACTGCGGCGGTGTCGATGGCGGGCGCTGCTGGCAGCGCGCCGGGCACCAGCGTGGCCTGGGCGTTGAGCTGGAAACCCTGGCGGCCCTCGAACAGCACATCGCTGCGCACTTCCAGCGCATAGCCCTCGTCGCTGCGGCCAAGCTTGACCCGCACGGCACGGGGCTGCTCGTCGTTGACTTCCAGCGGGCGGAAGAAATACAGATCGTGGATGGCAAACGGACCGCGCTCGCCGTTGCCGCGCAGGGCCTGGGCGGCGAGTTCGAGGTAGCCGGTGCCGGGCAGCAGCGCCTGGCCATCGGCGGTGCGGTGGCCGTCCAGGATCCAGCGATCGTGCGTGCGCCATTGCGCGGTGAACAGTCGGTGTCCGGCGGCGTCGAAAGTGGTCTCGTCCAGCAATGGGCTACCCGCCGGGTGGCGCGGCGCCGGCGCGGCTTCACCCAGCCGGCTCGCCATCGCCTTCGCCGCCATGCCCACCTCGTTCCAGATGCCCCAGTCGATCGCCAGCACCCGCGTGCGGCCGCCAGCACGGCTTTGGGCGTAGGCATTGAGGTACTCGTTGGCGGCCACGTAGTCGACCTGGCCCGCCGGGGTGGTGATGGTGCTGGTGGAGGAGAAGAGCACCAGCTGATCGATGCTGCCGTCGGGGAAGAGCTCGTGCAGGATCTGCACGCCATGTACCTTGGGGGCGAACACCTCTTCCACCACGCCGGATGTCTTGGTCAGCAGCGGCCCGTCGTCCACCACGCCCGCACCGTGCACGACGAGGTGGATGCGCCCGAAGCGCTGGCGGGCGAGTTCCGCAGCGGTCTGCATGTCCTTGATGTTGCACACGTCGGCGGCGACCACCAGCACCTCGGCACCGAGCCCCTGAAGCCGACGCACGGCCTGAATGCGCTGTGCCTGGGCCCCTTGCCGTTCAGGGCCACGCAAGAAAGCGTCCCAGGTGTCGGGCGCAGGCAAGGCTTGCCGAGTCAGCAGCACCAGGCGGGCGCGTTTGTCGCGCGCCAGGCGCTCGGCCACCGTCAGGCCGATGCCACCGAGACCGCCGGTAATGAAACACACGGCGTTGTCGGGCAGTTGCGGCCATGTCCCGGTCTCTGGCAACGCCAGCGGTGCGTGCCCGAGCTCGAATCGTTTGTCGCCGCGCAGTGCCGCCACCCGGTTGCCAGGCTTGGCGAAGAGGTCCTCGAGCACGCGGTCGGCAAGAGCGGCCAACTGGTCGGGCTGCGGTTTGGCACGCCATCCTTTGTCGTGCTGCGGTAGAACGACGTCGAGCACGGTGCACGTCAGGCCGGGCAGTTCGCGTGGGGCCACGCGGGCCGGGCCCATGAGCGTGGCTTTTTCGGGGTAGGGCAGCGGTTCGCTGCGCACACGTGCCGCACCGGTGCTGAGCACGGTCAGGTGCAGGGGCTTGGGCAGGTTTTCCTCGGCCAGTGCCTGGGCAAGGAACAACAGGCTGAAGAAGCCTTGTTCGATGTTGCGGTGGAAGAAGCTGCTGCCCGGGCGGAAGCGCTCTTCGCGCGTGACCTGCCAGGCGTGCACGATCTGCTGCGGCGGGTTGCCGGTGGCCATGAGATCGCGCACCAGCTCGTCGTAGCCCTCGCGACCCCGTTCAGGCGCCAGCAGGTACTCCTGTTCGCTGACGCGCGCGAACATATCGCCGGAACGCACCACTGTGACGCGATGGTTCGCTGTTCGCAGGCGCTGCACCAGTGCGTCAGCCAGACCGGCATCGTCCATGAACACCAGCCAGCTCTGGGGTGGTGTGGCACCCAGATCCTGGGTGACGTCGAAGTCCACATCGGCCTGGCGCGGGCGCCAGCGCGGCTGGTAGCCCCATTGGCCGATGTCGTCGGTGCGTGTGAGTTGCACCGGTTCAGGTGCAGCGTGGCGGGCTTCGCCAGGTTCGATGAAATACGGTTTGCGCTGGAAGGCGTAGGTGGGTAGCGGCACGCGGCGGCGCCGTGCCTCGCCCCAGATCGGCTCCCAGTCGACCTTCACGCCGGTGGCCCACAGGCGGCCCAGCGTGCCCAGGAACCACACGTCGTCGGCAATGGCGTGGTCGGCGTGGCGCAGCGAGTTGATGACCTGGCTGGCCGACACCCCATTGGCCTGGGCCAGCGAGCCCAATGCCTTGCCAGGCCCGACTTCCAGGTAGACCCGCTGACCTTCGGCCATCAAGGCCGAGAGACAGTCGGCGAAGTGCACGGTGTTGCGCAAGTGGCCCACCCAGTACATCGGGTCGGTGGCCTGGGTGGCACTCAACGGCTGGCCGTTGCGGTTGGAGATGATGGGCAGCCGGGGCGCTTGCAAGCGGATGCTGCGCAGGTAGGCCTCGAAGCGGCCGAGGATGGGCTCGAGCATGCGCGAGTGCGCAGCGATGTCGATCTGGATGCGTTGCGGTTCGATCTCGCGCGCGCGCAGGGTCGCCTCAAGCGCGTCCAGTGCGTGCTGCGGGCCCGACACCACGCAGAGTTCGGGCGCGTTCACGCTGGCCATGTCCAGCTCGTTGCCCAGCAAGCCGCGCACCTCGGCCGCTGGCAGGGGAATGCTGAGCATGCCGCCCCGAGGCACGGTGTCGAACAGCTGGCCTCGAAGCAGCACAAGACCGATGCAGTCCTCGAACGACATGACACCTGCGAGGCAGGCGGCCGTGTTCTCGCCCATGCTGTGCCCGACGAGCGCCGCCGGTTTCACGCCCCAGGAGATCCACAGCTGGGCCAGTGCGTACTCCACGATCATGATCAGTGGCAGTTGCACCGAGGGGCGTTTGAGCTTCTCCACCGAGTCCGCGTGCTGAGCGGCCTCGGGCAACCAGAGGGCGCGGATGTCGTAGTCCAGCTGGCGTTGCAGTACCTCCAGCCCGCGGTCCATCCAGTCCTGGAACACGGGTTCGGTGGCGTAGAGCTCGCGCGCCATGCCTGCGTACTGCGCGCCGCCACCGGGGAACATGAACACCACCTCGGGGTCATCGCCCAGGTGGCTGTGGGTGAACACCCGGCGGGTGTCGGTGCCTTCGAGCAGGGTGGCGGCTTCTTCGTGGGTTTCGGCCACCAGCACGCGCCGGTGTTCGAACGCGCGGCGGCCTTGCTTGAGGGTGTAGGCCACGTCGGCCAGGGGCTGTTCGGGGTGGGCACGCAGGTGGGCGGCCAGGGCTTTGGCGTTCGCGTCCACCGCGGCGCGCGAGCGGCCCGACACCACCAGCAACTGGAATGGCCAGTCGGACGGCTCGCTTGGGACTGCCTCGGGCGCTTCTTCCAGCACGGCGTGCGCGTTGGTGCCGCCCACGCCGAGCGAATTCACGCCCGCGCGGCGCGGCCCCTTGTGCGACACCCAGGGGCTCAGGGTGTGGTTGACCTGGAAGGGACTGCCGTCGAAATCGATGGAGGGGTTCGGTCGCTCATAACCCAGGCTGGGCGGAATCTCGCGGTGCTTGAGGGCCAGCGCCACCTTGATGAGGCTGGCCACGCCGGCGGCGGTGTCGAGGTGGCCGATGTTGGTCTTGACGGAGCCGATGCGGCAGAAGCCGGTGTCCGACGTGGTTTCCTGGAACGCCTGCGTGAGCGCGGCGACCTCGATCGGGTCGCCCAGGTAGGTGCCGGTGCCGTGGCACTCCACGTAGTCGATGGTGTCTGCCGATACACCGGCCACGGCCTGCGCTTCGGCAATGGCCTTGGCCTGGCCATCCACGCTGGGGGCCAGGTACCCCGCCTTGGCGGCGCCGTCGTTGTTGATGGCCGTGCCCTTGATCACCGCCCAGATGTGGTCGCCATCGCGCAGCGCGTCGTCCAGGCGGCGCAGCACCACCGCACCGGCGCCGGAGCCGAACACCGTGCCCTGGGCGCGGTGGTCGAAGGCATGGCAATGGCCGTCGGGGGAGAGGATCTCGCCCTCTTGAAAGATGTAGCCGCGAGCGTGCGGCAGTTCGATCGTCACGCCCCCGGCCAGCGCCATGTCGCATTCGCCACTCAGGAGCGCCTGGCACGCGTAGTGCACCGCCACCAGCGAGGTGGAGCAGGCGGTCTGGATGTTGACGCTCGGGCCCTTGAGGTCAAAGATGTGGCTGACGCGGGTGGAAAGAAAGTCTTTGTCGTTGCCCGTGTGGCGCAGCAGGAACATGCCCGTGCTGGCCACCAGGTCGGGGTTGGAGCAGATGTTGAAGTAGAAGTAGCTGCCCATGCCGCACCCGGCGTAGACGGCGATCGCGCCCGGGAAGGACTCGGGGGGATGGCCCGCGCTCTCCAGGGCCTCCCAGGCCACCTCGAGGAACTGGCGGTGCTGCGGGTCCATGATGGCCGCTTCCTTGGGGCTGAACCCGAAGAAGTCGGCATCGAAGCGCTCGAAGCCGTCGAGCACGGAAGCGGCGGGCACGTAGTTGCGGTGCCGCATGCGCTCGGGGCGCTCACCCGCCGCAAGCAGGTCGGCCTCGCTGAGCCGCCGGATGGATTCGATGCCTTGACGAAGGTTGTGCCAATAAGCGGCGGGATCGGGAGCGTCTGGGAGATGGGCAGCGATCCCAACAATGGCTATATCGTTGGTAGCAGTTGCTTGCGTAGTCACACCGACCTCAGCGATTCTTGGCACATGGTCCCACCCTTCGGACCAGCATTATTGCGCCCGCACTAGCACCTACGACTGACAACTTAGTCACGCACGGGCGGAATCTCTAACCCATCTGGGGTGAATGTCTCGCCCAGCACACCGAACATGCTTCGGTCTTGCAACACCTCGTCGATGATGTGCACGTCGATGACCCGCGCCTCATGCGCGAACCCGTAGACCAGCGCCATGTCGCACAGCGTGTTGATCTTGCGCGGCACCCCTTGGGCCACCTTGGCGATTTTGGCCATCGCCAGCGGGCTGAAGAGAGCACGTTCGCGGCCCGCCACGCGCAGACGGTGCTCGATGTAGTCGGCGACTTCCACGGTGCCCAGCGGTTGAACGAAGTAGTCCACCGCAATCCTTTGCGCGAACTGGACGAGCTCCGGCCGTTTCAGGAGCGTGCGCAGCTGGGGTTGACCGACAAGGATCATCTGCAGCAACTGGTCCTTGTCGGCATTGATGTTCGACAGCATCCGCAGGAACTCGAGCGCCGACACGCTGAGGTTCTGGGCTTCGTCCACGATGAGCACCACCCGGCGCCCTTCGCCGTACTGCGCGATCAGGAAGCGCTGGAAGGTGTCGTACTGGCTGACCTGGGACTTGCCTTCGAACGGCAACCCGAACGAAAGCATGATCCATTCCAGCAGGTTGCCCATGTCGAGGTGGGTGTTGGTCACCAGGCCCACCATCACGTCTTCGCCGAGGTTGGCCAGGAGACGGCGGACGAGCGTGGTCTTGCCGCACCCGATCTCGCCGCAGATGACAGCGAAGCCCGCCCGGCTCATCAAGGCGTACTCCAGCATGCCATAGGCCTGCGAGTGACGCTCACTCATGAACAGGAAATCGGGATCCGGCTGGATGGAGAAGGGCTTCTCGCGAAGGCCGTAGAAAGACTCGTACACGATCTACTGTTTCCGCGCCATGAAGGGGTTCATCGGATGGCCTTGCCGCCCGGAGTGAGGCAGGCCGCGAAGGCCACGCTCGAAATGAGCGGGGCAGTCTAACTTATGCATCGGCGCCGAGGGTTATTGGAAGACGGGATCAGACTGCGGCGGTCGATGGTGTCGGCTTGTCGGCCACGAAGCAGGTTTCTTCGCCCACGCGCGCAACCAAATCGCCGCGCAAGCTCAGCCCTGCGGCGGCTTCCCACCGGTACATGGCACTGCGCGACGGGTAGATGGGGGCCACGGTGGCGAACGCGGAAGAGGGCTGCCAGACCCGGCCCCCCAGCCATTGATAGCCCAGCGTATTGACCAGCGTGCGGGCGCCGTTCAGCAGGTTGGACGGGGTGGGGCGTTTCATCAGCCTCTTTGACAGGCCGACGATGTAGGAGTCCAGCGTCCCGCCAATGATCTGGAGTTGGCCACCCGGGCGCAACACCCTGGCCATTTCCCGAATCGCCCGGCGGATATCCATGTACTGGTGCGCCGAGTAGCACAGCACGATGTCGAACGTGTCGTTTTCGAATGGCAGTGCTTCGCCCGTCCCTGCGCGCACTTCCGGCACGGCCATCCCCTCGCGTTCGGCCAGAAGTGGTGTGAACTGTCGGTAGATGTCCATGGGTTCGACGCCCACGAAGGTACCTGGCGTGCGCCTGGCCAGCGACAGCAGGTTGCACCCGAACCCGGAGCCCACCTCCAGCACGGATTTGCCGGCATACCGCTCCGGGACCAGCAGGTCGTGCTCCCTTTCGCCGTGTATCCGCCTGTCCCGGTCCAGCCACATCCGGTACTCCCGGAGCGGATCGGCAACCAGCCATCCCACCGGGGTGAGGTGCGGCCGGGGGCCGTCTGCCACCCACCCGAGCCGGACGGCCTCCTGGACCGACGATGCCGCGTCGGCTGGCAGTGGCTGCGACAGATTCAGGCGAAAGATCAGGTCGATCAAATCGTCGGAGCCCGGCCCCAGCAGGGCTTTGCGGACTTCTTCGATCTGTGTCGGGCTCAATGAGGTTTGCATGGCAAGTGCCTTCGTCAGAAGTTCAGGCGCTTCATGATCGAGGGAGGGATGTGGCGAATGATCAGCATGATGAGGCGCCAGAAGCCCGGGTGATAGAGCACCGCCTGACCGGCTCCCGCCGACTTCAGAATGGCTTTGGCGCAGCTTTCGGGGGAGGCGACGAGGAACAGCCCGGGCAGGCCCCAGGTCATGGCGGTGTCGACGAACCCGGGCTTGACCACCGTGACGGTGGCGCCGCAAGGAAACAGGCGTGCCCGCAGTCCTTCGGCGTAGGTGGCGAGGCCGGCCTTGGCGGACCCGTAGAGGTAGTTCTTGCGGCGCCCGCGATCACCGGCCACGGAGCCGATCACCACCACCCGCCCCCCGCCCTGGCGCTCGAAATGGGGCGCCAGGCCTTGCAGCAGGGCGAGCGGGCCGGTGTATGTGGCGTCCACCATGTCTTGCAGAAGCGCGGGGTCGTGGTCCATGGCCTGCTGCTCGGGCATCAGGCCCGCGGCCACCAGCACGTTCAACCGCGTGTTGTCGATCGTGGCCTGGTCCAGCAACGCTTGCCGGGCCTTCGGGTCGCCCACATCACAGCGCAACGCGCGCGCGTCAGCGGCGCCCCGCACGCGCGCGTCAGCGGCGGTGGCATCAAGATCGTCCTGATCGCGGCCGACCAGCGTGAGTGCTGCACCCTGTCGCGCAAGTTCTCGGGCACAGGCGCGGGCCATCGCCGAGCTGGCGCCAATGATCAACCAGTGGTCTTTCATGCGACGGGCTCCCCTCGCAACTGCAGGCGCCGCGACAGGTCCGAGGCCATGCGGCCATGGGGGTCGATCTGCGCGAGCGCTTCCTGGAAACGATCGAGTTGCGGGTACATCAGCCGCAGCCGATCAGGGGTGAGCGTGGCGTCCTTGGCGAGGTAGGTTCTCCCGCCGTGGTCGCAAGTGATCGACTCGAGACGGCCAATCAGATCGATGACGGCCGGCCCGTTCTGGAAATCCAGCGCCAGTGTGTAGCCGGCCTGGGGAAAAGAAAGATACCCCTGTCCGGCTGGGCCCATGGTCTTGAGCACGGCAAGGAACGAGCCGAGTGCCGCATCCGAAATGAGTCCGAGCATCTGGCGCAGCGCGCTTGCGCCGGTTTCGTAGGGCACCACGCACTGGAACTGAAAAAAGCCGCGGCGACCGTAGATGCGATTCCAGTCGTGCAGGGCATCGAGTGGGAAGAGGAATTTTTCGTAGTGCATCTCTTCCAGCCGCCCTCGGGCCGGGATGTGCCGGAAATAGAGCTCGTTGAACAGCCGAACGCTCCACCGGTTCAGCGCATTCGAGGGGAAGTCGCGTGGCACCCGGCGCTTGCGTGTCGGGGCCGACGGCACACCTTCGGCGCTGGGTTCAGCCAGCTCGAGGATGCCCCGCCCGAGCTGGCCGCCGCGCGCCAGGGCGTCGATCCAACCCACCACGTAGGGCGTGCGTTCCTGTTCTTCACGCAAGCGGTGCAGGAACTCGTCAAGGTTCGAGATGCGTTCGCGCCAGATCCGCACCGCATTCGATGGCACGCGCTGCAGCCGAATGCTGGCCCGCTCGATCACGCCAGTCAGCCCCACGCCGCCCAGCGTGGCGCGAAGCAGGGCGCTGTCCTCGTCGCCCATCACGCGGTTCAGGTGTCCATCGGGCGTGCGCAGATCCATCCAGTTGAGTTGCTGGCCAATGCTGCCGCTGCGGTGGTGGTTCTTGCCATGGATGTCGTTGGCCAGGCCGCCCCCGACCGTGGCAAAGCCCGTGCCGGGCACCACCGCGGGCAGGTAGCCCAGAGGGAGCAGGGTGCGCACCAGGTCGCCAAAGCTGGCGCCGGCCTCCACCGTGATCGAGTCGGTTTCCTTGTCGAGTTCCAGCAACCGATCAAGCCGCGACATCAGGACGACCTTGCCGCCTTCGTTGAGTGCCGCGTCGCCGTAGCTTCTGCCGTTCCCGCGTGCGAGAAGGGGCACCCCATCGGTTTCGCTCAGGTGATCGGCCACACTGCGCAGCCGTTCGGGCCGCGCAACCTGCGCGGTGGATCTCCGCACACGGCCCCATCCGGCCAGTTCTTGTTGTGCCCAGGTCGGCATCAGGTGGCGTCTTTCATGTGGAGGAAGGCTGGCGACGGGTTGTTGGCCGCACGCCGCGATGCGGCCACTGCGGACGGCGCCACGATGAGCCCGATCACCACCGCAAACCAGAACGTGGTGGCCCGGACGATTGCGGTGGCCAGAAGCGCCAGGTCGAGATCGACACCCAGCGCGGTGAGCAGAAGCACCATGGTGGCTTCGGTGCTGCCCAGACCTCCCGGCAGCATGCTGATCGCGCCGACGATCATGCCGAACGAAAACACAAACACCGCGTTGGCCAGGCTCACGTCGGCCCCGAAGTGCTGAAGCAGCACATACAGCGCAGCAGCCTCGGCCCACCAGCCGATCACGCTGGGCACCAGCGTGGTTGCGTACGTGCGCCAACTGCTCAAACGGGCCATTGCGCGAAGCACTCGTCGCAGATGCACCAGCAGCCGTGCACGGCGCTTCATATGGCCGGCGGCTGCGAGCAGCGCAGGCTCCAGGAGCCGTGGCTTGATCAGGGGAATGGATGCGATCACCACGAGCACCAGCAGCGCAACGCCATACCAGCGATAGGCCTGAAAGCCGGAAAACGACACGAGGGTGAGCAGCATCACCGCCCAGATGTCGAGGGCGCGGTCCGCAAGCATGAGCGGCATCGATCGGCTATACGAGATGCCGTGCCCGCCCTTCAGCAGCCACAGCCGCACCGCTTCGCCGGCTTTCCCCGGGGTGGCCGTGAGCGCGTAGCCGCTGAAGTAATACAACAGGTTGGCGCGCCCGGGCACCCGCAGATCGAGCGCCCGCGACAACATCAACCAGCGCCCGGCGCGCAGTGCGTAGTTGACGAGAGACAGGCCCAGCAGACACGCGATCAGCCACCACGGCAAAGACACCGCGAGTTTCAGCGTCCTGGTGTCCAGTTGCGAGAGGAGGACGGCGGCCACCACCACGTAGGTGACAGCCACGGCAATCAACGTCCACCGTCGCGAGGGCGTGAGGATGGTTGAGCGGGGATGGGTCTCAGGTGTCAACACGGACACCTATCG